>Ga0187779_10000695_pt1 | contig 22227 bp, 23 predicted proteins | sample 1015_Q2_SP10_10__FD_132435 | JGI IMG/M metagenome (GOLD analysis project Ga0187779, IMG submission 132435) | Tropical peat soil microbial communities from peatlands in Department of Meta, Colombia - 1015_Q2_SP10_10_MG | ecosystem: Environmental > Terrestrial > Soil > Wetlands > Peat | place... | reverse complement strand
TTACCGGTCGCGGTCCATTGCCCAGTGGCCGGATTATAAACCTCGGCGGAGGTGAGCAGTCCATTGCTCCCGTTGCCGCCCGCAACCAAGACAGTTCCGTTCGGCAGGAGCGTGGCGGTATGGTAACCGCGCGCGGAAGTGAGGTTATTCGTCTGAGGCAAGCTACTAGCAATCGGAGGATTACAAGTTGAGGCCACCGTTGAGCTTGTTCCCGATGAGCTTCCCCCGGAACAAGCTGATAGGTATGTCAAAGTCAGGTGGATCAGTCCAACTAGTAGGACCAGCTGTGCGGTAGTGCGGCTTGGTGGCTGCGGATTTTGATACCCCCTCTGGCAAATAACAGTTTTTTCCAACAGAAGTATGCCCGTAAGATAAGTGCGATTCTTGGGAATATGGGCCAAGAATGCGGGGCGATGATGATGAAGAGAAGGGTAATCTAGGGAGGACTTCAATGTCGGTAGTTTAGTTGAGTGAGAAGCATACCGCCCGGGTTTCCCACTGAATAACGTAAGGGGAGCCCCGGAGAACCACCTGGTAAGGCTGCGTATGAGCATGGCATATGGAGCACCAAGACAGGTAGAACGACAATTCCTCCAAGGAGTAGTCCCCCCCTATAAGGGGGGATGGGTGCTACAAGATGGGAGCTCGACCTGGACTACAAAATCTTACCTGTAGCGCGCCGGACTAGGATGGGCAGGTAGCATTTCTGAAAATGGCTCATTTTGTGCTTGTATCTTCCCCACTCATGCCAATCCGATGCTATAGGTTCACGGAAACGGAATCCGGGAGAGGGTCGCCGTTTTGTGCCTGAGGCAGATTCGCCATCCTCACAATTGAAATTGGCGCCCTAGCCCAGTGTCTATTGCTCGCACGGTATCCCGAGGCGAGGTTCACATCCTCGTATGGACAAGCCTGAGCGTGGGCACCGGCTCCGAGGCTTCCGATTTCTCCCGTCAGAGAGGAGGCCTATGTGCATCGCCGGGATCGACATGGCTGTGGAGTCTCATCTGGTGGCGGTGGTTGAGAAGGAAGGCAGAGCCTCGGTAAGCCAGTGATCTTCCGGAAGAATGCGAAGGGGTATCGACGCTTGCGAGAGGTGCTGGGCGCGCCGCAGGATCTCTTTGTCGCGATGGAAGCCACGGGATATTACTGGCAGAACGTGTTCGCGTTCTTGACCGCCTAGGGCTTCGCCGTGGCGGTGCTCAACCCGCGGCGGACTCATCACTTTGCGGGCGAGGAAGTCGCCTGGGCCAAAACAGATGTCCTCGATGCGACGGCCATCGCTCGCTTCACGGCTCTAAAATGACCAGCTCTGACACCGTTGCCTGATTCGGTGACGCAGAAGCTTCGCGAGCTAGTCCGGCTGCGAGATCAACTCGCCCAAGATTGTGGCGATCGACTGCGTCAGCTCCATCGCCTGGGGGATGTGGGCTTCCCCGAATTCACCCAGCATGTGCAGAGGCTCGACAGCTAACTGACCACGATGATTCTTCGGCAGCATCCGACAGCGATCGCCTTCCGGACTGCCTCACTCAAACGGCTGACCAACCTTCGTTATAATGGCTGCCACAAGGTGGGCGCGGACCTGGCGCACACACTCATCGCTGCGGCTCAGACCTCAGTCGGTGGGCACCATGAGCCTGCCTCTCACTGACGTCCCCCCCGTTGTTAGGCCACCTTTTCAGTTAGTCAGGGCATTGTTGACCCGCCCGTGTCAATATCCCCACCTAAATTGCCAAGGGGGAAGGGGTCGATATCTCAAGGAAAGTGACCTATCCTAGAGGTGGGTCAAAACACACCCATATTATGATAAGGAATGGGATGAAGTTCTCTCATATTGCTGGTCCAAATGACCTTTCGACTAGTTTGTTGTACCAATAGTGCATCGCTGAACTAAAAAGGATGTATATGAGGGTTTGTTTGCTCATCAACGTCATCATGCTTCTTTTTCTCTTCGGCTGCGCTACCAAGCACAGCCTAATAGAGGGTGCAAGTTTCGAGGCTCGATGCCATGCTCCAGAAGTTGTCAGGTGTATTGGCTTCGACTCACAAGCTGAGGTGGACCGATACCTCTACCCTCCGTGGGGAACAACGCAAAAAAGAGGGGCGGTGGCGATAGATGTCAAGGCCTCAGGAGATGGAGCCTTGCGATTCGAGGTTCCCTCGCTTTCAGGGTCAGATACGTCGGGCAATTTCTCGTTGAACTTCGCAGATGATCTCTCAACGCAGTTTGGTGAAGGAGAAGAATTCTACGTGCAGTGGCGGCAGCGATTTTCTCCTGAGTTTCTCGGTACATACTACCTGAAAAGCGGCGGTTGGAAACAGATCACTATTGGAGAGGGAGATCGCCCTGGATTTACTGCACCAGGCTGCACACAACTTGAATTAGTTGTGGTTAACAGTTACCAGGCCGGATTTGTGCAGATGTACCACAGTTGTGGTGGGAAGGATGGCCAATTTGAAGGTCTTGGTGGCGGCGGTAGATATTATGCCGACGAATGGATGACCTTTCAGGTCCATGTCAAAATCGGGACATGGTACAGGAATGATCGTAATTATCATCACGATAGCACGATACAGCTTTGGGTCGCTCGAGAAGGGAGACCGTCTCAGCTTGAAGTAGATCTAAGTCCCGAGCCAGCTACCGTTTTTGGCATTCAGGTTCCCGGAAGTGGCACCGGATACGACCTCGCTAATGACAACCCTAGTGCGAAATATGGCAAGGTGATACTCACCGTCTACCAAACAGGGAAAGATCCAACCCAGAACCATCCTAACGGCTACGTATGGTACGACGAATTGATCATTTCAAGGGCGAAAATTCCAGATCCGCAATGACTTAACTTCCCTGCATCTCATAGTGTGATGAAACATTTGACCCAAAACCCGAAAAGTAGACCAGAGGGCACTTGAGGAATAAGCCCGCGGGGTGGTCTTCTACTCATCCAAGGAGGACCCGACGATGGGACGACGACGGGGGCATACGGAAGAGCAGATCCTGGCCGCCTTACGGCAAGCCGAGAGCGGCACGACGGTGGCAGAGGTGTGCCGGCAAGTGGGGATCGCCGAGCAGACGTTCTATACATGGAAGCGCAAGTATGCGGGGCTGGGCCTGAGTGAACTGCGCAAGCTCCGGCAGCTGCGCGAAGAGAACACCAAACTGAAGCGACTCGTGGCTGATCTCTCGCTCGATCACCATATGTTGCAGGAGATCGTGCGGAAAAAGATCTAAGGCCTCGGGACCGGCGGGCCCTGGCCCGCTGGGCGCAAGCGACGTATCAGGTCAGCGAGCGCTGGGTCTCGAGGCTGGTGCTGATGGCACGGGCCTCCTTGCGGTATCAGAGCCATCGCGATCCGCAGGAGGCGTTGCGGATGCGTCTGCGGGAGGTCGCCGCGGCGCGAGTACGCTTTGGCTATCGCCGACTCACGGTGTTGTTGCGCCGGGAGGGCTGGCGCGTGAATGCGAAGCGGATTTATCGGCTGTATACGGAAGAAGGGCTCACGGTGCGGACCAAGGTGCGAGTGAAGGCCGCCCGACGGCACCGCGTGCCACAGGCCGTGGCCACAGCGCCGAACCAGCGGTGGAGCATGGACTTCATGAGTGCACGGGTCGCCGATGGCCGCTGGTTTCGGATCCCGACCGTCGTGGACCAGTTCACGCGGGAATGCCTGTGTTTGGTCGCCGATCAGTCGCTCACGGGGGAGAAGGTGGCCGCAGCCTTGGAACCCCCTGGTGCTCCAACGTGGCGCCCCACGTGCGATCACCGTGGACAACGGGAGCGAATTCGCCAGTCGCGTCATGGATGCCTGGGCCTATCGTCATCGGATCCAGCTGGATTTTATTCGACCGGGGAAACCCGTCGAGAATGGTTTCATCGAGAGCTTCAACGGACGGCTTCGGGATGAGTGCCTGAAGGTCGAGGTATTCTTCACGCTCGAGGATGTGCGGGAGACGTTGGCTCGTTGGCAGGAGGACTACAACCTCCTGCGACCGCACAGCTCGCTTCAGGATCAGGCGCCAGCATTCGTCGCAGCTGAGTGGCCGGCGGCCGCTCAGCCCGTCCACGCTCCCCATGCATTATTGGAGACACTGACGTGAGCTATGGTAGGTTCGCATCGCCGCATCAGCGGCTTCAACCGACCACGCAGCAGGCCAAATCCTCAGGTCCCAACTGGTCTACATTCGCGGGGCGGGTCAGGTCAACTGCGCGCCTGCGAATTCTGCAGCAGATCTAGAGAGCGTGTCCAGCGGTGATGCGCGGCCCAACCCTCACAGATGAGCTGGACCCGTTTAAGACGGGGAGGTCAGTTAGGGGTGGTGTGGTGGAGAAAAAACTTTCTGGACTTCGCTCGAAACGCACTTGGCTAATGCTGCGTTCACATGTCCCGTAAAGTGATTACCACTCGGCACATATCGATGTGGATCCGGTACTTCGGTCACGCAACCCGACACATCTAGGAATGGAACTTGAGCGAGCCGTAATGTCTTTAGACTAAGCTCCGGCGTTCGATTCCCTCTTGGCACCAAAAGCAAGATCGGAGTGACACCCTCTTGAACCATCAAGTTTCTCATTTTGACAAACAGCCGAGCATTGAGTGTTACGATTGCATCTTCTGAAAACTGTGGGTCTGGGGGACTCCATCGTGGTGACAAAGCAGCGATAACGCGCAGGACGAGAGGTCCTCTCTCTATCCAGGATGTCCACCAATCCCTCTTACTCCACGGGTCGTATGCTAGGTATGGAAGCTCTCGTGCATATTTGATCGACATTATTTTCTCATGTGTGATCAGTGGAACGTTGATTAATTGCGATTTTGTTAGTCCATTGTCGAATCTTGGTTTTACGAGATATCCAGGCCACCCTAGACTCAAAAATGGATACACAATCATCGTACGCCAAAGATCATGTTCAACAAACACAACGATTACTACGTCAGGGTGCCACGGTCTCACGTCACGCTGATAACGCAAGTAAATCTGATCAATCCCATAACCGTCAACACCAAAGTTCAGTACTTGGATATCGGCTCCTAACAGCTTTTGGAGGTAATGAGCAAGAGACTCCTGATATGGCACTTCCAAAGAGAACGCATTCGAGTCTCCAATTATGGCCACTCTTGCGCGTGGTGCTGCATCCCTAAGCCGTTCACCAGGTGAGGCGCTGCGTAGCCCTTCTTCACTGCTAGCATACATACCGTCGGTGGTTACGCGACTCCTCCCAACAGTCCATCCAAGGTCTGAATCATAGACAAAGTAGGAATCCCGATCCCTGCCAGCGCGACTTATTCGGTCGATCGTGTGACGGCTTCGATCCAACAGTTCGCTCTCTCCATATGGGACCACAAGGTTAAGAATCCGCAAACCAGCATCACTCTCGCGTGCTGTTATTCTGAAAATGCCTTCCAAAACGGCTGCTGTTAGTAAGATGGTAACCAAGTTGGTCACGATCGCAGTCATCCACATTCGCCGCGCTTCAGCGCCAAAGCGAACGGATTCTTTTGCCATTCGAAATCCTGCTATGAGTACTACGAGTGAGCCAATCAGGATGATGAATCCAGCACGCGTCCAAAACATTGCCCATTTAACCTCGGGAGATTTGTAAAGGCCGAAAGTTACTAGTGCGACACCTAATTCACTTGCGTAGAGTAACGTCACTATGCGGCCAGCAAAGCTGTAGCGACTCTCAGATGTATGGAACATAAGATGTTTGGTAGGGGTTCAGGTTTAAACCTTTGACAAACACATTGTGACGGGATTGCCCAGTAGGATCAATGGGTACTGCCCCACTTAACTGTGGACAGGTGGCGTGTTCTATTTTGAAGACTCCCTCCGCATAGAACCTGGTTGAGGATAGCACGTCTGATCTTCTCCCAGTTGCTAGGCCACCCTCCTAGTTAGTTATGCCGGGCCGGGCACACCTGATAAGACAGAATCACAAGTGGTCATCTCGTTTCCTGCTGACACAGTTTACTTGTCGGATCATCAATAACCAACGGTCCCGACCTTCTTATACCAGGATAGTCGCTTGCGAACATGATGTGGTCAGAAACTGCTTCGGTTAAATGTCGTCTGCTACGGAAGTTTCGATAGAATCCCTCAAAACTTCCACCATTCTCTTCAATTCATGTAGAGAAAGTGAAAGCGGCGGGATCAACACGATGATATGGCCGAGCGGTCGGATCAGAAGTCCTCGCAGGCGGGCTTCAGCTGCGATGCGATGACCGATTCTGGCTTCGGGCGGATAGACCTCCTTCGTGGTTCGGTCCTTCACCAATTCAATGCCGACCATGAATCCCTGTTGCCGAATCTCGCCCACGTGAGGCAGCGTCGCAAGCGACTGCATCAATCGCTTCAGTTCGGCAATCTTCGGTCGGAGCTTTGTGAGCGTCCTTTCTTTTCGAAAAATGGCTAGGTTTGCCAGGGCGACAGCGCAACCGAGGGGATTCCCCGTATAACTATGGCCGTGGAAGAAGGTCTTGAACTCTTCATATTTGCCAACAAACGCGTTGTAAATTTCCTCGGTAGTCAATGTGGCGGCCAATGGCATATAACCGCCGGTTAGGCCTTTGCTGATGGCCATCAAGTCTGGCGTAACATCTTCATGTTGGCAGGCGAACAACTTTCCGGTTCGGCCGAACCCTGTTGCCACTTCATCGGCTATCAAGAGCACGTCGTATTTGGTACATAGCTCGCGGATTCGTCTGAGGTAGCCGGGCGGCGATGTAATCATCCCGGCAGCGGCTTGAACCAATGGCTCGATGACGAATCCCGCCAACTCACGATGCCGAGTCCTGAGCGTTTGTTCGATGGGCTCAAGGCAGGCCATCTGGCAGGAAGGATAGGCCAACTTCAGCGGGCAGCGGTAGCAGTAGGGTGGATCGGCGCTGAGTGTCGGGAATAGTAACGGTCTAAATCGAGCATGGAACAACTCAATGTTGCCGACGCTGACTGCGCCGATCGTGTCGCCGTGGTAGGCGAGTTTCAGGTGGAGGAAGGTATTCTTGGGCCCTGTGCCTGGATGCCGTTGCTGCCAATATTGGACTGCCATCTTGAGCGCAACTTCAACTGCGGTCGATCCATCATCGGAGTAGAACACGCGAGATAACCCTTTGGGTGCGATGCGAATAAGCTCGCGCGCCAGTAGAATTGCCGGAGGATTGGACAGGCCAAGAAGAGTTGAGTGCGCGATCTTCCCGAGCTGCTTCGTGACTGCCCGGTCAAGCGCTGGGTGGCGGTGACCGTGGAGGTTGACCCAGATGGACGACGTTCCGTCGAGGTATTTTCGACCCTCTGTATCGATCACGTAAGAGCCTTTTCCTCGTTCGATGATGAGAGGCTCTTCCTCTTCCCATTCCTGCATCTGGGTGAACGGGTGCCAGAGGTATTTCCGGTCCCAATCAGCCAATGTATCGGTACGGTTTCGTTTGGCCATGATACCGTGAAGTCCCCGGAAGGGAGAGTGAGAGATCCCTGACGAAAGTCGCGAATTATCCTGTCGCGGCGCGGATTATACGAGCAGGTGATTTCTTTGACAACCTAGGAGCCGGCTAATATAATGAACCGATTTTGTTCAGAAATGAGCTAGGATTTGCAAAGCCAGATACGAAACTTTTCTATTATCGCCCATATCGATCACGGCAAATCGACCCTCGCTGACCGGTTCCTCGAAGCCACGGGTGCTGTCACCGCTCGAGAGGCCAAAGAACAGATTCTCGATGCGATGGACCTTGAGCGTGAACGCGGCATCACGATCAAGGCGCATGCAGTGGCGATTCGGTATCAAGCGAAAGACGGGAAGACCTACGCCCTTCATTTGATCGATACGCCGGGGCACGTGGACTTTACCTATGAGGTTTCTCGCAGTTTGGCCGCTTGTGAGGGGGCTCTCTTGTTAGTGGATGCAACCCAAGGCGTACAGGCCCAGACGATTGCCAACGTCAACTTGGCGATGGCGAATAAATTAACGATCATACCAGTGATCAACAAGATCGATCTGGCCAGCGCGGATGTGGAGGGTACGAAGCATTCGATCGCTGAAGTGCTGACACTCAATGCTAGCGATGCGATGCCGATCAGTGCCAAGGAAGGCAGGGGTGTGCCGGAAGTGCTCGAGGCGATCATCGAACGTATTCCTCCGCCGTCGGGCGAACCGCTGGCGCCGTTAAAGGCGCTCATTTTTGATTCCTGGTTCGACAATTATCAAGGGGTGATCGTGCTCACACGGATTATCGATGGATCGGTCAGACCCGGCATGAAGATCAAGGTGATGTCGAACGGCCGGACCTTTGAAGTCATGGAAGTCGGGCAATTCACACCCAAGCGGACGAAGAAGAATGAGTTATTGACGGGCGAGGTCGGGTACCTCTGTGCCAACATGAAAGAGGTGGCCGACGTCAAGATCGGCGACACGATTACCGATGCCGTCAACCCGACGAACGAGCCGTTTCCTGGGTACAAAGAGGCCAAACCGTTGGTGTTCTGCGGGTTGTATTCGACGGATACGGCGAAATATGAAGACCTGCGGGATGCGTTGGTCAAGTTGCGGTTGAACGACTCGTCGTTTGTCTATGAGCCAGAAACCTCGATGGCACTGGGGTTTGGGTTTCGGTGCGGATTTCTGGGGCTGCTCCATATGGAAATCATTCAGGAGCGGCTTGAGCGCGAGTACGGGTTGACTTTGATCACCACGGCGCCCACTGTTGTCTATCGCGTGTTGACGACAAAGGGCGACGTGTTGGAAATCGACAATCCGGCGAAACTGCCACCTCCCAATAGTATCGAGTCGTTTGAAGAACCCTTTATTCTTGCCACGATCATCACGCCGGAACGTTACATGGGCGCCATCTTGCAACTCTGCCAGGAACGACGCGGCATTCAGCGGGACATTCACTACCTCGATCCCACCCGGGTGATGATCAGCTACGAGATGCCGCTCAACGAAGTGATTCTCGATTTTTACGATAAGCTCAAGTCTCGGACCCAAGGGTATGCGTCGCTCGACTACGAGCTGCTCGGTTATCGTGAATCTGATCTCGTGAAGCTCGATATTCTGCTCAACGGCGAAGCAGTCGACGCCCTCTCCTTTATTACCCATCGCGATCGGTCGTATCAACGCGGACGCCAGTTGGCCGAGAAGATGAAGGAGTTGATTCCGCGTCAGATGTTTGAGGTCGCAATTCAGGCCGCGATAGGAAACAAAGTCATTGCGCGAGAGACCATCGGGGCCATGAAGAAGAACGTCACGGCGAAATGCTACGGCGGCGACATTACGAGGAAACGCAAGCTCCTCGAGAAGCAGAAGGAAGGGAAAAAGCGGATGAAAGCAGTCGGCAGCGTGGAAGTTCCACAAGAAGCGTTCTTGGCTATTTTAAAGGTCGGTGACGAATGAGCGCAGGCTCTGATCGATCTAAAACCGACGATGTCAGGACTGCCTCGTCTCAAGATACGGTCGAGTCGGTGTCGTCCTCGGCATCGGTGGAGAATCGTGCCGTGACGACACAAGTCGGTCGAAAATCGATGTTCCGCGAGTATGCGGAAGCCATCGTGGTCGCCATGTTACTGGCCTTCGCGATTCGGGTGTTCGTCGTGCAGGCATTCAAGATTCCGTCCGGTTCGATGATCCCGACGTTGTTGATCGGAGACCACATTCTGGTGAGCAAACTCTCATATGGATTGCAGTGGCCGACGCTCTGTAAATTCCAAATGGCTCTTCCGCCGGTCAATTGCTACGCCTCTCAGACACTCATTGAGTTCGGAAAACCGCAGCGCGGTGATATCATCGTGTTCCGCTTTCCGGAAGATGAGGAGAAAGATTTCATCAAGCGAATCGTCGGAACACCGGGAGATACGGTGCAAATCCGTAACAAAGTCGTGCTGGTGAATGGGCGACCGTTGGACGACAAGGGGTTTACGCAACGGATCGACCCGGGAATCATCGATGGGATGATCAACCCACGGGATAATTTCGGGCCGGTGACCGTGCCTGAAGGGGCCTACTTCGTCATGGGCGATAACCGCGATCAGAGTTTGGACAGTCGATTTTGGGGCTTTGTGCGTGAGGAGAAGATTCGTGGCAAGGCGTTCAGGATTTACTGGTCCTGGAGCGGCCAGGGAAAGTGGACCGACTGGGTGCGATGGGAACGGTTCGGCAAAGCCATTCAATAGGCACGCGTCGTCGCCAGACGGTGTCTCGTCAGGGAGTCAGTGACCAGGGAGGTAAGGTGCCTGCGAAAGCGCTCCGGCAATATATTCAGCGGTTCCCACAGGCTTCGGTGTTGGTCATCGGAGACTTGATTCTCGACCATTACATCTGGGGACGCGTCAGCCGGATCTCCCCGGAAGCTCCGGTTCCGGTCGTACACGTGGATTCTGAATCTTTGAAGCTCGGTGGAGCAGCGAACGTGTTCAACAATATTCTCGCTTTGGGAGGCAAGGCGGATCTCTGCGGCGTGATTGGCTCGGACGAAACCGGCCGGTTGCTGCTGAAGGAACTGGGAACAAAGCGATCGGGTCGTGGCGGGGTAGTCATCGATCAGGAACGTCCGACGACCAGAAAATCGCGGGTCATCGCGCACAATCAACAGGTTGTCCGCTATGACGTGGAACAGAGAGACGAACTTAAAAAGTCTTTACAGCAACGTATCCTGCGCTATGTGGAATCGCGTGTACGAGAACTCTCCTGTCTCGTCGTCTCCGACTATGCGAAGGGAGTGGTGACGGCAGCCTTGATGTCAGAGCTTACGCGATTGGCATCGCTTCGGCGGATTCCCGTGGTTGTCGATCCTAAAGTGGAACATTTCGGCTATTACAAGGGTGCAACGGTGATTACACCGAACCATCTGGAGGCCACACAGGCTGCCGGCGTGCACGGGGATGACGACCAGGCGATCGATCAAGCCGGGGCGATCATCCGACAACGGCTTGGGTGCCAGTCTGTCTTGGTTACTCGTGGCGAAAAAGGAATGAGCCTGTACGAGGCCGATGGGGTCTCCTGGCATATTCCCACGCAGGCTCGACAGGTTTATGATGTGACGGGAGCGGGTGACACGGTGATCGGGACGTTGGCGTTGGCATTGTCGACGGGGGCAACAATGAAGGAGGCGGCACAGCTGGCGAACCAGGCAGCAGGAATCGTGGTAGGGATGGTCGGAACGGCGACAGTGTCTGCACAGCAACTGTCGGAGGTCCTGGATGACTAACGTCCGGTCGTCCGTGAGCGTGGTCATTCCAGCTCGCTACGGGTCGTCGCGTTTCCCAGGAAAACCACTGGTGAAACTGGGTGCCAAGCCGTTGATCCAGCACGTGTACGAACGAGCTGCGGCCTGCGCGGTGGTATCCGACGTAGTGGTAGCGACCGACGACGAGCGCATTAAACAAGCCGTAGAGCAGTTCGGTGGACGAGTGATCCTCATGACGGGAGACTATCGGACTGGGACGGATCGTGTAGCAGCCGTAGCCAGCACACTTCCGGGTGAATATTTTGTGGATTTGCAGGGGGACGAAATTCCGGTAGATCCTGATTTGCTCACCGATCTCATCGAGCCATTCATTGCGAGTGGAGCCGAAATAGGAACGCTGAAGCGGGCGATCGAATCCAGGGGGGAGCTGCAGAATCCCGCCGTCGTGAAAGTCGTGACCGACCAGCAGGGGAAGGCCCTATACTTTTCGCGGTCTCCGATTCCCATGGTGCGAGAGGATTCCGGCCGCTGCTCGACACAGGGTTTGGGCTATATTCATTTAGGGGTGTATAGCTACAGAAGGAATGCACTCCTGAAGTTTGCCGCGCTGCCGACTGGGGTGTTAGAAGATGGAGAAAAATTGGAGCAACTGCGCGCCTTGGAACATGGGATGACCATTCGAGTGTGGGAAACGAAACGAAGCTCGCTCCGCGTGGATACACCGGAAGATGCGGTTACGGTATCGGAGCAACTTCGGTTCGCCGAGACTACGGCACAGAGTATGACCTTCAATCGGGCGGTGCCTTCTTGCTGACTATGGTATGCGGGTTCGAATCATTCGATCGAAAGGGATGGAACGCACGATGAGCAAGTTCATTTTTGTGACCGGCGGGGTCGTCTCATCGTTGGGGAAGGGACTCGCGTCGGCCTCGATCGGGAACCTGTTGGAAAGTCGAGGCCTCAAAATCACGTTCTTGAAACTTGATCCCTACATCAATGTTGATCCCGGTACGATGAATCCCTATCAGCATGGCGAAGTGTACGTGACGGATGATGGGGCGGAGACGGACCTCGACCTGGGTCACTATGAGCGGTACACCTCGTTGACGCTGACAAAAGAAAACAATTACACCACGGGGCGAATCTATCACTCCGTCATCACCAAAGAACGTCGCGGCGATTACCTCGGCGGAACGGTCCAAGTCGTGCCGCATGTCACGGATGAGATCAAGCAATGCATCGTGCGGATTTCGAAAGGGATGGATGTCACGATCGTGGAAATCGGCGGCACCGTCGGCGACATTGAGAGCCTGCCGTTCCTCGAAGCGATTCGCCAAATGCCGTATGACGTGGGCCGTGACAATGTCCTGTACGTCCATCTCACGCTGGTGCCCTATATCGGGGCAGCGGGTGAATTAAAAACCAAGCCGACCCAGCATTCGGTGAACAAGCTGCGCGAAATCGGCATTCAGCCGAACATTCTCTTATGCCGGACCGACCGGTACATTCCCCCGGAGTTGAAGGCGAAGATTGCGATGTTCTGCAACGTGGAGAAAGACGCGGTCATTACAGCCAAGGATGTGGACACGATATATGAAGTCCCGATCGTATTTCGGAAAGAAGGCCTGGATGAATTGATCGTTCGCCAGCTTCGTCTGGAAACGGGTCCACCCAATCTGCGCGAATGGGACGCGATGGTTCAGAAGATCAAGCATCCCAAACACGAAGTCTCCATCGCGCTGGTAGGGAAATATGCGGGGCTGAAGGAGTGCTACAAGAGTCTGGCCGAAGCGTTGGTGCACGGCGGTATTGACCATGAAACGAGAGTCAACATCAACTGGATTGAATCGGAGGACGTCGAACGCCAGGGCACCGAACGGATTCTTCGTGACGCTGACGGGATTCTGATTCCTGGAGGATTCGGATCGCGGGGAATCGAAGGGAAAATCACGACGATTAGATACGCGAGAGAACATCATGTCCCGTTCCTTGGACTCTGTCTCGGTATGCAGTGCGCAACGATTGAATTTGCCCGCAACGTGGCCGGCCTTGCGGGGGCGAACAGCGCCGAATTCGACGAGCGGTCTCCCCATCCCGTGATTCATCTGATGCCGGATCAGCACAGTGTGAGCGACAAAGGCGGGACTATGCGGCTCGGGTCGTATCTCTGCAAACTGGGCGAGGGCACGTTGGCGCACAAGATGTATGGTGTGGACGAAGTCCGCGAACGACACCGACATCGGTATGAATTCAACAATGCCTACCGCGATGTCTTGACGGCGAAAGGGTTGGTGCTCAGCGGTCTCTCGCCAGACGGACGATTAGTCGAAATCGTCGAATTGAGGAACCATCCCTGGTTCTTGGCGACGCAATTCCATCCGGAATATAACTCGCGCCCGCACCATCCTCATCCGCTCTTCAGCGGATTTGTTGGCGCCGCGTTGCGGAACAAGCTTGGACACTGAGCGGCCATGGCGAACGTCGTCGACATCGGAACGTTCAAAGCCGGTCAAGGGCAGCGGCCGTTTCTGATCGCCGGCCCCTGTGTCATCGAAAGCGAACAACTCGTGTTGGAAACGGCCGGCCGCATCGCCGAGATCACCAAGGCGCTCGGCATTCCCTATGTCTTCAAATCATCGTTCGACAAAGCGAACCGAACGTCAATCAAGTCATTTCGTGGCCCCGGCATCGAAAAAGGCCTGGCCGTGCTCAAGAAGGTAAAAGATCAGTTAGGTATCCCAGTCTTGACAGATGTGCACACAGAGGAGCAGGCCACTGAAGCCGGTGAAGTCGTGGATATCCTTCAGATTCCCGCATTCCTTTGCCGGCAGACGGATCTCCTGGTTGCCGCAGCCAAGACCAGCAAAGTCGTGAACGTGAAGAAGGGCCAGTTTCTCTCGCCTCAAGAGATGGGCCATGCGGTGAAGAAGGTGGAAGAGTGCGGGAATCGCCGTATTATTCTCACTGAACGGGGATCTTCCTTCGGGTATAACAATCTTGTCGTCGATATGCGATCGTTCCCGATCCTGCGCAGCTTTGGCTATCCGGTCGTCTTCGATGCGACTCACAGCGTGCAACTCCCGGGCGGCGGTGGGACACAATCAAGCGGCCAGCGAGAATTCGTTGAACCGCTCGCCTGTGCAGCAGCGGGAGCTGGTGTCGATGGGTTCTTCATGGAGGTACATCCGAATCCCGATGATGCCCTCTCCGATGGTCCGAACATGGTTCCGCTGCATCAGTTGAAGACACTGCTTGAGCGGGTGATGCGGATATGCGACGCAGCAAAACCGAAAAACTGAAAAACCACTCCACTGCGAAAACCTCCGGCGGACAGACCAGCGCGAGCCTCAATGAAGGCCGCCGGGTGCTCCAGATTGAGGCCCGCGCGGTCCAGACTCTGGTCGATCGTCTGGACGAACGTTTTACGCAGGCGGTGGATTTGCTCTACAACTGCAAAGGGAAAGTCGTCGTTTCCGGTATGGGTAAGTCCGGCCTCATTGGGCAAAAGATTGCCGCGACGTTGGCCAGCACCGGCACGCCCGCCTTCTTTCTCCACCCGGCCGAAGGTGTGCATGGCGATCTGGGCATGCTGGCCCGTCGCGATACCCTCATTCCGATTTCGAACAGCGGCGAAACGAAGGAAATACTCCAGTTGTTGCCGTACATCGAGCGAATGGGCGTTCCCACTGTGGCCTTAACGGGAAAGATGGGTTCGACCTTGGCCAAGCACAGCGATGTCGTGTTGGACGTGTCCGTATCGGAGGAAGCCTGCCCGATGGGATTGGCCCCGACGGCCAGCACGACGGCGACCTTGGCGATGGGGGATGCGTTGGCCGTGGCGTTGTTGCAAAAGCGGGGATTCAAATCTGAGGATTTTGCGCAGTTCCATCCGGGCGGCACGCTTGGCCGGCGCTTGCTCATCAAGGTGCGTGATCTTATGCATGTCGGTGACGAAGTCCCACGAGTTCAAGAACAGGCGACCGGTTCGGCGGCGATTTCGGAGATTTCAGCCAAGAAACTGGGCATGACGACGGTGATTGATCGGACTGGCGCCCTTCTCGGCGTGATCACCGATGGCGATTTGCGCCGGTTCGTCCAGCAGGGCGGCGAAATCATCAAGGCGACGGCTGGAACACTGGCTTCTCGCTCGCCGCGAACGATCGGACCGGATGACTTGGCGGCGCGAGCCGTTGAAGTGATGGAGCGCTACTCGATCACGACGCTCGTGGTGACGGAAGGGGAGCAGCGGATCGTCGGCGTAATTCACCTGCACGACCTCTTGAAGAACGGGATCGTGTAAGCACTGAGGCGGGAGGGACGGTGAACTGGGTCATCGACATGTGGAAACAGGTGGGGCAGGAATCGATCAACGTCCCCAATCTGCTCACGCTCACGAGGATTCTCCTCATTCCGGTCTTTGTCATGCTGTTCGCGACGCCGGATCCACATCGATCCATCATCGCCGCGATCGTGTTTGTCGTGGCGGCGGTGACCGATCTGCTTGACGGCTATCTGGCGCGCCGGTCTGGGCAGGTCACCAAGCTCGGCAAGTTGCTCGATCCAATCGCCGATAAGCTGCTCGTCTTGTCGGCATTGATTCTGCTGGTCAACGTGGATCGCGTGAGCGCGCTGGTGGCGATTCTGATCATCGCCCGTGAGGTCGCGGTCACAGGCATCCGCGCCATTGCAGCGACCGAAGGGATGATCATCGCGGCAGAAACGAGCGGCAAATACAAGATGGCGTTGCAAGTGATCGCGATCGTGTTGCTGATTCTCGAGGGGACAGCCCTGTCTGCTCTGGGTAATCTCCACTTGGCCGGGATCGTCACCCTTTACCTGTCGCTCATCCTCGGGTATGCGTCCGGTGCTCAATATGTGTGGAGCTTCTGGAAGCAAGTGGCGACCAAGGGACTCTAGCCGTGCCTGACCGGATGCGTCGTTTCTCCAATACCTCTTGATCCATGGACGATCGGTTTCTCTGGATTCTTATGGCTGTAGCTGGGTATGGGCTCGGCGCCATTCCGTTCGGCCTTGTCGTGTCAAAGGCGATGGGTCTGGCCGATCCGCGTACGGTCGGCAGCAAGAATGTCGGCTTCACCAACGTGCTTCGCGCATCCGGCACGAAAGCCGGTGTTCTGACTCTGCTTGGCGACATGGGTAAAGGGTGGGTCATGGGTTGGGCCGCCATGCAGTGGCTCACCGATGAGCCTCTCATCATGGTGGTCGCGATCTCGCCGATTCTTGGTCATGTCTTTTCGCCATTCCTGAGCTTCAAAGGAGGCAAGGGGGTGGCAACGGCGCTGGGATCGGTACTGGGTCTCTCGCCATCGATGGGGGTACTCTTGTTGTTGATCTGGCTCGGAACGGTGGCAATCTGGCGCTACTCCTCTGCGGGGGCGCTCGCAGCATTCGGGGTGTTTCCGGTGGTGGCGATCGTCAACGAACAGCGACAGGAATTTCTCGTTTTCTCAGTGATCGTCAGTGCGCTGATTTGGTTCAAGCACAAGGACAACATCGTTCGGTTATGGAAGGGAACGGAAGGTAAAATAGGGCAGCAGACGCAAGAGTAGGAGCGGTTCGATCGGCGTTCTTTCTCACGGAGACCACACGATTGTCGAAGAATTGACTCTGTTTCACCCCCTCCATATAATGAATTTTCACGAGTGATTTCAGCCGTCCTTCCACACGGTTATGATCTCCTTCGCCAAAGCGTCGCTCGCACAGACATGGACCAGGGTTCGTCAGGGGTTCGCGCATGCCTTTTCAACGACAATCGAAACCGAAGTCTTCACCACCGAGGATCTGGCATTGCTTGAGCGGGTCGCGGATGCCGTGGTAAACGGGAAGATGGCGGCTCCGGCGACGGTGTTTCTTGAATCACTCGGTCCCATGAACTTTCTCGGTAGCCAAGCGCTGCATTTTTTTACACCCATCATCGAGATCGCTTTCAACGCCCAAGACGTTTCACAGATCGCTCATCTACTCGAACGGCGCGAGACGATCCCTCGCCTCCTTGCCTTGATCGAGACGCGCACTGCTCTGAAAGGCGCGGCGGCTCAATGACGCTCGGGCGTGAATCGTTACTCGTGAAGCGTATCCCGTTCCGAACTTCTTGTGTCTCACGACTCATGAAAGTCGAGCAACGCGGTCTTGGTCAGGTACGCTGCTGATGGCATCTGAACACCCGGCCAAGACCATCTCTCCGTTAAACGTCATCGTTGCGACCGACTGCGGCAGCACCACCACGAAAGCCATTCTCATCGAGAAAGTGGGCGAAGAGTACCGTCAGACGTATCGTGGTGAAGCGCCGACCACGGTTGAGGCACCATTTGAAGACGTCACGCGCGGCGTCTTGAATGCGATTGCCGAAATCGAGGAACTCTCCGGGCGCAAGATCCTCGACGGCGACAAGATTCTGACACCCAACCGGGCCGCTCAAGGCGACCCGAAAACCGGCGTCGATATGTACATTTCAACCAGCAGTGCCGGCGGTGGCTTGCAGATGATGGTGACCGGAGTGGTGCAGAACATGACAGGAGAGAGTGCGCAACGGGCGGCCCTTGGCGCCGGAGCCATCGTGATCGATGTGCTGGCGTCGAACGATGGCCGGCTGCCGCATGAAAAGATCGAGCGCATTCGTTCCATGCGACCAGACATGATTCTGATGTCCGGCGGGACGGACGGGGGTGCCGTTACACACGTGGTTGAGATGGCTGAATATGTCGCGGCGGCAGAACCACGGCCGCGGTTCGGTGCAACCTACAAGCTTCCGTTGATTTATGCAGGCAATAAGGATGCGCAGGAGCAGGTGAGGACGATTCTCGGAGAAAAGGCGGCCTTGGAGGTGACGGAGAACATCAGGCCGGTCCTTGAGCGTGAGAACCTCGCGCCGGCTCGCCATAAGATCCACGATTTGTTTCTTGAACATGTCATGCAGCAGGCACCAGGGTACAAGAAGCTGATCGAGATGACCGACGCGCCGATCATGCCAACTCCTGCGGCAGTCGGCGTCATCATGGAGACGATCGCGAAGCGTGAGCACCTGAACTTGATCGGCGTCGATATCGGCGGAGCAACGACCGATGTGTTTTCGGTCTTCGGCGGGGTGTTTAACCGAACGGTGAGCGCCAATCTCGGAATGTCTTATAGCGTCTCGAACGTGCTGGCCGAAGCCGGACTTCCGAATATCATGCGATGGGTGCCGTTTGGGATCGATGAACAGACCCTGCGCAATCGTATCAAGAACAAGATGATCCGCCCGACGACCATCCCGCAGACACTCGATGAACTGCAAATTGAGCAGGCTATTGCGCGCGAGGCTCTTCGGCTTGCGCTGATTCATCACAAATCGCTGGCGACCGGTCTCAAAGGCGTGCAGCAGGAACGGACGATTTCCGACGTCTTCGAGCAGCAGACGTCCGGCAAGACCCTCATCGACATGCTGAAGCTCGATCTGATCGTCGGCAGCGGCGGAATTCTTTCGCACGCCCCGCGGCGGGTTCAGGCGATGCTGATGATGGTCGATGCGTACGAGCCGCTCGGCTTCACTATGTTGTCGGTCGATAGCATCTTCATGATGCCGCACCTCGGCGTCCTGTCGACAATCGATGAGAAGGCGGCAACTGACGTTTTCGTGCGAGACTGCATGGTCTATCTTGGCACCTGCGTGGCTCCGATTGGTCGGGTAAAGGACGGCGAGCGTCTGGCGGATTACGGGATGACCTTTCCTGATGGTCGGGTGGTGAAGGACCAATTGAAGATGGGCGAACTGCGACACTTCCCGCTCGGGCTAAATCAGAAGGCCACAATCACCATGCAGCCGGCGAAGCAGGTCGATCTCGGAGCGGGCCCGGGCGTCTCGGTTTCACGAGAAGTGCAGGGCGGCGTGGTCGGCGTGATGCTCGACGGTCGTGGACGACCACTGCAGCTTCCAGTTGATGAGCAGACGAGGATCGCGGCGCTGATACAGTGGTTCAAAGCGGTGGATCTGTACCCGAAAGTATAGGCGAGGGGCGCGAGGCTAGAGGCGATAGGACGGATTGTGTTTCCTCTAGCCCCTTGCCTCGTGCCTCTAGCCAAAAGTTTTGATATGGCTCATTCCTACACACCAGGTTTGACCGTTACCGAGCAGGCCGTGATCCGCCGTCGGCGCCAATTGCCGATTCCCGGAAAGGTCTTAGTGCAGGCCGGCGACCGGGTGCAGGCGAATCAACCGGTGGCGAGAGCCGAATTGCCGGGAAAAGTCTATCCCCTGAATCTGGCGAATCAACTCAGCATCGCGCCGGAAGAAATCAAGGAGTATCTGGTCAAGAAAGAAGGCGAATCGATTCAGAAAGACGAAATCCTGGCGGAGAACAAGCCGCTGATTAAATGGTTTAAGACCGAGATTCGGTCTCCTGTCACCGGGACGGTGGAATCGCTGTCGATTGTCACCGGGCAGGTGTTGCTGCGTGAGCCGCCTCAGGTTCTCGATGTCCTCGGTTATGTGGATGGTTCGGTCGTGGAGGTGCAGCCCAAACAGGGCGTGACCGTCGAGACAACCTGCACGTTGATCCAAGGAATCTTCGGCATTGGCGGAGAAACCTGGGGAACCGTGTTCGTGGCAGCGAAATCGCCCGATGATGTGCTGACCCCGAACCATTTGACCGCCGACATGAAGGGCAGGATCGTGGTCGGTGGCTCGTTTCTCCCGGCTGAAACACTGACGAAAGCCAAACAATCTGGTCTTGCCGGGTTGGTCGTGGGTGGGATTCATGATAAGGATCTGCGCGCCCTCTTGGGCTATGACCTTGGCGTGGCGATCACTGGTACGGAGCAGGTGGGATTTACATTGATTCTGACGGAAGGATTCGGCACGATCCCGATGGCGCAGAAGACCTTTGCCCTGTTGTCGGCGCATGTGGGGCAGAAGGCCTCGATCTCCGGCTCGACACAGATCCGAGCCGGTGTGATCAGGCCGGAGATTATCATTCCCAAGGAGGCCGGGACTGTATCGGGGGCGGCGACAGCAACTGTCCAGCGCGAAGGGATACGCATCGGCGATCCGGTTCGAATCATCCGTGATCCTCTGTTCGGCAAGATAGGGCAGGTTTCCGCGCTTCCTCCGGACTTGCAAAAGATCCCGACCGAAAGCGAAGTACGGGTGCTCGAGGTGAAGTTCCATGACGGACAGACGACTGTCATTCCACGGGCGAACATTGAAGTGATCGAGGGTGCATAGCGGCATGATGAGACGGTTGACCAGCGTTCCGGTCTTCCTGCTTCCACTAACCGTCTCGCTTCTCTTTCCCTCAGTTCCCAACGCTCAGACTTCGCTTCCGCCGCCACAAAGTCTTGACCTGTACGACACTCCCAGCGATGGCGGAGGAAGCTTGACGGTCTTGTGGCCCGCCGCCTCCTATGACGGGCCAGACGTACGATACCAGGTGCTGCTGGCGGAAGGGACGGCAGTAACCGATCCCGCCGCGATGAAAGTAGTCGCTGAATTTCCTGCGAATAGAAGTTTAGTTCAACAGACTCGGCTTCCCTGGTGGACCCGTAAGGGAGAGCCGACGGACCACTTGTTTGTCATCAGGAGCGGCAAGGGGATCGAGCTCAAGGACGGCAATGGCTACTCCGTAGCGGTCGCGACGATCAGGGGGGACACACGCACCTTCTCTCCGGTGATGCACGCGACCCCGCAGCCAAATTGGTTTAATTGGAACGAAGTCAATAATCTCCTGATAGCCCTGTCCTTCGGCGGGCTGGTGTTTTATACGATCAGCCAAGCCAAGCGGCGTGACATTTTTCTTCGCCGGATTCCCGGCCTCGACGCGGTGGATGAAGCGATCGGCCGGTCGACCGAGTTGGGCAAGCCGATTCTGTATCTGACCGGTGCGCACGATATGAGTGATCCGTCTACCATTGCGGCGGCCGTGATCCTGGGCCGGGTTGCAAAACGGACCGCCGCCTATGAAACGGAATTGATGGTGCCGCATCGTGATCCGATTACCATGGCTGTCTGCCAGGAAATCACCAAGCAGGCCTATCTCGAGGCAGGCAAGCCGGACCTCTTCAAGGAAGATGCCAACTTCTTTATTACCTCCGACCAGTTCAGCTATACCGCGGCTGTCGACGGCATCATGCTCCGTAAGAAACCGGCGGCGAATTTTTTCATGGGGGCGTACTTTGCCGAATCGCTGCTGCTGACGGAGACAGGGGCCAGCACCGGAGCGATTCAGATTGCAGGGACCGACTCTGATCATCAACTGCCATTCTTCGTGACGACCTGCGACTATACGTTGATCGGTGAAGAGCTCTACGCGGCGAGTGCCTACCTATCGAGAGAACCGATCCAGATCGGTACGTTGCGCGGACAGGATATCGGGAAGGCGGTGTTGTTGACCGTGATTGGAGTGGGGACCCTGCTGGCAACTGTCGGCGTCGTCTTCCAAATGGAGTGGCCGCAGCTGTTTCTGGATTTCTTTAAGGACGTGAAATGATCTTCTTACGCCGGCAAGTTCCGCTTTTCATCACCTTGATCACCGGGTTGGTGTTCGCGGCCCAATACTATGTACCGCATCCTTCGTCAGAATTGCTGCTCACCTCTGCGACGAAATGGCTCCAGATCATTGGCGGCTTTGCCCTGGTGCTTGGGGTGACGAGCCTGTTTCATCTCCATGCGGTGAAGATCCGGCGGAAAGAAGTGGGATGGGGCTACAGCGTCGTGCTCTATGCCGGCATGCTCGGCACGATTACGGTGGGACTCATCGCAGGCGGCAAAGAAAGTGGTGCCGATGGAGTTTCGACCGCCTTCGGATGGGTCTATAACTTCATGATGGTGCCGTTGCAGGGAACCATGTTTGCGATCCTCGCGTTCTTTATTGCCTCCGCCGCCTATCGATCCTTCCGGGCGCGAAGCCGGGAAGCAGCAGTGCTATTAATCGCGGCGGTGATCGTCATGATGGGACGTGTGCCGCTGGGAGAATATCTGATCCCGTTGAGCGGGGACGTTTCGCAATGGATTCTTAACGTGCTTAATGCGTCAGTCAGGAGAGCAATCTTGATCGG
>Ga0187779_10000691_pt1 | contig 22360 bp, 18 predicted proteins | sample 1015_Q2_SP10_10__FD_132435 | JGI IMG/M metagenome (GOLD analysis project Ga0187779, IMG submission 132435) | Tropical peat soil microbial communities from peatlands in Department of Meta, Colombia - 1015_Q2_SP10_10_MG | ecosystem: Environmental > Terrestrial > Soil > Wetlands > Peat | place... | reverse complement strand
TACGATCCGGCGTCATCCCAGGGCACCGTGCTGATCAGTTTTTCGGTAATTAAAAATTCCGAAAAATCTTCAGCATTCGAAAACATCCTGCCGTTCTTGATGCCCTTTGGTATTCGTACGTAGAGATAGAATGTGCCTGACGGCATTTTTGAGTTAAATCCCAGCTCTGTAAGCGCCGCGGACATGGCCCGCAGTCTCCGCTCGTACTTGGCGGCGATCTCGTCGGTGATTTCCGGATGGTCGAGAGCGTAGACACCCGCTTTTTGAATGGCCTTGAACTGGCCTGAGTCGAAGTTGTCCTTTACGTTTCCGAAACCTGCGATTACCCTGTTGTTTCCGGCGATAAAGGCAAGTCTCCAGCCGGTCATATTGAATGCCTTCGAAAGGGAATGGATCTCTACACCGACTTCCTTTGCACCCGGCACCGCAAGAAACGAGAGGGGGGTGGAGCCGTAGGTAAGTGCGGCGTAAGCCGCGTCATGCACCACTATAATACCATTTTCTTGTGCGAATCGAACAACCTTTTCAAAGAATGCTTTTGTCGCGCCCGCGCCCGTGGGATTGTTCGGATAATTGAGGTAGAGAAGCTTGGTTCGTTTTTTAACGTCCGTGGCCAGCGAATCGAGGTCAGGCAGAAAAAAATTCTCCTCACGGAGCTGCAAGTTGACGACGTCGCCGCCGTACCATCGGGTGTGGGTTGCCATGATCGGATATCCCGGAACCGTCATAAGCGTTATATCTCCGGGATTGATGAATACAGCTGGGATCATAGCGAGCACGGGTTTACTGCCGATACCGTGAAGAACCTCTGTGTCCGGATTGATGCCGCTGACGCCGTATATTTTTTGCAAATAACGGGCAGCCGCGTCCTTGAACTCCTGGATCCCATTGTCCGCGTAACCGCGGTTTTCCGGCTTCTCGGCTTCCCTCTGGAGTGCCTGCACAACACCGGGAAATGCCATTTCATCCGGCTCACCAACTCCTAAATCTATGAGCTCCGCTCCAGGATGGGCCGCTAAGGCAGCACGCTTTGCACGTTTGATCTTCTCAAATTTGTATATCTTCTGCTCTTTTCCAAACTTCCTGCCGCCGAGCCGGTCTGCAAAGAGGGATTGAACATACGATTCTTTCTCAGTTGTCACGAATGACTCCTCCGCACGTTGCTAACACGAATAAAGGTGATTCTCATAACATCATTGAACATAATTTACTAAACTTCCGATTCCCTCAATCCGCACTTCGATCTTGTCTCCGTGGTTCATAGGACCCACGCCTGCAGGAGTTCCCGTGATGATGAGGTCGCCGGGATGAAGCGTCATGATATGTGAGGTAAAGCTCACGACGTAGGTGATCGGGAAAATGAGCTGCGATGTCCGGGAAGACTGCATACGCTTGCCGTTGAGATATGACTCGACAAGAAGGTTGCCAGGGTCGAGGTCGGTTTCTATCCATGGGCCCAGAGGACAAAAAGTATCAAATGCTTTAGAGCGAGTCCACTGGCCGTCTCGCTTTTGCAGGTCCCGGGCAGTAACGTCATTTGCACAGGTATAGCCGAGAATGTGGTCAGCTGCGTCTTCAGGGGAAATACAATGTGTCGCGTTCTTGATCACGATGCCCAGCTCCGCTTCAAAGTCTATCCGGCTGCTCATGGCTGGGACCACGATCCTGCCGCCTGTGCCGATCACGCTGGTCGGCGGCTTCAGAAAAATAATTGGGTTTTCCGGAATCGGAAAACCCAATTCATGAGCGTGGTCTTGATAATTCAATCCAACAGCCACGATCTTTGAAGGCTTGCACGGTGCCAAGAGGTTTGCGTCGGCGAGACGATGGGTCTCCGTCCGAATTATTAAGGGATCGAAAAGGTTTCCGACAAGCTCCTGAATTTCGCCGCCCTGCACGATACCGCAGGCCTCTCTGCCCTCAACGTGAAACCGAGCGAGCCGCATTTAGCCCTCCGGCATTACTGTTTCATATCGATCCACTCGAGCAGTTTCTCCTCCGGAAGATAGCCTGAGAGCACCGTGCCGTCACCACGCACGAGAGTCGGCGTTCCGAGGAAATCGAGTGACCTGGCAAGTTCCTTGTTTTTTTCTATCTGGTCAGGAGGACACGTAGGTTCGGGCACTGACTTGCCAGAGAAGGCATCATCTAGCATTTCCGCAGACTTTGCGCACTGAATAGCCTGAGCTTTTTTGTAAGCATCCTTATGCATCGGGAGAGGATTCAAAATGATCTCAAAGGCTATGTCGTTTCGCTTTGGTAAAATCTGCTTCATGATTTTGTGAAGTTCGCGGCAATAGGGGCAATCGGGATCGCTGAATACGATGATCTTCTTCGTAGCGCCTTTGGCGCCGAATAGAATTGCATTGTCCAGCGGGATTTTCGAAATATCAACTTTCTTGGGAGGCGCTGGCGGCTGCTTGCCAATGGCTTCGACCGGAACAATCTGTGCTATGACGAATTTTTTAGAGAAATCCAGGTACAGGGACCCATGTTTTCCTTCTCCGGCGTCCACGTCGATCTGCCACACTCCCTTGATGGGGGCCTCTTTGATGTCTGAGACAATGCCCGTGGGAACGACCTTTTTTACGAGGTCCTCGGCATCCTTCTTGTCGAGCTTATGGCAGTCAATGCAGGGTTTATCCCCCTTTGCCGGCGGAAAAGCCTGAGCAGTGACCGCCAGGAACGGTACGCAGAGAAGTGCAAGAACGATGATAATGCTCCATGATCTTTTCATTTTCGAGTTCCTTTCAAAATATTTTTTTTGTTTCTTAACGGTTGATGCAATTTAAAAAAAATCTAAAGTCACCACCGAGCTAGAGTAAAACATCCTCAGGGGCGTCCTCTGGACCAGTGCGTGCAGAACGACTTTGCTGCGGGTCAGTCATGGGATGAAGTCCCCTGTTTATTGACTCTAGCAAAATTACGCTCTCATTTCAATCCCAATACGTCTTGCATGTCATAGAGACCGGCTTTCTTGCCCACGACCCATTTTGCCGCTCGTACGGCCCCTGCCGCAAAGGTATCGCGGCTATGAGCCCGGTGGGTGATCTCGATTCGTTCGCCCTTGCCAGCGAACATCACGGTGTGTTCACCGACAATGTCTCCGGCACGAAGCGTCTGAATGCCGATCTCCTTTTTTGACCGTTCTCCAATCATGCCTTTTCGAGCGTACACACCGACTTCGTCGAGGTTCCGGTTCACAGCTTGGGCGATCACCTGGGCCATCTTCATGGCAGTGCCCGACGGCGCGTCCTTTTTCATGCGGTGATGTGCCTCGATGATCTCCATATCGTAGTCCTGCCCGATCGTTCTGGCGACTTCGTCGAGGATCTTAAAGCAGAGGTTCACACCGATGCTCATGTTCGGTGAGAGCACGCAGGGGATCTTTTGGACGTATGTGGCGATCTCATTGAGCTGGTTCGGAGAAAATCCGGTCGAGCCGATGACGGCTGCCTTCCCGAGCTCAGCGCAGGTCCGAATGTGCGCGAGGCTTGCCTCCGGCAGGGTAAAGTCGATAAGGACATCATTGGCTTGAAGGGCGGCAATGATATCATCAGTCACAAGGGTCGGGACCCCGCCTGCCGGGAGCCCAGCCATGGCGCAGGCGTCCTGGCCGACCAGCGGGTGCCCTTTCCGCTCGATCGCTGCTGCAAGGCGGATGCCTTCCGAGGTCGAAAGGACATTGATGATTCGTGAACCCATCCTGCCGGCTGCACCTGTTACCACTGCCTTAATCATAATTCACCTCAGGTATTGAACCACAGAGGTATTGAGAATAGGGTAAAACTAGAACGAGCATTTCTGGTACGTCCTCCGTGGTAAATAGTGCTGCATCAGACAAGTCCATAGTCCTTTAACGCCTTCTTGAGCCTTTCCTTGTTCGAGTCGGCCATGGGGCACAGCGGCAGCCGGAACTCCTCACTGATCCTACCCATGAGTGCAAGCGCGGTCTTGACCGGGATCGGATTGGTCTCGCTGAAGAGGGGGCTGTGGAGCGGCTCAAGCTTATAATGAACCTTGAGTGCCTCGTCCGTCTTGCCAGCAAAGAACGCATCGAACATGGCAGCGCAGTCCGCAGGCACGATATTGGCCGTTACGGAAATGGCGCCTACGCCGCCAAGTGCCAAGAGGGGGAATGTTGTAAAATCGTCACCGGAGATCACATCGAAATTACGGCCGCAAAGCCGGATGATCTCGCTTACTTGTTTCATATCTCCGGTCGCTTCTTTGATGCCGACGATGTTCTTCTTTTCACGAAGACGCGCCACCGTAGAGGGCAGCATATTGATGCTTGTTCTGCCCGGCACATTATAGAGGACAATGGGGATGTCGACCGAGTCGGCCACGTTTGCAAAATGCCGGTAAAGCCCTTCCTGTGTCGGCTTGTTATAGTATGGCGTGATGAGCAATACGCCGTTTGCGCCCGCCTTCTGCGCGTACCGCGTGAGTTCCAGCGTCTCGGATGTCGAGTTTGAGCCGGCTCCGGCCAGGACAGGGACCCGGTTGTTCACGGTTTTAACCGTGAGCTCAATGACACGGTGATGTTCTTCATGCGAAAGCGTTGCCGATTCACCGGTCGTACCGCAAGGCACAATCACATCCGTCCCGCTCTTTATGTGAAATTCAATCAGCTCACCGAGGGCTTTTTCGTCAATCTTTCCATTCATGAACGGTGTTACGATCGCTACCATGGATCCTTTAAACATTATAACCTCCTTCGTTCACAAAACAATCCGGGATCCCATATCAACACGGTTGCTCTCAATCCCTGAACCCGGTATTAAATGAACAAGACTCCTTCGCAAATCACTTCGGCATTCCCTTCAAGGTGAATACCCGTAAATTCTTCGCCGCTCCGTACGAATGACACCGTGAGTTTCTCTCCTCCAAAGGTATGGACCTCGACGGGTGAAAAAACAGCGCCAAGGGCGCCTGAGACGAGAGCGCCCGCGACCGAGCCGGTGCCGCAAGCCAGTGTTTCACTCTCCACTCCGCGCTCATAGGTCCTGATGCGGATCTTGTGTTTGTTCTGTATCTGGATGAAGTCCACGTTCGTTCCCGCGGGCTTAAAGAGATCGTGATATCGCGTTGTTCTGCCTACACGATCTACATCTTCGCCATCGATGTCCTTCGATAAATATACCAGGTGAGGCACACCGGTGTCGATAAAATGGCCCATGCGTATGCCGCTTTCAAGAGGTACGGCAATATTCATGCGAAGCCCTGCGGCGTCCGTCATCTGGACCCTGACCGTGTTCATCTTTACCTCAGCATGAATGGTTCCTGCGAGCGTCTCAAAGGCCATGGTTTTTTGTGCTATTTTTTTGAGGAGCGCAAAACGTGCGGCGCAGCGTGAGCCATTGCCGCACATCTCTGCCTCACTACCATCGGCATTGAAGAATCGCCATTTGAAATCGGCTTTCCTCGACGGAACGATCACGATTAATCCATCGGCACCGACTGAGTAATGCCGATGGCAGACCGTCATTGCCAGGTCTTTCAAGTTTTTTCCCTTTAAGACGTTCCTGCGGTTGTCGATCAGGATAAAATCGTTGCCACTTCCCTGCATTTTATAGAACGGTATTTTTTTCATAAATACCTCGACACAACAATTAACTCGACGACTCGGTCCTGGGGAACTCGCTTCAAGTCTTCATGACTTCCACGGTACAGCGCAGGCTTCATCCTGCCAGCCACCGCGGTATCTTCTCGCCCTTAATGAGATCGCTGTAAGTCTCACGCTCACGAATGACGAAATATTCGTTCTCTCGAACCATCACTTCGGCAACTCGGGGGCGTGAATTATAGTTCGACGACATGGAAAAACCATAGGCCCCGGCGCTCATGACGGCGAGGAGTTCGCCCCGCTGCTCCAAAGGCAATTCCCGGTCCCTGGCCAGGAAATCGCCGGACTCGCAGATGGGCCCAACGACGTCGACTGCCTTTTTCTCCGTACTCGGTGACTGCTCGACGACGGGCTTGATCTCATGGTATGCATCGTAGAGGCTCGGACGGATGAGATCGTTCATCCCCGCGTCGACAATATCAAATTTCTTCTCGCCGCTGCTCTTGTGGTAGAGAACACTCGTCACCAAAATGCCTGCATTTCCGACGATTGCACGGCCCGGCTCAAGCACAAGCGAACAATTACTCTCCTTCAGCAGCGGCCTTACGGCATGGGCCAACTCCTTGGGGTTCGGCGGCGTTTCGTCCTTATAGGTGATGCCAAGCCCGCCCCCGATATCGATATATCTGATCCTCATGCCGGCTGCCTTGAGCTCCCGTACGAATGCAACGACCTTTTCGAGCGCGTCAACGAAGGGCTGAACCTCGGTAATCTGCGATCCGATATGGTGGTGTACACCGACGACATCCACATGGCGGAGGGACTTCGCCATGTGGTAGTAGTCGAGCGCCTGCTCGATGGGGATGCCAAACTTATTCTCCTTCAGCCCCGTCGAAATATACGCATGCGTTTTGGGGTCGATGTTCGGATTTACCCGCAGCGCAATGCGTGCTTTGGCCCGCATTTCGCCGGCCGCTTCGTCCAACGCTCGAAGTTCGTCAGCTGATTCGACATTGAACATGTGGATACCGATTTTGAGCGCGTATTCGATTTCGTCCCTGCGCTTACCTACACCGGCAAAAACGATTTTTTTCGGGTCGATACCCGCTCGAAGCGCACGGAACAGTTCACCGCCGGAAACAATATCTGCACCCGCACCCTCGCGGCCCAGCAGCCGAAGAATAGCACCGTTCGAGTTGGACTTCAAGGCATAGCAGATTAGGTGCGGGACGCCTGCGAACGCACTGTCGAAGGCGCGGAAATGCTGGGTTAGCGTGTTGCTGCTATATAAATAAAATGGCGTACCGACGCGCTGTGCTACAGTTTTTACCGCGACGCCTTCGCAGTACAGTTCCCCTTTTTTATACTGAAAGTCATGCATGATGCACCCTAATCAGCCCGCAGATAAACAACCGAGAAGAAAGATGGCGTTTCAGTTGTCGCTTTTCTTTCTTTTCGAGGGCTCAATCGTGAATGAATCACCCCCGAGTTGCTCGACGGTAACCTTGATCTCGTGTGAGTACTCGCTTTCGTTTTCAGACTGATCCACCGCGGTAACAACGTAGTAATAGGTATTACCTGCCGTGACGGTATCGTCCGAATATGTCGTGCGCAGAAGCAGCCTGTCCGTCAAACGATCGTAGTCTTTGCCGTGCCTCATCGAACGATAGACATGATAGCCCGCCAGATCCGACTCCTTATTTTCATTCCAGGAGAGAAACACCCTTCCAACCCCCGGCACCGCCCTCAGCCCCACGGGTCTCTTCGGCGGTGTCAGGTGCCTCGGCGTGGCCGCAACCTCCATGGAATCAAGGCTCTCCTTCCACGGCGGCACCGGACCATTCACGGAACGGACGACGTAATAGTACGTTCTGTTATTTACGGCGCCTGAATCTTTATATGCTATCGTGGTGAGAGGTTCCTTGTTCAAGGGAGGATCGTCATAAATGCCCTGTTCTGTGCCACGGTAGATATTGTATCCGACATAGCCCTTGTATTGGCTGTCGTCCGCCCACGTTGTCACGGCTTCCCAGCTGATAAGATCATAACTGTCTCCACCCAACGCCTTGACGCCCTTCGGTGACGCCGGGCCCAAGAGTGGCGTGACCCGCACTTCCTCGGATTGGTTGCTGACGCCGCCACGCACGCTCATTGCCCTGATCCGGTACCCGTAGCTATACCCGTAGCTCACCTGAGGGTCATACCAGACGACGAGGCCGTTCCGTATGCTTGCGGGAGCCGGGCTCGCCATCTTCAGCTCTGCATACTGCTTGTACCGGGCCTTCTTCCGTTCGCGCCCGAAATCGGCCCGGTAAACGCGAAACAGCAAAATATCCGCAGGCTTCATGCCTACGCCTTCGACATTTTTGGTCGGAACCGGCCACGACAAAAAGGCGACAGAATCCCGGGTTACCGCTTTGATGTCTTTTACCTGCTCGGGCCTCGGGCTGGGGGGTATGAGCGGGTCAGTTTTTAAAGCACACGCCGTGACTGTCGTCAGCATCAACGCCAGAAAGGCTGCAACACGCCACCTGGTTGCAGTATTCATCTGATTTTCTTGAGTATCTGTAGACGTTTTTTCAGGTTCACGGGGGCCGTACCGCCATAGGAGGTCCTTCTGGTCACAGATGTTTTTACAGAGATGGCCTCGTACACATCTTCGCTGATCTGTGGCGAGAGTTTTCGATACTCTGTAAGAGACATATCGCCAAGGCCGCATCCCAATTCAGTAGCGCGGAGTACGGCCCTGCCCACGATTTCATGCGCACGGCGGAAGGGGATGTTTTTTCTGACCAGGTAATCCGCGAGGTCGGTGGCTGTGATGAAACCATCTTCAGCCGCTTGCTGCATCGTCTTTTCATGGACGACGAGCCCCTTGAGCATCTCGGCCATGACCGTGACCGACATTGATACCGTATCTGCGGTATCGAAGAGCGGCTCCTTATCCTCCTGCATATCACGATTATAGGCGAGCGGAAGCCCCTTCATGAGCGTCAGGAGCGAAATAAGGTTGCCATAGACCCGACCGGTCTTGCCGCGCGTAAGCTCGGCAACATCAGGATTTTTTTTCTGCGGCATGATCGACGACCCCGTAGTGAATGCATCTGACAGCGAGATGAACCCAAATTCCGACGACGACCAGATGACAAGCTCTTCGGACAAGCGAGAGAGGTGCATCATGATCTGTGCGCAGGAAGAAATAAACTCTATGGCGAAATCCCGGTCCGATACGGCGTCCATGCTGTTTTCGCTCACGCTCTCGAATGAGAGCTGCTTAGCCACGAACTTCCGGTCTATGGGAAGCACCGTGCCTGCGAGCGCCCCGGCGCCCAGCGGCATGATATTGACGCGCCGGAGGCAGTCTTCGAGCCGGCCCCGGTCGCGCTCGAACATTTCGAAATACGCGAGCATATGATGGCCCAGAAGAACGGGTTGTGCCCGCTGGAGATGCGTATAACCAGGCAGAACTACGTCCTGATGTTGATTCACGAGCAATATGATCGTTTTTTGCAGGGATCTCAGAAGATGCCGGATGCGAGAGATTGTATCGCGCAGATACATGCGGATGTCGAGGGCAATCTGGTCGTTTCTGCTGCGGGCTGTATGGAGTTTCCCCCCTACGGGACCGATCTTTTCGATGAGCCGGTTTTCAATGTTCATATGGATGTCTTCAAGCTCCATCTTGAACGAGAAAGAGCCGGACGCAATTTCTCTGCGGATGTCATCTAAGCCCTTGATGATCTTTCGCGCCTCAGTCTTCGTGATAATGCCGGTCTTCGCCAGCATGGATGCATGGGCAATGCTGCCCGCGATATCATAGGGGTAGAGTCGCCAGTCATAGGGGATCGAAGCGGTAAACTCCTCAACGAGCTCATTCGTGGCTGCGGTAAAGCGTCCACCCCAGGGCTTTGTCGCCTTTCTAGCTTTTCTCATGATTTTTGTCTTCTTTGCCAAGATGAACAATGAACCTGTTGCAGACGCCACACCGTATGTCGGCCCTCATCGTGAGGGTGGCAGAATGACCGGGTCCGGAATGATGATCATGGCATGATTCTTCACAAATTGTCAGATCCCTGATTTGATTTTATGACTTTCCTATTTTATTCCAGACCCTGAGTCGGAGAGCATTCAGGCGGATGAAGCCTTCGGCATCCTTCTGATTGTAAACTCGGTCCGCTTCGAACGTCGCAAGCTCGGGATTGTAGAGGGACACAGCCGATTTGCGACCAATCGTGTCGCAGTTGCCCTTATATAGCTTCAGCCGGGCAGTGCCAGTCACGTTTTTTTGGGACTCATCAATCAAGGCCTGCAGCATAAGACGTTCAGGTGCGAACCAGTATCCATAGTACACAAGCTCTGCATACCGGGAAACGAGGCTGTCCCGGAGATGCATGGCCTCCCGGTCCATGGTAATGGACTCAACAGCCCGGTGCGCGGCATGGAGCAGCGTTCCACCCGGCGTTTCATACACGCCGCGGGACTTCATGCCGACGTAGCGGTTCTCGACGAGATCAACTCTTCCGACGCCATGGCTGCCAGCAAGACGGTTCGCCTCAGCCAGGAGAGCGGCAGGGGACAACGATTTACCGTTAATCGCTACGGCGTTACCCTCCACGTATTCAACTTCCACGGTCTCGGCCTTGTCCGGAGCTTTCTCGATCGGCACGGCCATGGTGAACATGTCACTCGTTGACTCTTGCCACGGGTCTTCAAGCACTCCCCCTTCATAGCTTATGTGCAGAAGATTTCGGTCGGTCGAATAGGGCTTCGACTTTGTGGCCGCAACAGGGATTTTGTGCTTCTCGGCATAAGCAATTAATTCCTCGCGGCCCTTCATTTTCCAATCGCGCCATGGAGCAACGATTTTTACGTCGGGCTTAAGGGCAAGATAGGTGAGTTCGAAGCGGACCTGGTCGTTACCCTTGCCCGTAGCACCATGACAAACGGAGTCGGCACCTTCCCGGTCCGCAATTTCGATCTGGCGTTTTGCGATCAACGGCCGGGCAATCGAAGTGCCGAGGAGGTAGCGGCCTTCGTACACGGCATTCGCACGCAGCATGGGAAATACAAAATCCTTGACGAATTCCTCCCGGAGGTCATCTATATAGATCCTGCTCGCGCCCGTCTTGACAGCTTTCTCTCGGAGCGGTTCGAGCTCCTCGTTCTGACCGATATCGGCGGTGAATGCAATCACTTCACACGCATAGGTCTCCTTGAGCCATGTGATAATAACCGACGTGTCAAGCCCGCCGGAATAGGCGACGACGATTTTCTTGATGTTCATATTCAACAAAAAAACCTTCCGATCACTAATTCGCAGGACAGCGAAAATGATCGTCCCCTCCATAGTGCGTCAGTAAGTTTGTGGTGACCTGTCTTTGATTATTTGCCTTCTAGGATCTTTACCTTCATCTCGATGCGATCGTTGGGATTGTCGTTCGCGTCACGGGGCTGGGATACGATCTTGTCAGCGACATCCATACCGCTTACTACTTCGCCGAAGACCGTATACTGCCGATCGAGAAAGGGAGCGTCCTTCACGCAGATGAAGAATTGAGAACCGGCGCTGTCCGGGCTCATGGACCGAGCCATCGACAACGTCCCGCGCTTGTGCGGCCTGTCGTTGAATTCAGCCTTGATCGTATAGCCGGGACCCCCCGTGCCGTGGCTTCGCTTGTCCGCATTTTTCGAATTGGGGTCTCCGCCCTGGATCATGAAGTTTGGAATGACGCGGTGGAACGTCGTACCGTCGTAAAAGCCCTTCTTGGCGAGATCGATGAAGTTCTTCACGTGCCCCGGTGCAACGTCGGGGAAGAATTTTAACGTTATGTTTCCGAACTTCGTTTCAATAACCGCGGTCGTTTCGGACATTTTTTTGATCTCCTGTGTAGTAAATTTATTCGGCGACTGCTGGGCTGATGATGGCAGAGCGCCAATCATCCCGATCGATAGCAGGCATAAAACGATAAGCACCTTTTTCATTTAACCCTGACCTCCCTCCTGGGGAAAAAACTAAAGTTATACCTGAGACCAGGCAAGATATACATTTTTACCAGAAACCCGGAGATATGTCAAACAAAACCAGAGGCTTGCACGATTTCCGGTCCCTGGCTATCTGTTCCTTCACGGACGTTAGCCCGGATCAGGGATGCGGAGGACGCCGAATCGTCTGAGCCGGCATGTTCGCAACACGGGGAATCCGGCACCTCGTTCGATAAAAAACGGGCAGTGTCAGGAAAAAAGCATGGAAACTCACCTGCGTTAGCTGTTGGAGCACGTCAACCAGGCAGCCGTTTCAACCCAGATCCTCGGACCCTCCGCTCTTTCAATTGCAGAAGTTTTCTGGTACTATCATAAGTAGTCTCGCGGCGGAAGGATCGTACACCATCGAAAAGGAGGACAATATGGTACAGAAGGCAAGCGGTACGCTGACGGAGCTGTTGAATAAGGCGATTGCGCGGGAGATCCAGGTGAGCGTCCAGTACATGTGGCAGCACGTGATGGCGAAGGGTCTAGAATCAGCTGAGGTGTCCGAAGTGTTCAAGGACCTTGCGGTCACGGAAATGAAGCATGCGGAAAAGATTGCCGAGCGGCTTTTCTATTTCGCAGTTCCCCCGACTATCTCTCCGACTCCTATTACCGTCGGAGGCAATATCAGGCACATGCTTGAGGTCGATGCTCAAGCCGAGGTGGAGGCTATCGAACTCTACAAGGAAATCATCAAACAGGCCGCATCGGAAGGCGACTCGACAACGAGGCTGCTGTTCGAGGAGATCCTCGCGGAAGAGGAAGATCACCACGACACGTTTGCGACCCTTCTCGGGAAATAGCGTTTTTTCTGCGACACGAGCCTCCCTCCCTTGATGCTGTCCCATTTCCGGAGGGGAAGAGGGCTTTTCGTACGCCGGGGGGAAGTGGGCCATGATGAAAACACAATGAAGATCATTACCAACATCCTTGAAATGCAGTCCCTCGCGGATTCCCTTCGAAGGCAAGGGAACACGATCGGCTTCGTACCTACCATGGGTTTTTTGCATGATGGCCATCTCGCGCTTATTCGTCAGGCACGGCAAGCCTGTCATGTTGTCGTTGTTAGCATCTTTGTCAATCCAACCCAATTCGGTCCAAATGAAGACTTTGAGCGCTATCCCCGCGATGCAGAGGGTGATCGCAAAAAGTGCGGAGCAGCGGAGGTCGATGTACTGTTCATTCCGAAGGTATCCGAGATGTACCCGGAAGAGCCCAGCGTATTCGTTACCGTGGAGGGAATGTCAGAGCTCCTGGAAGGCAAGGTCCGGCCCGGCCATTTCCGCGGCGTGGCATCGGTGGTAAATAAACTTTTTAACATTGTGAAGCCTCATAAAGCATTTTTCGGCCAGAAGGATTATCAGCAGTGCGTGGTCATCAGGCAGATGGTGAAAGGCTTGAACATGGACGTGGAGATCATGGTGCACCCCACGGTCCGAGAGCAGGATGGACTTGCCATGAGTTCGAGGAACAGCTATTTGAATGCCGGCGAGCGGCGAGCGGCACCGGTAATCTTCCGAGCGCTCAAAGCTGCGAGCGACTTGTTCATGGCCGGGGCGAGGGAGCCTGAAAAAATAAAGGACAGGGTTCGCGCCGTCCTCCAAGGCGAGCCTCACCTCACGATCGATTATATAGAGCTTGTTGACCCCGAAAACCTCATGCCTTTCGAAACCCCGCGAAATACCTTGGCAATCCTTGTGGCTGTTCGTTTGGGCCGTACGAGATTGATTGACAATATTCTCATTCTGTCATAAATCACCGCACTTGCCCGGCCAGTTCCCGCAGGGTGCTGCCGGTCGCGACGGAGAGCGACCCCGCGTATGGCGGCTGACACTGAACAACAACGTCTGCGTGACCTTATGAAATGCCCCTCGTCTTAACCAGGAAGAGAGTAACGCAGAATTACGAACGGCAAGTTTGCGCTGACGTTGACGATCGGCATCGCTTCGCATCCACGTGGCGGTTGGAACGGCAAAGATGATATCCATGCCGCCTGTTGCGTGACACATAGTTCTTTTCTACACCATAACGACCTCATATTGCTCCTGATGCAGGTTGGGGTCCGCTTTGATCACGATCTTTTTTTGAAACTCTTTCTCTAGTTCCTCCACGCCCTGCCGTTCCTCGTCATACAGCATATCAGCAACCATGGAATTGACGGTGACGAGCGCCTTTTTTTCCTCCGCACTCGTGAATGCCCTCCGGAGTTCACGCATGACCTCATAACAGACCGTGCGACTTGATTTGATGTAGCCGCGACCGTCGCAGTAGGGGCAGGGTTCGCACAGCGTGCGCCCAAGGCTCTCCCGGATGCGTTTCCTCGTCATTTCGATGAGACCGATGGGTGAAATGTGGGAAATCGTGGTCTTGGCCTTGTCGTTTGCCAATGCTTCCTGGAGTGCTGAATAGACCTTCCGGCGGTTGTCCTCCCGTTCCATATCGATAAAATCAAGAATTATGATACCGCCAATGTTCCGTAGTCGAAGCTGATAGGCGATCTCACGCACGGCTTCGAGATTCGTCTTTAATATTGTATCCTCAAGCGTGCGTTTGCCAACGTACCGTCCGGTGTTGACGTCGATCGCTGCTAGAGCTTCGGTCTGGTCCACGATGATATAACCTCCAGACTTGAGCCAAACCTTCCTGCCCAGGGCGCGTGAGATCTCTATCTCGACCCCATAGTGGTCGAAGATGGGGTCGTCACCATCATAGGGTTTGACACGCCTTCCGAGCTGCGGAATGTAGGAGTCGACGAATTCTCTGACGCGCTGATACTCGTCAGGCGAGTCGATGACCATCTTGTCCACATCGCGGGTGAAAATGTCCCGGATTACGCGAAATACCAGGTCGAGCTCATTGTGCAGGAGCGCCGGGGCGGAGGCCCTCTCCTTTTTCTTCTGGACGTTGTCCCATAGCCTGCTGAGGAATTCTATGTCGGCGACGAAGTCGTCCTCGCTTCGTCCCTGACTCGCGGTTCTGATGATGTAACCGGTATTCGGCTTTCTGAGCTGACTTACGATCTCACGAAGCCGTTTGCGCTCCTCGCCATTTTCAATGCGACGCGACACGCCGATATGGTTTACGCCAGGCATCATGACTAGGTAGCGGCCCGGGATGCTGATATAGGTCGTCACCCGTGCACCCTTGGTACTAATGGGTTCCTTGGACACCTGCACGAGGATTTCCTGGCCTTCCTGCAGGAGGTCTTCGATCTGGTTCGCATGGGCCCGCTTTCGCTTCGGTTCGATCTCGAGCTCGAGGCCTTCGTCCTCCATCAGAGGCGTGTATTCCGACGAACTGTCAAATACATCCCCAACATAGAGAAAGGCGGATTTTTCGAGACCGATGTCGATAAACGCGGCCTGCATTCCCGGGAGGACTTTCATGATCCTCCCTTTGTAGACATTGCCGGCGATGCCCCGGTCTTTTTTCCGGTCGATATATATTTCCGTGACGAGACTGTTTTCGAGGAGTGCCACGCGAGTTTCCTCGCGTCCTGCGTTTACGATGATCTCTGATGACATGCGATCTCCTTAGGATTTCGTATGAGTTTTTTCTATTTTATTATAAGTTGAGCCGGTAAACAAGAACAAAAAGAAATTTAAGAGTCCCCGTCCGTACCGCATTCCCGTGCTTTTCCATTCTCCTGCGCATCCGGTCTTTCCGAGGAAATTCTGGCATGCAATTCGCTTGACAATATTGTTATGCTGAAAGGAAGTGGATCCTGAGAAACGTAAGGAAACGATTCTTTAGTAATGCCAAGACATTGGTTGACCTCAGCGTTCGCTGCGTCCGAAGAGAATGTCAACGTGATCAAAACCGAATTCGACGGCGAGCGTTGTTCCCCATGGGCTGGAATCATAGTACCCCTTCAAAGCCTTTTGACTGGGTATTTTTAGGGCATGAGATTCCCGGTCAGCATCAGGAAAGAAGATCAGAAGGTCAGAGGACGGAATTTTTTGCTATACTCAACAGTGAGGGGACACCGTGGTTAATCAGGAAGTGTTCAAGAAAATTGCAGCCGTGAAAGCGCTCTATCCCGAAAAATTCCCTACCACAGAGCGGATCTTCAGTGCTATTCATCCCGGAAACCGGATCTTTATAGGAACAGGTTGCGGAGAACCGCAATATCTCGTAAACGAACTGATCAACTACGTGTCTTCCAATCCCAAGGCATTCTTCGATGCAGAGCTGCTCCAGGTCTGGACCCTAGGCGTAGCGCCATACGCCGACGAAAAGTTCAAGGACAACTTCCGGCGCAACTCCTTTTTTATCGGCAACAACGCGCGCGAGGCTGTAAACGAAGGGCTGGCCGATTATACCCCGATCTTTCTCTCCCAAGTCCCCGGCCTGTTCAGGAAGAAACTCGTGCCGGTGGACGTGGCGCTGATCCAGACATCGCTCCCCGATGAGCACGGGTTTATGAGTCTCGGCATCAGCGTCGACATTGTAAAAGCCGCAACGGAGAATGCAGCGCTCGTCATAGCCCAGGTGAACTCCCGCATGCCCCGCGTTCTCGGGGAAACATTCATCAATATCAGGGAAGTGGACTTCATCATTCCCTTCGAGGAGCCGCTCCTGGAATACTCCGGCACAGTCTCTGATGAGATCAGCCAGAAGATCGGCACCTACGTTGCCCGCATCGTGCAGGACGGGGACACGATCCAGGTAGGGTACGGGGGCATCCCGAATGCGATCCTCGGACATCTGAAGAACAAGGAGCATCTTGGCGTTCACACGGAGTTGCTGACCGACGGAATCGTCGAGTTAATGCAGGCGCGTGTCATCGACAACTCCCGCAAGGAGCTTAATCGGGGCAAGACCGTTGCGGCCTTCTGCATGGGCAAGCAGTCCACCTACGACTATCTGCACGACAATCCGGCCATCGAGTTCCGGCCTGTGGATTATACCAATAATCCCACGGTGTTGGCGCGTCAGCAAAACATGATTGCGATCAACAGTGCCCTCGAGATCGACCTGTCTGGCCAGGCGACGGCGGAGTCACTGGGCAAGCACCTTTACAGCGGCATCGGCGGCCAGGCCGATTTCATGCGCGGCTCGATCTTGTCCAAGGGCGGCAAGACTATTCTGGCACTACAATCTACGGCAGAAAACGGCGAGATATCCCGCATCGTCCCATACCTCAGGGAAGGAGCGGGTGTAACGCTCTCTCGCGGCGATATCCACTACGTGGTCACCGAGTACGGAATTGCATATCTTCACGGCAAGAACATCCGTGAACGCGCGATGGAACTGATTTCAATCGCCCACCCGAAATACCGTCAAAAGCTCATTGATGAAGCCAAAGTGCACGGCCTCATATACCGCGACCAGGCGTTCATTGCCGGCACGCATGGCGTCTACCCAGAGGAGCTCGAAACCCATCGAACCACGACGACCGGACTGACCATGCTGCTCCGGCCCGTAAGACTTTCCGACGAGCACCTCCTCAAGGATTTCTTCTATTCCTTGTCGAATGATTCAATGTATCGCCGGTTCATCTCGACGCGGACGGACATGCACCACGACCGCTTGCAGCCTTTTGTGGTGATCGACTACACCAAGGAAATGGTGATCCTTGCTGTAATCCAGCAGGAAGAGAAGGAATTGATCGTGGGTATGGCGCAGTACCTGATCGATGAGACCAGGCACACAGCTGAAGTGGCGTTTGTTGTCCTCGACGATTATCAGCGGAAAGGCATCGGCGCTTCACTGCTTGCCTATGTCACGTACCTTGGAAAGAAAAAGGGCCTCCTCGGTTTCACTGCAGCCGTATTGATGGAGAACCAGCAGATGATCCGCCTGTTCGAAAAAAACGGGTTCATTATCGATAAGCGGGATGAAGGCGGAGTATACGAATTGAGCATGTCGTTCAAGGAGTAGCATGAACCTATCGTGGATGTCGTTTTACAATCTCCTTCTTGCCCTTTGGGTAGGCGGTATCGCGATTTTTACCTTCATTGTCACGCCAGCCATCTTCCGATCCTTTGGCAGGGACCAGGCCGGCGAGATCGTCGGGAAACTCTTTCCCGGCTATTTTCTGTACAATTTGTTCATTACCGCCCTTGCACTCATAATGTTTTTCCTGGCTGCGGGTGATCAGACCAGCCCCGAAGCTCGGCTCTCGCTCTTTCTTGTGACGATTGCCCTTTTGATAAATGCCTATATCATTTTCAAGCTTCACCCCGACGCGGTTCGTGTGAAGAAGCAGATCCTATCATTCGAACGCGAGTCACCGGACTCTCCGGCGCGGAAGCAGTTCAGCAGGCTCCATGTTGCAAGCGCATCATTGAACTTGTTGCTTTTGGCCGAGGGGATTGTTCTGCTCTTGATAAGTCCGTCGTTGAAAAAATAGGCTCCTTTTCGCGGCAATGTCGGCATTGAGGGATAAATTTCGCTTGACATTTTCTCGAGAATAATAGATATTACCACTCTCCAAGTGGTTGGAACCGGGCGGATAGCTCAGCTGGGAGAGCACAGCCCTTACAAGGCTGGGGTCACAGGTTCGATCCCTGTTCCGCCTACCATATTAACATAGTTCAAAGCTTGAGCACAAAATTATATGCCGTCCTATCGCCTTTTATTCCGGGCAGTGAACGTGTAAGAAACGTTACGTGGTATGGTAGCTCAGCTGGTAAGAATGACCCGGAGTCCGGATAAGATCGGTGGCTTTAAACGGAAAGCTTCCTGTCTCCCGAGTAACGATGTGCTTCTTCCAAACCTGGGGTGGTAGTTCAGCTGGTTAGAACGCCGGCCTGTCACGCCGGAGGTCGCGGGTTCGAGCCCCGTCCGCCCCGCCAGTGTTTCACACCTGCGGTTTTCCATTTCTGTCTAAATTCCTCAGAGCGAACGGGATCACGCCTTTTTCCCTCGGTACTACGTCATAGCCGGGAAATCGCATCATAAGGAACAAGGACGGACGAGAGTATTGCAACGATCACCCCCCGCTATTACTCGATCCGTCGCGTTGTATTTCCTCTTGTCCACCTTGCGGTGAAGGTCCATGCCGTAGAAGAAACCTGGCCGGGATAAAGCTCGTCCTGAAAAAGGAAAACCAAAAACCTGACGCCTTCCTGATTTCCCCTAAATCTTCCCCAATCTTTTCGCCAGCAGCTCGGTATCATCCAGCAATTTCTCAACTTCATCCAGCCCTTTATCCCAGAAAAGCCTGTCAGATATGTCGATCCCGAGCCGGCTAAAAATATTCTTCGGCGATTCGGAAAGTCCCGCGGACAGGAATTCTTTTACTTTCACTATGAAGGCGGGGTCCCTCTTTACCGAGTTCTGAAGCGATTTGGATATCAGAAGTCCGCTCGCATAGGAATAGACATAGAAGAAATACCGGATGTGGTTCCAGTAGACCCACCAGTTCTCCGAGCCTGCGGACTGCTCCACGGCCTTTCCCATATACGCAGACATGTGCTTCTGAAATAGTCCGCCAATCTCTTTCTTTGAAAGATACCCTCTGGCGCGAAACTCCCTATGCAGCTCCTGTTCGAACCGGTAACAGGCAACCTGCCGGAATATGGACGAAACATCGTCGTTCAATTTCTGCATCATAATGGCAAGTCGCAGTTCATCATCGGCAGCATGGATGATCTCCTCGAGTACAAAATCTTCCATGAACGTGCTCGCAACCTCTGCGGTGGAGGTCGGTGTGCCGAAATCCAGGGCGTGCTGTTTTGTCTTTATCAACTCGTTGTTGATTCCATGGCCAAGTTCGTGTGCTATCGTAAGAACATCGTGCAACTTGTTGGCATGGTTTAGAAGGATGTATGTTGGCTGGGTCATGAGATGGTGGGCACAGAAGGCGCCGCTGTCCTTGCCCTTACGCGGGTAAGCATCGATCTGGCCGTTTGTAACGAACCCGGCAAAGATCTCCCCGAACTTCCGGTCCAGCTTGTTCATGACTGCATAGACGAGGTTCACTGACCGTTGATAGGGAAAGTTCTTCGCAACGATGCCATACTCCACGTTTCGCTCATGATACTCGAGCTTTCCGACCTTAAGCAATTTCGCCTTCAGTGCATAATATCGTGATGCTATCTCGAAGCGGCCTGCCACGGAATCGATCAGTGTATCCACAACCTCGCTCTCAATGTCATCGGCAAGGTGCCGGAGCGTATCAGGCCTCGGTGAACTGCGGAGCTCATCGTCGATTTTCTTGTTTGCAAGCACTGAATTGAGTTCCGCTTCGGCGATATCTACGTTCTCCTGTAGGATGTCGTTGAAGGCCTGTGCTGCAGCGCTGCGGACCCTTTTGTTTTTACTGTTCATGAGGCCGATGATCTCAGTGAATGGCATGACCTTTTTCTTGCCCTTTTCCGTCAACACGGTTCGCTCTTCCTTGGAGAGGAAACCCGATGTCATTTTCGTCCAGTTTGTATGGGACGTGGCAGATTTGAGGTTCAATATTTTTTCTTCAGGTTCGCTCAGATGATAATGTGATTCGGCAAAGATGCGCTCCAGGAAGTGACGGTATTTTGAGAGGGTCTCGTGTCGGAGAAATTTCTTCCGGTCACCCGGTTTGATCCTTGCGATGCGAAGATGAAAAAACTGGCTTTCGTTCTCCATCTTCTTGCTGAAGTCATCTATTTTGTTGAATTTGGCCTTAAGTTTTGCGTCGAGCTGGTCCTGCTGAGTCCTAAGCCAGAAATAGTACCCTTCATCACCATCGGTTCCATAGTGGCGCTTCCATGATTCGTACTGGTCGAGCGCCTGCCTGAGCGTGAGGGGATCTTCGAGATAATCCGTCCGGTCCTTCCACACGTTGATGAACGCATAGCTTTTCTGCTCTACGGTCATTCGTTTTTCAGCCATGCGTGCATCAGTATCACCGGCGAACAGCGGTCTTAAGTTCCACACCGTGCGCTTCACCTGTAAACCATTGTGCCGAGATCTGACCATGCGTTCTCCTTCTTCCTGCTTTCAAAAGTATACCCTCTCTTCTCGGGGCTGTCCAGATTACCCGCCAATCATCTCGCGCAATGAAGGGCCTTGTGTGAAAATCATAAAAAATTCTTGACATTTGAATGCTGTTATGAGATTATCATACCTGAAGTACGGAAGTCTTTGTTGTGAGAGGGGCCGCAAAGATTGTACGCTTTGCGGTTTTTTTTATGACATTTCCGTCATCTTCAATATCCACAGAAGGAGGTTCAACCTGAATGGCAAAAGGCACCGTTAAGTGGTTCAATGATTCCAAGGGTTTTGGATTCATTACCAAAGAAGACGGCGGAGATGTTTTTGTTCACTTCTCTGATATCCAGGACAGCGGCTTTAAGAGCCTGTCCGAAGGTCAGGGCGTGACGTTCGACGTTGTTGACAGCCCCAAAGGGCCCAAAGCAGCGAATGTTGTAAAACTCTAAGCGTCAAACTTTAAAAAGGCCGGTCTCGAGATATTCCGAGACCGGCCTTTTTCTTTTTACGCACCGCTCACTTCCAGGCCATCGACCCGCTACGCTATTTCACCTTGCCGGCTATCATGGTCAGTGCAGAGAGCGCTTTTTCATAATCAGGATGGTTGGTCTGCTCCGGAACGATCTCTCTATACCGGACGATATCCTCCTTGTCGATAATAAATACAGACCGCGCGAGAAGCCGCATCTCCTTGATCAGGACACCATACATCGCGCCGAACGATGCTTCCCGATGGTCCGAAAGGGCTTTCGCACGGTCGATTTCAGCCGTCGTGCAGAACCGAGCGATCGCGAACGGCAGGTCCATGCTGATATTCAGCACGACAATATCATGCTTCAGGTGCGCGGCCTCATGGTTGAAGCGCCTGAGCTGGAGATCACAGACCGGCGTATCCAGCGACGGTGTGACGCTGATGATCTTCGTTTTACCCGCGAAGTCGCCAAGCCTCACTTCCTCCAAGGCCCCGTCCACCACCGTAAACTCCGGGGCCTTATCTCCAGGTTTGATGTCCGGCCCAATCAACGTCATTGGCCATCCCTTCATGGTGACGACCCCTGTTCGTTCCATTGTGCACCTCCTTAACACCGTATGCCTGTTTCTCAAAACAGGGACCACAGCACTCTTAGGAAAAGGATAGATTACCGTCCGGTCCTTGTCAAGGATCATTCCCGCCCAATCGGCATTCTTAGATAACGGCAGCCTGCACCTTCTGTCGTATATTTATAATCTTTTTTTTGCTTTTGCCGCTACTTTGACTATGGTATACTACCCGCCTATGATAAAAGATTTCATGCCTCTGGATCGGGTTTTGGAGAAACGCGCAACGATGACGCCTCGCGCGACTTTTGTGAAATTCGATGGAAGAAAATTCTCATATCGGGAAATGGACCGGCTGGCAACAGTGTTCGCCGCGGAGCTGGTCGAGCGCGGCATGAAGCCAGGGGACCGCGTGGCGCTTCTCTGCCAAAACTGCCCGCATTACATCGCCGCCTATTTTGGCATCATTCGGGGTGGCGGCATCGTGCTGCCGCTCAACAACCTCCTGACCGCTGGAGAGATCGATTTTATCCTGAACGATGCGGGCGTCAAATTATGCCTCTACGACGCGGATTGCGCCAGTACGACACAGAAGCTGACGCGTTCTTCCGCGCGCTCATTTTTCACGCTTTCCGAACTTGCCCAGGCAGAGGTGGACGAGGGATCATTCGTTCCCCAATCCCATACGGTCGACGATATTTCTACCATCCTCTACACCTCCGGGACCACGGGCTTGCCCAAGGGCGCGCTCATGACCCACCGAAACCTACTTGCAAACGCCCAAGCTGCGACAGAGGTCATTGACAT
>Ga0187779_10000689_pt1 | contig 22370 bp, 22 predicted proteins | sample 1015_Q2_SP10_10__FD_132435 | JGI IMG/M metagenome (GOLD analysis project Ga0187779, IMG submission 132435) | Tropical peat soil microbial communities from peatlands in Department of Meta, Colombia - 1015_Q2_SP10_10_MG | ecosystem: Environmental > Terrestrial > Soil > Wetlands > Peat | place... | reverse complement strand
GTTCTCCAAGGTCTTAAGTCCTGCGAGTACTAATTAGTATTCATTAGTATATTTAAGACTTCGTAATACTCATAAGGCCTCATAGGATTCATGCGTTCTCAGCCGGTTTACCATGTCCCAAATGCTCGACATCGTTCGCTTGCAGGGATTCCGAGGACAATTCAGAATCACAATTCCGCATGATATGATTGAGAAACTGAAATGGCAAAAGGGTCAGCCGCTGTTCATTTCGTTAGAGGGTTCAAAGTTAGTAATCGAGCAAGTAACCAAACGGTAACTGAATTCGACGTTCATTCAAGATCAGGGCAAGTTCGAGGCTTGTTCCGTGACTGCATGTTACTGGGTCCTCGACTCGTCAGCAGAGTGGTAGCAATGTGATTGTTAAAGGGGCAGGTTGAATGCTCAGGGTGTCTGCAGCAACGTCTAATATCTTAGTGACGTATACTCTATTAGGCTATAATGTTCTCTCGAATTTTGATTGCGGTCGACGGTTCGCCGTTCGCAGAGAGAGCCCTAGAGCATGCAGTGGATCTGTCGAAGAAGTATGGGTCAAAGCTACTTATCGCCCACGTAGTGCTTCGCAGATTCTATGCAGTCACGCCGTCCGAGGCCGGGGTACTGGCAACTACTGTTTTCGTCAAAGAGATGGAATCAGAAGGAAAGAAGATTATCGACAAGTCAGACGAATTTGCCAGGGAAGCTGGTGTACCTCACGAGTGTAAGCTTGTACAAGGTGTGCCCGCCGACGAGATAGTCCGGCTTGCTCAGTCAGAGAACGTCGACCTGATCGTGCTGGGAAGCAGAGGATTGACTGAGGTGCGCGCTTTTCTTCTTGGAAGCGTTTCTGATAAAGTGATTCATCACTCGAAATGCCCGGTACTGATCGTTAAGTAGACAGAATTCGACGTGAGGTATCTCCGATACGAATATCTCCTAACTGAAGAAGAATAGTGAATCGCTGACTTACGGACCCGTTCCAGATTCTGCAGGGGGAGTCTGTGGCGAAACAGGCTCCACTGGGGTCTCCGCCGGAGGAGGTGTCGATTCGATTGGTGTCGGTGGGGGTGATTCAGGCAATTCCACTTTGGGAGCGTGTCTAACTGCTTTCTTTTTCGGTTTCACTTGCTTCTTCTTAACAGTTCGTTTAGCTTTCTTCTTCGCACTCTTCTTCGCTTTGCGCTTAACCAAACATGCGCACCGCCCTATTGTCAAACCTCTTACCATAATAATTCTTCGATGAGTCGTCGGTGTCTGTTGTTGTCTTCAGGCCTGAACAATTCCCCATCGGTTTTTCGTTAAAATGTTGGCATGAGAATGCTAGAAACATCGTTCAATATGAATTGAACGCTCTTATCGCTGCGAGGGCAGGGAGAACGGATGATCATTAGAAATTACGATACGCCCAAGTAGACAGTTGGGTGATAGCAAATTTGCGTTGATCTTGGATTGGAATTGCTAATTCTGGACTGACTTATGCGACTACATCATTGCAGGTGTAGGTTTCGTAACCGATTTATTCTTGCGATCAAAGAGAATCCGTACGAGACGCACGATGTCAAGCAACACACTCGACATATCGTTTGAGGATTTCAAGAGAATTGATGTGAGGGTCGGTACAATCACGCAAGTTGACCGGGTTCCTAGGACAGATAAACTCTACAGAATTCTAGTCGATCTAGGATCTTTAGGAGTCAGGCAGACGGTTTCGAGTTTAGTCGGATACTACGAACCTAACGAATTAATGGGAAAACGGGTCATCTTCCTCTTTAATCTCAAGCCCACAAAGTTTGCGGGTGAAGTTTCACAAGGAATGCTCCTGGCCGCAGAACATGAACAAGAGATTGCGCTTCTAACAACGGATCGGGAGATTCAGAACGGCTCGAGAATAACTTGAACTCTACGCTGCGAATTAGCTTCAACCTTTAAATTGAATGCTGAATAAGTTAATCTAAACTTCTCTAGCTCATCATATCCAGAGGATAATCGTTTGCCCAGAAAAGGACCGACCGAGCAGGACGTCCTACGCATAGTTATGGAGCTTGGGGATATGGGCATACTTCAGTCAGAGTTGTGGAAGAAGCTAACTGCCGATAGTCGAGAAGGTTCACGTGCAATTTTAAGGCTTGAAAAGAAAGGGTTGATTGCTAGGAAGAAGGAACTGCATGATGGTCGATGGACGTATCGGGTTTTCGCTAAACGCCGGTATTCTACAATAGATTCCATAGTGGACATTCCTTGCGCGTTTTGCGACCTAATTGGTAGTTGCCCCCAAACTTGGCTAATGAATCCGAACAAGTGCGAGAACCTCACAAAATGGCTTGAAAGCCTAGCGGCTTCTGTGAAAGCGGTAGCGAAAAGTGCCGAATGAGTGGTTAAGGAAGCGGAAGAGAGACCAATTCCATCGCTTGGCGAAAGAAAGAGGCTATCGAAGTAGAGCCGCTTTCAAACTCCAGCAGATCTCGAATCGGTACCATCCAATCAGAAGAGGGGATTTAGTCCTTGACTTGGGCGCCGCCCCAGGCGGATGGTTACAAGCTGCACATCAGATTACAGGAAATAGCGGATATCTGTTAGGTGTGGACACTGAACCTATAGAACCGTTTCCATTCGAGAACGTGAAGACGCTCGAGGCAGATATCTCGGACTTGAAAACCTTGTCAAGCATACTCTCTTCTGGCCCAAGAAAGTATGATGTAGTTTTATCCGATCTTGCTCCCAACGTGTCAGGCGTATGGGAAGTAGATCATGCTCGACAAATCGATTTGGCAAGAGTCGCACTAAAGATTGCATGCGACGTACTGAAACCATCGGGCAACTTCTTGGTCAAAGTATTTCAAGGGTCGGAAATTAATGACTTCCGAAGCGAGATGAGGCCACGCTTTCGCTTGTTCCGCGTAGTTAAGCCTCCCGCAAGCCGAGCGGAGAGTGCAGAGCTATACTTTCTCGGATTGGGATTCCTTGGGATTGCGGAAAGTACTACGGATGAACGAGTCTGAGGCGTCCGTCCTGAATGCGTTCGGGTGGAAATGGGTTAGGGTGGCTGCGTATCCAGATGATCGAAGGATTGAAACGATTTCTCTCACGCGTGGAGGATTGGTCCGAAGAACTTGCGCTGTCTTGTCTACTCTATGGTAAAAAGGCGGCGCATCTAACTCTTGTGTGATTCGGTCCAATAATGTTTGAAGATCTGACAAGCGTGAGGATGATAGTGTCGCTGCATTCTCGCACATCAGAGTTACTAATCTTGAGTCCCACAACTTACCGAGCCACAATGGACCAATAACCTTCACCTTTGAACCGCAGTTACCGCAATCGGATTCATATTCCTTAAACAATTCTCGTGTAGCTCTTCGCAAGCAACGCGGACAGTACTCCAGGAACCCCAAGTTCCTCACCGAACTATTTGCGACCGGTCTTCCTTTATTCACTCTTACGTAGATTCTGGCATAGTGATCGGAGGCATGACTGAAAACGACGCTTACTCCAAGTTGAAGCCTTGCAGACGATAAACTGAGGTTAGCCGCCAGAACTCGTAGGGCGATCTCCTTTTCGAATTCTGTACGACTAACGACGATACCGTATTTTCTGAAACACGCAGCAGGCCTCGTTCCGGTAAGGGGCGCCATGTCTGTTGCGGTCGCCGCCAATACTCCGTCCTCAGTTGTACATCGCAAAGCACTTTCAAAAAACGTTGAGGGGGATCCGAACGGGTCAAGATCAACGAAATCGAACCGGTCTTCTATGTGATCCTGGAATAATGCGATTGCATTAGCTTGGATGATTGAAATCCGCGCAGCTAGATTGTTCCGTCGGACCATTCGGTTCGCGCACTCTACGGAGGCTGGATCTACATCTGCTGCTGTAACGCTGGCCACATTGGGGCATTCGGAAGCGTAGCGGATAGCTCTCACCCCTGAAGCAGTCATGGGATCACAAACATGAATTCCTCCACTAAAATACGATTTAACAAATAGAACTCCAATGTCTCGGTTCAGTCCCATTCTTGGATTGTAGAAGACTGTGCTACTATTGTCAAGACTTAACCTCGCACTTCCCTCTATCGATTCTCCCGGGTAGTGTGACAACTATGGCGCCTGCCCAATAATTTCCTCGACGATTTCTAAGGGGATATTTCCTCTATTGTGCAAGCTGACCTCAATCAAGCGACAACCCGGATTGGACTTAATTGAATTAATCAATGGATGGGAACGCAGCCAATGAATCGTCCCAATGATGCTCTTCTCAGAATTGAGGGCAAGTTCTACACCCGCAACGAAGTCTTTTGATTTCAATTCCATGGGACCTATTTCATCGATTATTATTACCTCCGTAGTATTGACTGCTTTTACGATAGCTGCCGCTCCGATGGTCTCGATGTCAAGAAGATTGACGTGGTAATTTCCAACAGTCGGCCCAGAGTCACGAAACTTCTCTTGTGAGTGAGCCAGTATTCCAACCCTATGTGAGGTGATATCTTCGAGCTGAAATCCAACTCTCCTTCCAGCATTTCTGATCTCGCATGAGATCATTCCCCCCACTCTCACACCTCGCCTTTCAAGGTCGCTGGCGATCAACCGTATTGCGGTCGTCTTTCCGATTCGAGGTGGGCCGGTTAGGAAGATTCGGATTGCACACATGGATGATGTTGAACGTGGCCGCAGATATTAACTACTTAAGGCATGATCTTATTCGGACTAGGCGCCTTCGGTGGATTTGACGGCGGGTGTAGATGACGCGGGGCGGGGTCCAATAATTGGTCCGTTGGTTATCGGCGGGGTTGCCCTTCCGCGCGACCGTATTAGAGATTTGCACGACATAGGTGTAAAGGATTCTAAGCTCCTGACGGCAAGCACGAGAACACGGCTGGCGAAGGAGATAAGAGGGCTTGTTTCGCGAGTAAGTTTGAAGGAAATTCAGCCGAAAGAGATCGATGACGTCGTCTTGCATGGTCGCAAATTGAGAAAGCTGAATTACTTAGAGGCAAAGGTGATGGCAGATGTGATAAACGAATTATGTCCGTCCGAGGTGTATGTAGACGCTTCTGACGTCAATGAGAACAGGTACGGAGAGGACGTCCATAGTTTTCTCGCGGACCATCTCAAGGGAATTAAGGTAATTTCGGAACATCATGCGGACAAGAATTACCCTCAAGTCTCTGCTGCAAGTATTATTGCAAAGGTCCATCGTGACGAGGTCATTGAACAGTTGCATACTGAATATGGTGATTTCGGATCTGGCTACATAACTGACCAGAGAACTATGAATTTCCTTAGGGAGTATAGGAAGAGTCATAACGCTTATCCGCCGATCGTTAGACTTTCATGGAAGACTGCGCGAGAAATTGAGGACGAACTTGCTCAGCGTCATTTTCGCGCGTAATTCGACAACTCTTCTGGGATGCCGAATCCTATCACTATAAGGCTGTGGAACTTCCGCAGGAGCTCAGCGACTTCTGGCCTATACAGAAACAACTGTTCTTGGTGCCTGTAAACTTCGTGAAATGAGTCATCAGTTCGCCCGAGAATTTTCCGGATTGTGAATGCCTCAAGTTGATTCCCTACGACTGTAAAGATAGATTTTCCCAATTCCATTCTGCGTAAGATTATGAACGGAATCCGAAGTCTTTCGTGATATTCGACCGGTACTATCACGCTAACTGCTTCAAGTTCTGTCCGTCTCAAGAGTAGTTTCGTTCCGTCGACGGCGTCTATCATCGTATCGTTCTTCGTCTCTAGAAGGTCTTTCAGGGATTTCCGTTGTTTCGGCAAATGGTCATTTAGTCGTCGGACTTCGCGGGCGATAAGAGCATCAAATGCTCTGTCAACTGCGGTCCGAGAGTCATACATCTAATTCACGAGGGTCTGTCCTTGCTAAATCGTGCAGGCTATTCTTCTCCTTTACGTAAATCTTCGACAGAATGGACGGTTCAATTGGCAGACGAGTTACGTTAGTTCAGTTGATTTCAAGAAAATTCAGAAAAATCCTGATCTTCGCTTTGAACCGACAACGCTTTGGTCTACGCTAGCATTCTTCGCTAATACCATTGCGTGATCTTGTTCATACGGTTCTAACCGAACCGTCTGCACAATCTTGAAGTTACGTTGTTCGAGCACTCTAACTTCTTGTTTGAAAACATCTGATGGCTCCATGGTGACGTCGATGCTTCTTGACTTGATCGCAATCATAAGCCAACCGTCCGGCTTGAGAAATGTCTCAGCATTATCCGCGAGGATCCTGCCTTGTTGCTGCTGAGCGACGTCACAATAAATAAGGTCCACCCGAGAAACAAGTGATTTGTATTTCTCGGGCATTCGCGCGTCCGATAATATGGGATATACATTCGTTCGGTATTTGCATAGCGCATCTATGAGTTCTCGCATACTTCGCTGTGCGAACTCAACACAGTAGACCCTTCCTTCGTTTCCGATAATGTCGCTCACATGGCTGGCAGTAGTTCCGGAGGCAGAGCCGAGATACAATACGATGGAACCATTCTTCAAAGGCAGAACGGAGATGTTCTTCAGGATGGCCGCGGCAAGTTTACTTCTGTACGCGTCCCAAGTTCTGTACTCATTTTCGCCATCGCTGACAAGCGCCTCTCCATAAACGTTCACCTGTGGGGCAAGGTTCTTGGTCGCGAGACGTTTTGACCCATCTTCAAGGGTTATCCAAAAGACGCCTTCGTACCTATCGTCCTTTCTAGCGTTTACGTGCAACATCTCTCTTCTTCTGTTGCCTGGTCTGCGTTGAGGGGGGTACCTTGTATCTTTCTTTAATTTCATTGATCTTCTTGTCAACGTCATCACGCAGTTGTTCGCCAACAAATGTCCCTCCGAATGCATCAACTCTAGCTGCAATGCTAAGCTTGCCAGAAAGTGTCCGCGCAATCTTGCCTCTCTGCCACCGCGGAGACTGATGTATTGCCGTGTGTTGGAATATCACGCCGTGTTTGGGCGGGCGCGCTCCGGTTTTAAGAGATCGAAACAGTGCTTTCTCCGCGCCCAACACTTGAAGTGTGCTCGCCGGCATTTTTGCCAGATTATCTAGACTTCCCGCAATTGAGATAAGTCTAGCAGAAAGTGGAGCTCCAACAATTGAGGTCATATTTGGCGCGACCTGCTTCAGTACGTCGTCAATGTATGATTCACTTTTTGTTCTGAACTTGTATAACTCAAGCATGAGTTCACAAAACGACTTTAGAACTTGCAAATCAGATTCCTCAATTTGCCCCCCCATAGATTTGCTGGATGATACGGCAAGTTGGTCTACAGTTGGTCCGGGGATTCCTTCATTGACTAGATTTTCTTTAGTGAAGTTCCTGCGATCGCCCAATTTCGCTACAAGCCTTGCATACGTATCATGCTTTTCGACGATGCGATCCATTTCAGGGAAGTGCAGTCCATACCATTCACGAACTCGTCCAGCTAACAAATTCAGCGTTTTATCTAGATCGTCAATCGCTCGTACTGCTTGGACAGCGCTCAAGTCACGTCGTGTTGCCGCAGATGCTATTCCTGCCCGGGCGATTTCCAAAGTGATCTGTCGTGCAAAATCATTGTAAGCGACGGACGAACGGAGTGCTGGAAGAATTAGCGATTGTTGCTGTAACCATGCATCTCGGCCATCCCATTCAGATGACAGCCTAATCCGGAAAGTGTCCACTATGGGATTTTTTCTCGTGACTGCATGAAGAGTTGCTCGTTCTGCGGCCTTCGCGAAAAGCTCATTTTCGAAAACAAGTGTAGCCGACTTGCTTGCATTTCTTAACGCGTCGATTATGCCTGTCGCAATTACTCCTTCTTGGATTTGTCTAAGCTCAGCAGCGGCTAGATGCGGCGCCTTTGCGAAAAGGACCTTATCGAGAACGTTCAGTTTATCATCTATAATGAATACGCCGATAGGTGTCTCAATAACGTAAGCTTCCAATTCTACCCATCCGTGCCAGTCACAGACCTATAAAGGCCTCGCGAAGGTACAGGATACCGAGACTAGAATAAACGTTTGTGATCGCTGATCTCAGGGGCCGAATTTGATTGCAATCTCGAAGAGAGAGGTTGGTGAACTTTCGATTCCTGCGAGAGTAAGAACAAAATAAGAAGGGTGAGTACTCGCCCCGTACTCATCGCTATTCTAATTGCGTTGAAAAGACCGATCGATATTTCAGAGAACTATTTTCTTTCAGCTTTCTTCCATGATGTGAGTATCTTCTTAACTTCTCTAGGCCACTGAATCTCTCCGCCACAGCCATCGCAATGTTTGGCAGAAAGAAAAACCTCTCGTCTGCAATTCTCGCAGAAGAATCTTTGTTGCTTCTTAATTGTCTCAGCGACGGTCATCATTACACACAAGACCAGAACCCGAGCTAGACCATATTTTGATTTTCAGCGCCTTGATTTCAATCTTAAACTGCACATTGCATGAGTCTGAACAACGTTATTGCAAGGTTCAGTAACTACACTCAGAATCAGTCTCCGTACGGTTCACGCTATAAATGAGAATACCCCTCTACACAAGGGGTCACGAGATTGTCGACCGCGATCCGAAGAGTGATTTGGTGGGTGTTCACTGGGAATCGTGGTGGACTAAATCGGGCCAGAATAGTCGTTGCTCTAAAGGAACGTCCGATGAATGCTAACCAGCTAGCTGAGGTACTTGGAATGGATTACAAGACGATACGACATCATTTGAGCGTGTTATCAAAGAATCGATTGATCCTTGGTGAGGGAGAAGGATATGGAACAATGTATTTTATCTCACCTGAACTTGAACACGAGTATGCCGAATTCAGCAATATTTGGGATAGAATTGGGCGAAAGGAGATAACGTGAGGGTCCAATATTTCGGTGAAGGAATTTGAACCTAATTCACGACCTTTCTGCACTGTTCTCACTTGTGAATGTCCTCCTTCTGGTGAGCTTAATTTGGGTATATGGAAATGGTTATCGCAGGATCAGGGCGCAGTTTACAGTGGGGCTCCTCTTCTTCGCCGGACTTTTCCTAGTTCAGAATTTGGTTGCGCTCTATTCGTTCTTGGCTATGTTCATGTATTATGCACCTGACGTCGGGGTTTTTGTCCTAGCCTACACTCTAATACAGACCGCTGGGCTTGGAGTGTTGCTCTGGGTAAGTGTACGCTAGCAAGCTCATTAACCTCGTGAGCTTACCGTATTCGAGCACACTTGAGGCAGTACCGTCGTGGGACCTTCAATAAACGAATCGCCTATGGTCAGCGAGATCGCAAGATGCTACTGATTGCCAGAGGGATTCTTGACGGGTTCAAAGTCACCTGCCGCACTGAAAATGAGGCGAAGAACTTGGCATACGCTCTCAGAATCAGAGCAGAGCGTATACTGAACGATCAGTCCCTCCAGTTCGGAGTCAAGGTTAGAGTTGAAGGAAAAAAGATCTATGCCGTACGGATTAAGAAGCACTTCCCCTAACCATTAGTAGTGTCTTCGCTCACTCAATCCTAGTGGCTGAGTGAACGCGACCAACTGTACCTACATCGAAATGTGCCTCGATTGCGATTTCTCAGATCGACTGTCACTCGGCCGGATTCCTGCGGATTGAAAGCGCGGCCAGATTGTGAAAACATGGTTACTCGAGTTGCACTTCTTCAAACGCCGCAGGTAAGTCTGGATTCGCTCATCGAAACCGATCTAGCGGTCAGTTTAGTCGAGTGTTCGATCTAGATCAATCATAGACAACTTAAGGCCACTTAACCACTCGAGATGGATGCATTCTTAGCACAATGACTGAGGTCAAATTGACACTAAACTGTCGCGAACAATCAAGTTTTCCCGCCGCAGATACGGAGCAAGCTGGAGTATCGATGAATCCCAACTCGTGCTTCTATCATGCAGATTTGCCAGCAATGTTTGTCTGCAGTCGTTGTGGACGGAAGATTTGTGGTTCGTGTAACAAACAGTACAGTGGGCTTACATTATGTCCGAACTGCTACCATAGTGTAGCCATGCCGGTCGCACCGGCGATGTCGGCACCTGTAATGCCTCCTGTTGCATCGACCCCTGGACCTGTAGTTTCGACACCCGTCGGAGCTTTCGGACCAGGATGGTACGGGCCATTTCCAAAACCACCATTACTCGTAAGATGGTGGTGGTTACCTGCAGCACTGACTGCGATTGCGGCGGGCCTGGTTATTGCAAACGCTATCGCTCTGCTGTCGCCTGGGTTCCTTACCTTTTGGGGGGCTTTCCTTCCATGGGTACCGTCTCTTGGCCCGTTTAATTTCATATTGGGGATCATCCTTGGCTTGATTCTCTTCGGGGCCGTCATCATGATATTTCTGAAATTCAGAGTCTTGGCAGCTTTCATGATATTTCCAACTGCAGTCTTGAGCCTCTTTATTGGAGGAGGATTTTTCGCAGGTGGTATCCTCGGCATTATAGCCGGAATACTGCTGCTACTCAAGTGAGATTCATCCTCTCTCCCATTCACGTAGTTCCGACGTGAACCCAGGGTCCAATAGGTATCATATTGAGAGATGGCGCTAGGACTTTGCGCGTCGCGATTAACGGATGCCTGCCAGTGCGCTGAGTGTGTCGTAATTTACCGGTCAAAGTCTGCTTAGAGTCCGCGTCGAAACGCGACTACCGCCAAACCTACCATCACCGCGGTGAACGCTCCTAGGAAAACAAAATCGCCTGCAACTGCTTGAAATCCCGCGCCTTTATACATCAATAAACGAAGGGCATGCACTGCATATGTTTCTGGATTGATTACGGAGATCTGTTTCATCCAGGTCGGCATTCCATCTATTGGGTAAATCGCGCCGCTTGTGTAGTAAAGTGTCAGGTTGATTGGGAAACATGTCACTCTGTATATGTCCGCGGATGTAGATCGGACAGCGTATGCTGTCATCATTGCAATAAGGCCTAGTGATGTCATAAAGAGGGTGAACATGGTGAGAACTATTCCTAACGGGTCTGGATTTGGGAATATATTCGTGGGACGAATGCCTGCCAGTATAAGGGCTAATATGAACAAGGCTACTGATGCGAAGAGGGCTTTGATAACGCCTGAAAGGAGAACGCCGATAACGATTTCATATTTCTTTAGAGGCGTCACCAGATATCCTTCAATTATTCCCCTTTCTTTATCGACTACGAGTTGTACGCCTCCCGCGATGATTGATACGAACATGATCGCCTGAACAAAGGTTCCTGGGGCCATGAATTCAATATACAAGACATTTCTGTAGGCATCTTCCAAATCGAATGTCACATTAGAATTGTCTGCTGTTGTCTGCACAAGAGGTGAAAGCTGTTGTCCTGCCTGTGCAACTTCTGGTCCAATGGCAGCGGCACTTAACGGGTCAGTATTATCTAACGTGACTGTCACAATTACATTAGAGTTCCTAGTTAATGAATTGTCGAACTCAAGCGGAATATGGACTATCGCCCTGACTGATCCCGCGTGAAGCATTTGTACAGCTGTATCTAAGTCTGGGACATCTACGAGTTGAAATGAGTTTTGACAAGCTATCCCGCCGAATTCGCACGTCTGTTCATTTCGCAAATTTGCTATAAGATTTGAGGAGTAGGGGCCGTAACTCTCTCGCACGATCGCGATTGGTGCTTGTGTTATTGCTCCTCCGAATGCGCTCCCGAGCAAGATCAAGGTCAGTAGAGGTCCAACGATTGTTGATATCATAAGGGCGGGGATCCTGACGAATTTTAGTACGTCACGCTCGCAAATTGCAAGGCTACCTTTCATTCTCTCAGGCTCCGCCCCGTGAATTCCAGGAAGACGTCATCTAGTGTAAGTTCACGTAGAGTAATCGTACGGAGTTTTCCCCCGTTAGCGTCAACGAGACCAACAATTTTCGGTACTGCTTCTGCACCATTCTTCACTAGAATTGTCAAACCACCGCTTCGCCTTTTTATTTCTAAAACGAAATCTGCACTCTCCAGGACCTTGAGGGCTATGTATGGAAGGTCTATGAAATCGGCTTCGACGATGTCGCCGCCCGAAACTTTCCGCTTGAGCTCCATTGGTGTTCCCAGAGCAACGATCTTACCGTAATCTACGATTGCGAGCGTGTCGCAGAGGTTTTCCGCTTCGTCAAGGTAATGCGTAGTGATTACTAGGGTTATGCCGTGATCTTCGTGGATTCTCTTTACGTAATCTAACACTGCTGCACGGGCTTGCGGATCGAGGCCTGTGGTAGGTTCATCGAGGAAAAGGACTTCGGGCTCATGCATTAGAGCTCTCACAATTTCCAGGCGCCTTTTCATTCCTCCTGAATACCCCGCTACAGGAATTTTCGCTCGGTCAGCCAACCCTACTACTTTGAGGAGTTCGTCGATTCTTTCTTGACGTTTCTTGCGAGGCATTCCGTAGTACTTACCGTAAAGATTCATGTTCTCTAGTGCCGTTAGTTCAATGTCAAGTGTTGATGCTTGTGTTACTACACCAATTCGCTCGCGTACCTTAGCTGCTTCTCGCACAATATCGGCACCAGCAACCGTAGCCGTCCCCTCCGTCGGCTGCATGACGGTTACCAACATCCGTTGCAAAGTCGTTTTACCTGCGCCGTTTGGACCCAAGAGACCGAAGACTTCGTTCTTGATTTCTAGGTTCAAATGATCGACTGCCGTGAACTCGCCAAACTTTTTGGTAAGGCCAAACGTTTGAACAGCTAGATCCAACGTAATTCACCGTCCGAGCTGTTTCAGTCTCCTTTCGTTTTCTTCAAGATACTTCGCATGATAAATCTTAGTCCTTGATGTCCAATCGTTAGATTGAGCGACGAGTTGATTCACATTAACTCACCCTGGGATCCATTTGTTCATTCTGAGCAACCAAACTGAACGGGTTGTGAATTGAACAGTATTTGGTGCGGCCGCCGGGATTCGGACCCGGGTCGTTGGCTTGGAAGGCCATTGGACGTTTCACAACTATGTCCTAGACCAGGCTAGACTACGGCCGCATCCTCACAACTCGAGGTGAGTATCTACCCTGAATCATTCAATAATAAGCTTGGTTCACGGAGGACGAATTCTGTGGGTTAGGGATCTTAATCATTGCCTCCCACGTGTTGGATGATTCCTGAAGAGATTAGTGTTGAGGTTCTGGTTACTCCGGGAAGTTTCCGGGCCATAGTTACGATCTCGTCTAGTAGGGCGAGGTCGCTGAGTTCCACTCTGGCGACTACGTCATACTCGCCGTAGACAACCTGCGTTTCGGTAACGCCGGGGAATCTCTTCAGCTCATTCGCTACGTCATGCTCATCTCCAACTTCAACCAAGAACAATAGATAGGTTACGAGGGTCCTCAATTCTATTCGTACTAATGAACCACAATTGGATGCAAAAACTGTTGCTTAGGTTCTCAGATTCGACGGTGATGATCACTCACAGTGGCCTGCTCAGGTCAGTTGACTTCAATGAGGGGGGGGGGTATCCGAACTCGCAATCAAGAAATAACAGTACCCGCCTCACTAGTGCTGATGATGATGTCAGAGAGGAAACTTCGATTTAGATTGCGTCGTGGCAATTTTGAGGTGGAATTGGAAGGTGATTACGATTACGTAAAGGGGAAATTCGAGGAATTCTTGCAGTCGCCTCCAACAATGCAAAGTACGCCACAAGGAGCGGAGAACGCGATGGATTTTGTTCCGGGTGAAGAATTGGTCGGGATACTCGAGAAGACACCCGAAGGAAAATTGCATTTCACGATCCCGTTTGACCGGATATCCGCCAAAGAGGCGATTGGTCTTATCCTTTATAGTGCGAATCCCTCCTCCTTAGAGGATGCCAACCTCATCGAACTTCTGGGCACAAGCTGGAAGGCGGTAAAGGACAATGTGGTCAGGGCTAGGGTGAGCGAGTTACGCAAGGAGGGTAAATTGATCACCGAACAAGGCAGATACAATCTTTCGGGAGCGGGATTGCAGTGGGTTTCGCAGGAAGTTCTGCCTAAACTCAAACCGGGAACTAGCTAATCATGTGTCCCTAATTGTGATAATTGCCCTTGACTCGTTGAATCCAACCAAGCCAACCGGCGAATTCCTCTTTCGGAAAGCCCGTAGTTATATGCACCTAATCTACGTTCACGACACAACAGCCCCTGTTTATAATATCGCATAAGCGCCATTCTGATGGCGTGGATGTCCAGATCTACGCCAATAGCGGACAAAGCGACTGCAACTGCAGAACTATCTGCAGAGTCTCTCTCAGACAGTATTCTCAGTATGAGTCGCTTGAGCTGATTATAGTCCACGATCGATTGCTAGTGGTTAAGCATAATAAATCTATTTGTACCAGTGCCAAGTACTGTTCGTGTTTACTAGAGTTGAGATGAAGTAACACCTAGCAGAATCATCGACTCTTACAAAATCATGTAATTTAATGCACTGATGTAGTGCAGATTATTAAGTAACATCTAGCAGGCATGATGCGCACTTCAAAGCTTTTATAGGATTATCTGAGTGTAAGTGAAATGAAAGTAAATTGTCGGAACGATCACAAGAACTAGCTAGCATAGGAAATTCTCTAGAGGTCACGATACGTTACGGTTCGATGGAGAAGAGAATTACTGGCGGTCCAACCGATGTTACCAAGGCTGTACTGAGCTTCCTAAATTCGATTATACCACAAATGGAGCTTGCGAGTCGTCTCGTATTATCTTTAGATCTCAACAAAATAGCCGAGGCATGCCAGGGCGCTCTGGCTATCACGCCAGAGGGTGTGGTGGTAACTGTTTCGACTGACGTCTTGGCCGACCGTGAATTGCTCCTACTTCATTTAGCGATGCAGAAGATTGCGGAGATGACGAGCAAGTCGGAAAGTGACACCGTGCAGGCGTCTAATCTTATTGCAGCAACGAAGCGCTCTAGCGGAACGGTTGCTGGACGTTTGAGCGAGTTATGCACTGAAAGCCTGGTGGAGAGAAAGGGGAAGGGAGAGTACCATATTACGACCCTCGGGATGCACCTCTTTCAACAACAAGTGTTACCGAAACTGAAGAAGCAGGGAGGAATCTGACTACGTCAGAAGTTCAAACTAAAACCGTGAAAGTCCAAATTGACATCGATGGGGTACACTTCGAATCCAACGGTAGTGTTGAGGAACTGGTTCCACAAATCCTCCAATTCATCTCACGCACAATACCCACCTATGATCTTGCGCGAAAACTAGTCTACATCCCAGACCTTGCCGGATTAGCTGACAAAATATCCGAATTAGCAAAGATGACGAATAATCATCAACTATTACTTACCAAGAACAAACTACCGGCGGACAAATCCATCTCAATAGTTCTATTCATGGCCTACCTAACTTCAAGATTCGGTAAGCGTCCCACGGATTCACTCAACATAGAAGAAATCGCGACTGCAGTGAGCAAAGCCCCTAAGACAATTCGCAACACTATTGTCAATATGCAAAAGGCCGTTCTAATAGAACGGACTGACCGCGGCAACTATCGAATAACACAAAAAGGGCTAATGAATCTCGAAAGTTATCTCAAACTGAACGTCGAGACTTAACCTCTAGAGAGGAACCTTGGTGGATCATCAAACAATAACCGTACAGCAGAGTATAAGCGACTTTGTTCCCCAAGAACAAGCAATCGCCGGAGAACTACCGGAAAGGTTCCTTAGATTCTGCCGATTATCCATCGAGAACAAACGAGGGGAATTTCTTTACACAGAGCCGAACCTAACAGATCAACTGCTCCCGAACCACTGTGATACCGAATGTAGTCCGCTGGAATTCGGAACAATCGACGACAACGAAATAATTGAATTCGTCCCGACCCCGTCAAGCAGATCTGTGATTGGTATCGATACCTCAACAATTAGGATCGGAGAACTCGAAGACGGGTCACTATGCGCGCTTCGGGGAGCTGTCGTAGCGCTTGAAGGGAACCATTACAAGTATACACGATACGGACCTTTACTGTTCTCCCTTAGTACACCAATGATGGATCACATTCCGAATCTAGGCATCAACGTCTTCACCGGTGTCTCCAATGTTGAAATTATGCTAAGACGCGTCAGAAACTCCCTTGAAAGATGGCTTCAGCTAAGCGTCGCTGAATCAACTTCCGCTGGCTTAATCCTTATTGATGGTTCACTAACCACCGGAACACCAGACAATCCCACGGAAGAAGTAAAGCACCTCCTTGACGTCGCCCGCCGATCACGAAATCAAGTGATCGCAATTTCAAAAAACACCCAACTTCGAATACATGACAAATCCATTACTGCACTACTGGAGTCAAACTCGAAAAGATGCCTCCTCGACGTCGACAACAGAATCAGACAGCAGTTCCCTGAACATACCATCCAATTCCTGGGGCGCGTTTTCGTCGGGAAACTAGCTAGGTCCGGATTTCCATTCAGAATCGATATCGACCGCAAAATCTCAACCGAAGAGTGCATATCCGGCATCAAACAACTCACTGGAACGGATATCGTCGACCAAGGCTACCCGGAGACACTTAGAGTAGCTCACATTCTTTCGACGTTCACCGCTAGTGATGTTCTGGCAATTCAGTCGTTGGCATCCACTCGGTTCGGCATTCAACTTATGCCAAAAATCGCTCTACGGCGTTCACTATTCGGCCCATTCGGAACAGGATGGGAAACAAGACATTGAAGATTCTGAAAAAGGAAGGCGACAGCATCCAATTATTGTGCTTTCCAGATGAGGATGTTGAGAAGGGCGATTATCTTCTGATAAGAGACGGAGGCAAAGAACGAGGGCTCATTTCTCAAGTAATAGACGTGCAATACGCCAACATACCTGGGATTTTAGAAGACCTACTTCGAGATGGCATATCTGAAAGTTCTTTGACGGGTGAAGATGTTGACCCCTTCAGTGTATCCTCGCATCTAGCAGTCTTGAAAGACACGAGGCTGCTCATAGCCAAGATCCGAGGTGCGTTACAGAACAATCGGATCTCCCGTGACGTTTCATGGTTGCCATCCAGAATTCATGCCCACGTGGAAGTCATATCACCTAACTTCCTCACAAGAGGATTAGCGAATAAACACGTGTTCGAACTAGGGTCAACGCGTTGCGCAACAGTCATTTCTACAGATCTCTCTGCGCTCGACGGACGACTAAATGTCATAACTGGAAGAAAGGGCACCGGGAAATCGCATCTCAGCAAGCTACTAGTCACAACTCTCGTCACACAGGGCGCACCAGTGGTTGTACTAGATGTTAACGGAGAATACGTGAACTTAGGACGTATGAACGGATCAACTGAGCCCTCATCCAAAATAGTCTCGTTGATTCCTGGTGTCAATTTGCGATTTTCACTCGAGGAAATCGGACTTAGTACCTTCCTAGGAATCTTGGTTCATGCTCTTTCACTGCCCGATAACTCGTCACGCGTCTTCGCTAGAATATGGCGCGATCTCGAAAAGCAGAATGCGTTGACAATGGATGCACTTCGCTCGGCAATCGCGAATTGTGAATGCCACGAAAGCATCAAGGATGCACTTCAAGCGAGGTTCAACACCCTTGATGATTCAGGGATCTTCACTAACGATCGCAAAGCCGCGTTAAATCTGAAGGACGTCTTGCGCAAACATGTTTCTGGAATCGCTCTTATTATCAACATGAAGAACCAGTCATCCACTTTGCGTCGGATAACTGTTGAACTCTTCATCAGCAAATTGACTGACCTATTATCATCACATGCACTCAGGGGCTTGTTCCTCTTTGCAGAGGAGGCGCATCTGTACCTACAGGAAACTTATTGGGATGATATCGTAACGCGAATGAGACATCTAGGTCTCTTTACGACATTCATTACAAACCAGCCCGATACAATTGATGGCGGCATCTATCGACAAGCTGACAATATCTTCCTGTTCAACTTCTCCAATGAACATGACCTTGAAATAGTCTCGAAGGTCGCTAAACTTGACGGTGACACCATCAGAATGATTGTTCGCGAACTCCCACCACAGAGATGCCTCGCTATCGGCGATTTGGTCATGAACTTCCCCATGGTGATCAATGTGCGCCCATTAGAGGTTCAAACACTTGGAGCTACGCGTTATTTCTTCCAAGACGAAATTGCGGTCGCCTGAACTCCTATGCGCTCACTGCGAAATCAGGTTCAACTATGGCTTGCTGATTGTGACCGTGGGTCGTAGTGTGAAAGAAACAATATGGCCTTCCGCATTCAGAACAGGTCCACTGGGCGGGACTCACACACATGAATGAGGCGCACCTACTCATCTTCGCACCGGATTGCTAGCCGTAATTCAAGTCGATATAAGAATTGTCAGAATCGTAGCGGCACTGCGCAACGTTCGCTTTCCCAGAAAGGCTAATTACGGTGCCGATCGATAGTTACTCATAGATGATATTAGATGCCAACTCATGGCTCGTTAACCAAAGCAGGTAAAGTCCGATCTCAGACTCCGAAAGTTCAGGCTCGCGAAAGGCACTCCCCCATACCGAAAATTCGTGCTCGACGAAACGCTGAGAAACGGATCGACATGGGACGAAAACCCGGTCAGAACTATTTGAGAAGCTGAGCACAGCACGTAAGCACACGATAGATCGTCTTATCCTAGAGTAGACTAAAGATTCTTAGTCTACGCGACTTCTTTCTATACGCACCGAGTGACATTATGTCCTCAGCGTCGTCTGATTTACTCAAAGATAGTCATGACCGAGTACTGCTCATTGACCTATTAGATATGTTCACTGTTTCGATCGATCGGGAATATTACCACTATTAACACTTGCAATAGTGGTCAAAATGGGATGAACAATGGCGGGCCCGGAGGGATTTGAACCCTCGACCTCCGGCTGTGCCGTCAGGATTTAACCTGTCCGCAGGCTTGCGCGATAATCTCAGCGTCCTGATCCTGGCTAGACTACGGGCCCAACATTATCAGCTGAGTGTTGAACCTAGATAAAGTATGTTCACCCTCCAACCAAACTATCGTCGAGGTGATACTGATCGAGAAGATCGCGAGACGATACCTACTTGAAAGAGGACAGGTTCTGCAGTCGGCTTCGGGAAGGTTAAGGATTGAGTCGATGATGGACTCCATGCAGTCGACAATTGAATGTAGATTCGTATGCTCGTACGGTCGGGGTCACCCTGTCGGAGAGCGTTGAAGGACATCGAGTCAAGCATATTCAGTGACGGGACATCATTGTTAATTCTCGCCACGAGGGTCATTTCGGAAACTCGGGCCTGAATCTTCGCATAATCCGGGCTCTCCTCAGCAATGAAATCTAGAACTACGGCATAAGATTGATTCAAGAGCGGGATTCCTGTTACCATTAGCGAATGCGCCCCAGAGTTATCTAAGTAAACGAGCAACACAGGCTGTGTTCTGTAGAAGACTACACGGTTCGGCAAATTGCTGGAAATAAACTCAGCCGCCTCCCGATATCCGAAATGAGCATCTGTAACGGCAGGAAACGAGGAATAGAGGTGAACGAGGATTATCAACAATATGAACGAGACTCGGATTAAGGCGTTGAGTTTACTTTTCCTAACCGTCCTGAGAGTCGAAACGCTAAAGAAACGAGCCGTGACTCCAGCGCAACGGAGGCACCCCATCGCTGCCAATATCGAGATAGGAACAGTCATTGGAAGAATTACCCTGGGCCAGCCGCCTGGCAACGACGCGAAGAAGACGAAAACTAACATGGCCCAAGTAAATAGTAACAATGTGTTTACATGACGCTTGAATATGCCTGTCATAACGCCAACGGTCGCAAATGCTACTACAAGTACCCCTACGAATTCTGCGACAACATTGCCATAGAAATCGACGCTAACAAAGAACTGTGGACTAACCTCTCCAGACTTGAGGGGGTACACGGTAAATATCAAATAGTTTAGGCCCTGGGCTAAATTTCGAATTATCCCTCCCGTAAGAGAAGCCCGACCGGCTAAGAGCGGAAACGGTTGCGCCAAGTATAGTAGAAACACGGCTAAAAACACTAAAACTGGCGCAATTGATAACCACAACTTGGCAAGGTCGTTCGACAGTTCTCGAACGTACGAGAAATTCCTCTTGCCTCGCTCTCTGCCTCTGAGACTCGGCAGACAAGACAGGATAACAAAGATCAAAATGACTAACAAGGGTTGGAACCCAGTGTATTTTACTCCAATCGTGCACGCAAGCAATGTTCCAGCGACGAGAAATCTCAAATTATCATTCTTCTTAATTGCATCATGATATGCGAAGATTGTGGCGGAAAAGAAAAGTGTGTAAGTCATATCTGAGAGCGCCATTTTCGCGTAGTATATGAAAATGGATGTGCTCGCAAGAATTAGGACGCTCACGATTGCGGTTGAAAAATCAAATTCGCGCCGAGTCCACCAGAACGTAAGAGCACAGAGAAACAAAGCCGATACTTCCGACGCCGCGATAGCCACGTAATCATGAATGCCAAATACACTGAAAATTACTGACAGAATGAATGGAAATATCGGCGGGTCGTAGGCTTGGAAGAACCCATGTGATGCATTCAAATTCCATGCGGCGGTTTCGATGAAGTAGAATTCATCCCAGTGAGAGAGTCCCATCACTTGAAAGTTCCATAAGACAATTGCTCCGCAGAACGCGGCACACGCCACGGCACAAAGAAATGAGAGTGCTTTATCCTTGGACCGGAATACGCCGAATGCCCTCCTCGATGACAGGTGATGGCGATGCGAACGGTTCAAAGACAAGCACAGGCTTCTCTATTCAACCTTCACGTACCGGGAACTAGTGAAAAACCATGTACCCTTGATCGTGCCTAACTCAACACATCGTAGGTGGCTAGTTTGAATTGGCTGCATACGTCATACGAGTGAAATGAGAACCAGAGATGATTATTTAGGGGCTCCAATCATATCGGAGTTGGTTTGGACGATTCGACAGCGCGTTCCAGGGCGCATGCAACGTTCTCGCTTCCCATTGCTTTAATGTATGGGCCCAGTCGAGGTCCCTTCGGAGCGCCGAGCAGAATGGTGTAGAGAAGTTTGAAGAAGTCTGGCGGTTCAATCTCGTATTTCTTTGCAAGGTTGAAGATCGAGTTCTGAAGTGCCCTTTCATCGGTCTCTGATCTCACAACTCCGATTAAATCCTCTACAGCCAGTCGTTGGGGCCCACTGAGTTGGGTAGTTGATTCCACAATCGTTTTGAAGTCTTCAGCCCAATTGATTGCATACTTCAGCTCCTCCTCGATGTCTTGTGATATACTCGTTTTCACGTAGCCGTACTCTCGCAGTTTAGCTTCTACATACTCGCGGCGCTTCTCAGCTGGAGATACAGCCACGAGATAGACGAGCAGGTTGTACGGGACGTAAGCCGTATGATGCGAAGGAGGCTTAAGGAGGTAAGTGTACTCGAATAACCCTTTCAGTTTTGCCAATTCCTTCGGATCAGAAATTGTGCGTGTGCCGAAGTATACGTCGTCAAGGTAGTGTAGCTCGTTGACGTAACCTGGGATGTCTTCTACTCCTAAGTTGCGTGCGCCAGTTATCCGTTTGAACATGAGCAGATTGAGCGATGCGGGGGGTCCGTACCTGAACCAAGTCTGAGGTGTAATCACATCAAGGGCTGATTTGGATTTGGAAATCTTCTCTCCGCTCTTGTCCAGAAATAATTCGTAACGCACATGGAACGGCGGTGGATAGCCGAGGATCTCTTGACATACCCTATCATTGACTCTTACCGAGTCGGTAAGTTCCTTCCCGTAAGCCTCGAAATTGATCTTCAACGCGTCCCATCGTGCAGCAAACTCGGCCTTCCACGGTAGTTTACCATGGCCATCCTTAATGTCCACATCACCTTTGTAGCCGCAGCTTTCAATCGATTGACCCTTAATTTCTACAGCGCCTTCGCACGCGTACAGGACTTTGTCGGTGCTAGATTCAAATTCGTGTGCTTGGGTAGTGTAGATTCGTCCGCACGAGCCGCAAACCGGAAAGTACGGTAGCATCAACGTATACTTGTCCTGGCCCACTTCTTCTTTCACGATTCGGCCTATGCGATCAGCATTACTCAGAACTTTTCTAATCTGTTCGTTGAAAAGGCCCTTCCGGTAATCCTCTGTCGCGGAATGAAAGTTGGACTCAACACCACACTTGTCCATGGCGTCTCTAAGGAGGGAGTTCACGTGGGATGCAAAGCTGCCGTGGCAGTTATACGGATCAGGAATAGACGAAACGGGATGGCCGAGGTATTTCTTCAACGACTCAGGCATGCCCACTGGGGCTTTTCTTAGACCATCCATGTCGTCCGAGTAAGCGATGAATTCTGACTTCCGACCTTGCGTTTCAAGGGCGAGTTTAACGCCGTAAGCTCTAATTACGTCTCCTAAGCTACCTACGTGAGGAACCCCAGACGCGCCTAATCCGCTTTC
>Ga0187779_10000686_pt1 | contig 22441 bp, 19 predicted proteins | sample 1015_Q2_SP10_10__FD_132435 | JGI IMG/M metagenome (GOLD analysis project Ga0187779, IMG submission 132435) | Tropical peat soil microbial communities from peatlands in Department of Meta, Colombia - 1015_Q2_SP10_10_MG | ecosystem: Environmental > Terrestrial > Soil > Wetlands > Peat | place... | reverse complement strand
TCTTCGTTGAACTCCCACAAATCTTCCATGCTGCCTCCACCGCGCGCGACCACGATCAGATCAACCGGTGCAAACGATTCGTTAGGCGTGGCCAATTCGCGAATGGCTACCGCAATTTCCTGGGCCGCGCCCGCGCCCTGAACCCGTACCGGATTAATCAAGATTTGGAGCCAGGGCGCCCGGCGTTGAAAAATGTTGAGCAGGTCGCGAATGGCTGCGCCGCTTGGAGACGTAACAATCCCGATCCGTTTCGGAAATTTGGGTAGCGACCGTTTGCGTTCCGGCGCAAACAATCCTTCGGCATCGAGTTTGCGTTTGAGCGCTTCGAACTTCGCTTGCAAGGCGCCGCGACCAAACGGCTGAACGATTTGGACAGCGATTTGATATTGACCACGCGCTTCGTAAACCGAAACGGTGCCGAAAATCTGGATTCGCGCGCCATCGGCGAGTGGTTCGCGTAACGGAGCCATCGCGTCGCGCCAGATCACACAGGCGATCTGAGTCCGCGCGTCTTTGAGAGTGAAGTATTGATGACCGTTGGAGTGCGCCTTGTAATTCGAGACTTCGCCCTGCACCCAAACCGCGCCGAACCTGGTTTCGAGCGCGCCGCGGATCGAGCGCGTTAATTCGGATACGGTGAGGACCCTTGAAGTTTGCTGAAATAGATCGGGAGTTCGTTGCATTATTTGGAGGAATGAGTTCTGTCTCGTCCGATTTTGCGAACGCACCGCAGGGGATCGCGCCAGCTATTTGTCGAACAATTCATGCTGCGCACCGGTCGGCGGTTTCAACCCCAGCTTTTTATATGCGTTTGCGGTCGCAACGCGTCCTTGCGGCGTGCGTTTGATGTAGCCTTCCATGATCAGGTACGGCTCGTTCACTTCTTCGAGCGTGCCGGCTTCTTCGCCGATCGCCACCGCAAGCGAATTTAAACCGACCGGTCCGCCGTTGAACTTGTGAATGAGGGTCTCGATGATGCGTTTGTCCCATTGATCGAATCCGTCGCGATCGATCTCGAGCATGGCGAGCGCGCGATCAGCCACCTCGCGATCAATTTTGCCCTCGGCTTTAACCTGTGCATAATCGCGCACCCAGCGAAGAAGATTATTGGCGGTGCGCGGTGTGCCCCGGCTGCGAGCGGCGATCTCAGCAGCACCGGCAGGATCGATCTCGACCCCTAGCAAACGGGCGCTGCGGACGATGATTTTCTGCATTTCATCGGCAGAGTAATAATCCAGGCGTGCGCTCATTCCAAAACGGGAACGCAGCGGTGCGCTGACCATTCCGGCGCGCGTGGTTGCGCCGATCAGGGTGAACTTTGGCAGATTGAGTCGCAGACTGCGCGCTTGCGGGCCCTGGTCGATAATGATGTCGAGCCGATAATCTTCCATCGCCGGGTAAAGATATTCTTCGATCGTCGGTTGCAGCCGATGAATCTCGTCGATGAAAAGCACATCGCCTTTTTCCAGGCTGGTAAGCAATCCCGCAAGCTCGCCCGCTTTTTCAATCACCGGGCCGCTGGTATTTTTGATGTTCACTCCCATCGCGTTGGCAATGATGTAAGCAAGCGTGGTTTTGCCCAGGCCGGACGGTCCGCTCAGCAAAATGTGCTCGAGCACGTCGCCGCGTTTTTTTGCCGCCGCCACCATCAGCTCCAGACGTTCACGCACCTTTATCTGGCCGGTGAATTCGCTGAATGCCGGTGGCCGCAATGAAATTTCGAAAGCGGCATCCGGTTCGGGCGGTTTCATCAGAGATGTTGCATTCAATTTGGAGGGACGCGCGCCATCGCGTCCAGAATAAAGGCGCCACAAGCGCGGCGCTCTCCAGCAAAAAGAAGACGACCGGTCATTCCAGGTTTTTCGTTAACACCAGCTCCGTGCCGCGCGGCTTCACCACGTAATCGACTTTATCGAACGCGTGTTGAATGAGTTGCAAACCGCGACCGCCGGGTTTGAGCCGGCCCGACGCCACCTTCTTCATGGCGGTGCGCATCTGTTCGCCATAATCACGCAAACGCATTCGGACACAATCACGCAATCCCTCCATCGACAAAGTAATGGGCTGATCGTCGCGCAAGGCATAGGCATATCGGATAATGTTGGTGCACGCTTCATCCACTCCAAGCACCATCAGCAGGCGTTGTTTCTCGGAGAATTTGTAGTCGTCGAGAAACATTCGCACTTGTTCCCGCATCATTGCGAGATTGGCCGTGTGACTGCTGAACTCGAGCTTTCTTCTCTTCATCGCGCCAAAAGACAAACGCTGCCCTCGGACAGGCCGCATTCAAGTCCGGGTCTGCAAAAAGTTTGGCGCTTCGACGACCGGCCGGTGGTCTCGTTTGCAAAACCGGACGAGCGGCTGTTCAGTTTTGCGGATGAGAAAATCTTTTTTGTTCGGTCTTTTACCGCTGGTTACGGTCACGGTCTTCGCGCAGGAAAGCCCCACTGCCTACGAAGCACTCCGGGTCGTTGGAAATAAGTTGAATCGCGACTGCGTGGACCATGTTATTTCGGTTACCGGCATCCGTGGCAATCCGCAGCCGGAAACCTGGAAGATCTTAGTTGAAGATCAACACGCGCGGGGAGGAGTGCGCGAGATCGAAGTGGCAAATGGCAATATTGTTTCTGAACGAACGCCGGTTCGGACGGTCGTCGGTTCGGCCGAAGGCGCGACTGTCAACACGACGCGTTTGAATCTCGATTCGAGCGGCGCCTACGCGGTGGCAAGTCATACGGCGGAGAAATCGAATACAGCTTTTTCAACCGCGAGCTACACCTTACGGACAGACGAGCGAGGCGATCCGGTGTGGATTGTGACGTTGAATAACGAATCCGGCCAGCCAGTTGGCACGATTCACATCAATTGTAATCGCGGCAATGTCGTGCGGACGGAGGGAATGTTTGCCGGCACCACGATGAAAGATGTCGTCACCGACAGCGATGTCGATCAACCGAGCGAGGACGAGGAACATGGCATTTTTTACGGACCGCGCCAACGCCTTCGAGAAACATTCCGTCATGCGCGACAAGATGCGAGCGACACGTTTGCCCGGTGGCGTCGATCGTTCGCCGATTTCATCAGGGGCGGCTAATTATCAAGCTCTGATGGACGATACGACCCGCGAGCGATCCTGGCCCGCGCTTCCTTTCGCCAAGTGGAAAGATACCTGTGCGACGCTTCACATGTGGACGCAGATCGTCGGAAAAGTCCGGCTGGTACAAACACCGTGGACGAACCATTCATGGCACGTCACTCTATATCTGACTGCTCGCGGCCTAACAACCTCGCCAATTCCGCACGGCCTGGAAACTTTCGAGATCCGCTTCGATTTTGTTGATCATGAATTGCGGATCCTGAAAAGCGACGGCGGGACGCGGATGTTCAAACTGCAGGGACAATCAGTCGCCAAATTCTATCAGGCGGTGATGCAAGCGCTGCATGAGCTCGAGTTACCAGTGAAGATTGATTTGTTGCCTAACGAAATCGCAAACCCGATTCGATTCGATCAGGACGAGCAGCATCGAAGTTATGATCAGCAATACGCCAATCGATTCTGGCGGGTGCTGGTTCAGGCCGATCGCGTTTTCAAGGAGTTTCGGTCGCGTTTCTGTGGCAAATGTAGTCCGGTTCATTTTTTTTGGGGCAGCTTCGACCTGGCAGTAACGCGTTTCTCCGGCCGTCCGGCGCCGCCGCATCCCGGAGGCATTCCGCACCTTCCAGACAGCATTACGCGCGAGGCGTATTCCCAGGAGGTCAGCAGTCTTGGTTTCTGGCCGGGCAACGATAGCCTGCCGGAGCCCATTTTTTATTCCTACGCTTACCCGGAACCGAAGGGCTTTGATGAAGCGAAAGTGAAGCCGGATGCTGCCTCTTACAATTCGCAATTTAGGGAATTTATTCTGCCGTATGAGGTCGTGCGCACGGCTGAGTCGCCAGACGAAACGCTGCTGCAATTTGCGCAAAGCACGTATGACGCCGCCTCCACCCTCGGCGACTGGGACCGCGCGGCGCTAACTGAAAAGAAACCTGACTTGCTTTCGAGTCGTTCGCGTTCGTAATATAAAGCAAGATGAATCCTGGTTGTGCGGCCGAGCAGCAGGCTTGGCGCGAGGTGAAAGATGGATGGCGACCGCTTTACGGTGATGTCGACCAAACTGGCGTAGCGGTGGAGTGGCACGATTTTCAGACGGAGAGGGTGTTTAACTGGGGGCGCACGTTTCATCCGCGCAGTTTGGAATTTTGTTTAAATCTCGAAGGCCACGGTGAAGTCGGGGCAGCGGGAAAGACCGGTTATTTGCCTGGAAATTGCGGTTATTACGCAATCGCTGACGAACCGCTGGCTGCATCGCGTCGGGCGGGTGATCGTCATCAATTCGTCACCCTTGAGTTCTCACGAAAGCATTTGCGGTCGCAGTTTGTCCAAAACGAAGCGGATCTCGAACCCGAGATTCGAAGGATTATTTTTGGCGACAAAGACGAGTCGGTCGTTGCTCCGGTACGGCCGATGTCGGTTGAGCAACGCAATGTGGTCGCGAGCCTGGCCGCGCCGCCGGTGGTAAAAGCCGCTCAAGTTCTGTGGTACGAGAGCAAGGCGCTTGAACTAATGGCACATTTTTTCTTTGCTCCGAAGGATCCGGAATTGTTTTGCATGCGGCAAAAGCGGGTCGCGCGCGAGCGCGTTGAGCGGACCAAGGAATTGCTGGCACGCGATCTGGTCAATCCGCCGACCCTGGAGCAGTTAGGGCAGGAAGTCGGATGCAGCCCGTTTTACCTTAGCCGGAGTTTTTCCAGTGAAGTTGGGTTGACCATCCCGCAATACCTTCGCAATCTTCGAATGGAACGTGCGGCCGAATTGTTGCGGAGCGGGCGCTACAATGTTACCGAGGCGGCGACCGAAGTTGGTTATTCCAGCCTGAGCCATTTTAGCAAAGCGTTTTGCGAGACGATTGGATGTTGCCCGGTGCTCTACCCGACGGCGAAGAACGTCATCCTAGATCGCTGAGCGCGATTCGATTCGATTGGCGGCAAAATGAAGATCGCGCGCGCGCTCATTTCGGTTTCAAATAAAAAGGGAGTCGCTGCGTTTGCGCGACAACTCGAGCGGCGCGGAGTAGACATTATTTCAACCGGCGGTACCGCCGACTTATTGCGCAAACAAAAAATTCCGGTCCGTGAGATTTCCAGTTTCACTGCCTTTCCCGAGGTGCTGGAGGGTCGGGTAAAAACTTTGCATCCGCGCGTGCATGGCGGGCTCCTGTTCAAACGCGGCGATCCGAAACACGAGGCGGAAGCACGCGAGCAGGGTTTCGAGCCAATCGATCTGGTGGTGGTCAACCTTTATCCGTTTGAAGAAACTATCGCAAAACCGGATGTCACGCTTTCTGAAGCGATCGAGAACATCGATATCGGCGGCCCATCGATGATCCGAAGTGCTGCCAAAAATTACGAATCGGTAACGGTGGTGGTCGATCCGGCCGATTACGAGTCTGTGCTCGAAAACATGCGCGACAACGAGGGCGAGACGACATTGAAATTGCGTGAGCGCCTCGCGATCAAGGCCTTTATCAAATGTTCCGAGTACGACCGGGCGATCGGAACTTTTCTAAACAAGGAGCAAACGACCGATGCGTCATTTTCCATTTCGCTTCCGCTGGTGATGCGCTTGCGTTACGGCGAAAACCCGCATCAAACCGCCGCGCTCTACGGCGATTTCAGCAAGTATTTTGAGAAGCTCCACGGCAAAGAGCTTTCGTATAACAATATTCTCGACATCAGCGCGGCAACGAACCTGATTTCGGAATTCGAACAGCCGACGGTCGCAATTTTGAAACATACCAATCCCTGCGGGGTCGGTTCGGATCCCAACCTTCGCAAGGCCTGGGAGAAAGCGTTCGCCACCGACAAGCAGGCGCCATTCGGCGGAATCATCATTTGCAATCGGTCGTTAACCGAAGATCTGGCGAAAGCGATCAGCGAAATCTTCAGCGAAGTGATTATTGCCCCCGATTTCGAATCGGAAGGGCGCGCGCTTTTGCAAAAGAAAAAAAACCTGCGCCTGATTCGCTTGACCACTTCTCCGGCCAAAACCCGATCGACCACCGACGTTCGTTCGGTGGCAGGCGGCTTATTGGTGCAAGATGCAGATCTTGCCGGCAAAATTACCAAAAATATCGTGACCAAAAGACAGCCGACGAAGGCGGAGCTCGACGCGATGCTTTTCGGATGGCGCGTTGTCAAGCATGTGAAATCGAACGCGATTGTGTATGCCGCGCGCGATCGGACGCTTGGGATCGGCGCGGGACAGATGTCGCGAGTTGATGCCTCGCGAATTGCGATCTGGAAGGCGGAGGAAGCAGGCCTGTCGCTCAAAGGAAGCGCGGTAGCAAGCGATGCGTTTTTCCCGTTTCCAGATGGTCTCACCGCGGCGGCCGACGCTGGCGCGACTTGTGCGATTCAACCGGGTGGCTCAGTGCGCGACAAGGAAGTGGTTGCGACTGCGGATGCTCGCGACATGGCGATGATCTTTACCGGCGTCCGGCACTTTCGCCACTAGGAGCGCGCCACCGCTATTGCGGTTGAAACGTGATCGGAATCATCAGAGTCCATTCCTGACCCGGAATTGATTTCCATTTTTGAAAAGCTTCGATTGCGGCCCGATCAAGCATCGGCTGCCCGGTTGAGTGGACCACCTCCACCGTCTTGGCCGCGCCGCTAGCGTCAAAGACGATGCGAAAACGACCCGAACCGGACAGAGGTGGATTGAATGAACGGGCCCGGTCCGGGTAGACCGGCGACGGATTGTAAACAACTTTTCCCTTCGGGCTCGTTGAGGGTGAGGGGGATTCGTTAGGCGCGGCCGCCCACCGCGCTGGTGAGTCCGGGTGAGTCTGTTGGAAGAGCGAAACGAGCGCATCCGCCGGCCGGACAATTGCCCGTGATGGTTGGTTGGTTTCAGACGTTTGCGCGACGATCCCTATCACCTCGCCGTTCTCATCCAGAACTGGCGAGCCGTCGGCATCGGCAGAGACGGGCGCCGATGTCAGCAGCGAATCGCCACCGGCTAAAACCTCATGCCCGGTGACTTGCACCGCCGCGACCGGTTGTTCGTGCCGCCCCAACGAACTTCCAACGATCGCCGCCTGGGTATTTGATTCTGTGTTCTTGCCAAATCTTACAAATGGCACACCGACTTTCGTTTCCGCTTTGAGAACCGCAAGGTCGAGCGCTGGCGATGAAGCGACAACGCCGGTGACGTTCCGAATTTTTCCATCAGGTGACTTCGCCACCGCATACGCTGCATCCTGAACCAAATGCCAGTCTGTAATTAACCGCCCATCGTTCGCGGCAAAGAAAGCGGTGCCGGTTCGCAATAGTTTGCCGGACGCGTCGAAAGTGGTGATTAAAATTATCGCCGGACCACTCTTCGCGCCTGCTTTTTTCAGCTCGGCGGACGGTGTTTGTGCCGGCGCTGGAGTTACTGAAGGCTCGATTTTCTCCGGAGACGGAGTTGGTGTGAGAGTTGGAGTTGGCGACGGAGTAACCAAAGCAACTGGCGTCGGCGAAGGAGTCGGTGAGGCGACAACGTCCGGAGGCGGTTTCCGTCCGCACCAGGACATGGCCAGGATGGTCACGAGGATCAAGCCTGAGAGAAGCGCTAGAAATGAATTCTTCATATCTGCGTCGCTCTCCTCGCCTAACTCAATTCCCTCATCGGCCGGAGAGTCGCCACATCCAGATTGAGAGCACGCCGGCGACAATTAGCGCCACCCAGCTGACGGCCAGCGGCACCTGAAAATTTCCGACAGCGACAGATATATGTTTGACCAGCCGAACGATATGAACAATTGCGAAGACCGCAAAAATGACCGCCGCAACCTGCAATCCAGTTTTCTGTGAGTTCATATCGAATATCTTCACTTTCGCCGATTGCTTTGCCAGAAAAAATGCGCGTGGAGTATTGCAGCCAGAGTTAAATTTGATTTCGTTAGGCAACCGCGCCCCGGCTTTTGCGCAGCCCAGTTGCCTGCAAAAAGATGCCAATCGCGGCAAGCCCGACGAACAGCACCGCGCTGCCAACCGGCGGAAGCGTGACGGCGCCCTGAATGAGATAGGCTCCGACGATTGATGAGAGGAAAATTAACGCCCAATCAAACAGGGTCAGAAACAAAATTGCGCCAATGATTCCTCCAACAATGAATGTGATTAGCGAATAATTCGAGAGCTGAACGAAGAAAGCAGCTACCAGCGCGAGCGCCAATTTTCCTCCGGCCAGAAAGCCGGCGATTGCGATCGCAATTTTTTGTAGGAATAGTGCAAGCAGAGCGCCGATGAACCCGAGGACAAGGGCGAAGGTCAGCGCCAGAAGAGGCGTCGGTTGGTGAATCAAGTGCGGCCCGAGTTCGATTCCAGCCGCGAATCCAATGGCTGCGACGCACAGCCAAAACAGGTTGCGACCGAAAAGCAGAATAATCGCCCCGATCAACGCACTCAGGATTGGAATTGGCAGGCTCATTTTTTCGAATACCACAATGATAGATCGCGATTCAGGAGCTTTTCGAGCTGCTTGATATCGAAATGGAACCTGTCGATCAAACGCGAACGCAGCTCGTTCTCGATCTTCGCGTCGTATTCCTGCTCGAAAATGTTCGCTCTCGGAGGAATGGGAGATTCACTAATATTCAGGAACTCAAAGACTCGCTTGAGCGTCGGTTCGTGATCGGATCGCAATTCTTCGCTCAAGAGAACGAGACAATTTTCCCGACCAAAAATGTCGAACAGCCGGCGTACTTGATGGGCATAGTAGCCACGGCCGACATATGAAAAAACGCGGTGCTGCAACGGCAGCGCTTCCCGACAACGTTCCGGTTCTTTTTCGATCGCTTCAGCAAAGGGCAAATTTTCATTGCCGCGTTTTGTCTCCATGTTCCAGGCCGAAAATGCGCGATCGACTGGATTTCGAAGCGCAAGAATCCACTTCATTTGCGGGTTGTAACTCCAGATCCGATACGGCGCGCTTTCCCAATACATGTAGATCGGGCTGGCTTCGCCGATCACGCGATGCTGTGTCTGCGGTCGAAAATTCGCGTGATATTTTTCGTAATCTTTGTCTTCATCCGCGCGATCGAAGAAGTGCAGTTCCTTCCGCGTTTCCGGCATGCAAATTTCCGGATGGCGTCGCAGAAACGAATCGAGCGCCGAGGTGCCACCCTTCTGCGTCCCGCCAATTACGAAATCAACGCGCATATGCGTTAATTAGAGTAAGTCCAGGGAACAGATAAAGCAGCACAGTCATTACTTCTTCATCATCGTGTCGCGTTTTGGCTTGAATTCGCTATCCGGTTTCCATTTCGGAAACTTCCCCGTGTTTGCGACCTGATAACCGACTTCGAACAGCAAACCGGCATCCTGCACTGCGCCCGCCAGGTCCCAGTCCGGATGAATTTCGTCAGTCACTTGATGGCAATCCTTCAAATCGAATTCGTCAGAACGCACGGGCGCGTCGGGTGAGCGGATTTCAAATTCGTCCGACGAAAGGACCTTGATATGCGCGAGCAGCCCGTCAGGCGTGATCGCGTCAAGCGCGGGCTTTAGTTTGCGCTCCAGGTCGCCGGCAAAAAGCGATACCGCGCCGAAAGCAAAAATAAGAACCGCGGTTTTCATTGTGTCTCTGTCGCGGCAGCCATTTCGACTGCGGGTTTCAATTTATGCAACCGACACGCCTGTCGCGAGGCAATTGCTACCGCGCTTCCTGCGACGGGCCAGCCGGTTTTCCATGCTTGTCCTGAACGGTGATGCCGATTTTCTTCAAGAACGGCTCGACCGATTGGTTGCGGCCGAGGAACTTCTCTATCGATAAGGAAACATCACGCGCGTCTCCTTGTTCGTAAATTTCACGACGTAGTCGCAACCCGGCTTGTCGGTCCAGATAACGGTCGTGCGCTTTTTCGAAGACGGTTGCCATGTCGGCAGCAATTGCGTCGGCCCAGGCGTAGCCGTAATAACCGGCGTCGTAGCCGTTCATGTGACCGAAATAAGTGACCATCGTTGTGTCCGGGTCGATTGGGAGAAAGACTTTTTCGAGAATCGGGTTGGTGATCGCAACGCAATCATAAGGCACGTCCTCCGGATGGACGTCGTGCATGGCGAGATCGAGCGCTGCAAACGCGAACTGCCGGCGATAAAAAACACCGGCGTTGGCAAACTTCGCGTCATTCATCTTTTGAATTGTCTCGGCCGGAATTTTTCTCGACGGATCGCGATAATCAGCAGCGAAGGTGTCGAGCACTTTTTTGTCCCAAACCCAGTTTTGCAACATTTGCGAGGGTGCCTCGACGAAATCTCGCGGGACATGGGTGCCGGCAAATCGGCCGTACTTCGCGCGCGTAGTGATCTCATGCAACGCATGGCCGAATTCGTGAAACAGCGTTTCAACATCGGTATGCGTCATGAGAGATGGTTTGTCCGCACTTGCCGGCGGAAAATTACAAAGCAAGGCTGCCGTTGGCCGCTGGTATTTGCCGTCCGGCAATAACTTGCCGCCAATGATCTCGAACTCGGCGAAATGATTGAATTTTCCTTCGCGGGGGAACATGTCGAGATAGAAGAGGCCGAGGGGCTCACCGGTCGCGGAATCGGTCACGGCGTAGAGTTGGAGATCGTTGATCCATTTAAACGGCGGCGTGATTTGCTCGAATTTGAGTCCGAAAATGCTCTGGTAAATCCGGAACATTCCTTCGAGCACCTTTTGGAAAGGGAAAAAATTGCGCAGCGCTTCTTTGTCGACGTCATATTTCTGCTTGTTCAGTTGGTTCGAGTAATAGCGCCAGTCCCAAACAAAGATTTTTGCGTCAGGATTATTTGTCTCGGCTGCTTTCATTTTCTGCAGCGTTGCGACTTCGGCCGAAAACTTTGGCTCAATCCCGGTGATCAGATTGTTAATGTACGATTTCGCGCCCTCGCCCGACTTGGCCATTCGAATTTCGGTCTGGTAATCGTCCCATGATTTGTAGCCGAGGCGGAGCGCGATCTTATTACGCAACGCGAGCATTTGATTCAAAACCGGCGCGTTGGTGTCTTTGGCCAGAGAGTCGTGAATGACGTAGAGTTTCTTACGGGTCGCTTCGCTTTTCGCGTTCTCTTCGACGGTGATAAATTGAAACGTTACATTCGCCATTACGGTGTAAGCGTCGTCTCCAGTCTTCACGCCAGGCGACGCAAAAAAGCTATCCGGCACTCCATCCAAATCTGCCTTTGTAAAAATCACCGGCGCCTTGGCGTTGACGATATTGCTATCAAAATCAGTCCCCAGTTTGGCCAGATCCTTACGGAGCTGCTCGACCTCCTTGCGCTTGTCCGGAGGCAAATCCAAGCCGGCGCGTCGATAATCGCGCATGGTCTCGTCAAAAAGCTTTTTGTCTTCACCGGAAAGTTTTGGATGCGTGTCGGCGAAAGCCTTCATCGCTTTGTAAACATCTTCGCGATAATCAACGCCCACCGCCCAATCTTGAAAAACCTTGACCGCATTTTCGCCGGCGGTGCGCATCGCTTCGTTGGTGTTGGTTTGCTTGATAAGCTCCGCCTTGTTTCCGGCGCTCTCGACTCGATAACTCAGATCGTCGAGCGCGACGATTGTGCTCTTGAACGTGACTTTCTTTAAATCCTGGGCCGCGATCTGATCGAGCGCGCCGTTCGCTTTCCCGATCGCATCTTTCGTCGCCGACTCGACCGCCTCTGGCGTTTGCTCCCAGTCTGGAATAGTCAGAACTGAATTTGCCTTTGCAGCCGCAGCGCGAAAATCGTCCACCGTTTTCATTTCGGCAGCGGGCAAGATGGAACTAAAACCGAGCGAAACCATCATCGGAACAAAAAAGGCAGATTTCATAGGAATTTTTGTTAGACAGAAGTGGCCACAGATTTACACGGATTTCCCGTCCGGGAGAAGGAATTTTGATGAATCCGCGTTCTGCTTGCCAAGCCGTAATTTCAGACGAAGGCTGGTGTTCAGTTGTGGCAACAATTTACCGAAAAGTCGTGTGATCGAAAAATTCCTATACGCATTCATCCCTTTGTTCGTCGCGATCGATCCCATCGGGCTGGTTGCGCTTTTTATCGGGCTCGGCACAAACGCTTCTCATGAAAACCGCAAACATCAGGCAATGCTCGGGATTCTGACCGGGCTGCTCGTCGCGGTCGGCTTTATTTTCCTCGGCAAAATCATTTTTACCGCGCTCGGAATCACGGTCGCAGATTTTCAGGTCGGGGGTGGATTGATTTTGCTGGCGCTCGCGGTCCGAGAGATCGTCGGATTCGGTCCGCACGATCGCGGTGGCAGCAACGAGTTTGGCATTGTTCCGCTAGGGATGCCGCTGATTGCCGGACCTGCGCTTCTGACCGCACTGCTGATTTTGGTCGACTCGGTCGGCGTCGTCTTCACTTTGATTTCGCTTTTTGTGAATCTTGCGCTCGTGGCCCTTGCGCTTTGCAATGCGGAGCGATTTACCCGCTGGATGGGCAAACAGGGATTAAACGGTGTTTCGAAAATCATTGCGCTTTTGTTGGCTGCCATCGCGATCAGCTTGATCCGGCGAGGCTGGCGCGGTGCCTAACGAAATGATGAAAGAATTACCCAACGGACCGCGTATTAACAGTTGATGTCGATCTTGCCAAAAATCAGATTGATTGCAGCGATTGTTTTGGTGGTGGCGACCTGTCTGCCTCTGAGCGAATGCTCGCGACGCAGCGATGAACATGCGCCTCCACCGCCCCCGAGTAAATCTTTTGTCCAGCGGTTATTTCCACAAAGCAACAGCGACTTTGAGTACGCCTATGCGATCGGCGTTATGCGGTTTTCAAGTTGGCAGGCCGGAGCGTTTGCCTTGACCGCCTTGGCCTGGCCGATTTTGGCTGTTCTTTTCGATTACAAAGTCGCGCGCCGTCGCTTTGGGTGGATCATTTATATTTTGGAGCTGCTTCTTTGTTACGGAACACTTTATTGGCTTTCCCTTTTCACGGCATTAGGTCGAGCGCTTTACGGCACTTACGTCGTCGTAGCCGCAATTGCTTTCTTTGGAGGCGCGACGGTTTTCCTGTTCGTTTTATCCGTCCGGAATTTCCTTACCCGACGGCGCGCCTTGAAAGAATTGAATCAGTCGGCGTAGGTTGTCGTCTAACAGAGCGACGGAGGTTTTGCTGGCTTTCAGCGCTTAGTTAGCTCTATTTTGGGTTTTCCAGGCCGTTGACACTGAGGCCGCCCTCGTTAACATCCACGACCTTATGAGATTTCCGCTCGCCCTAACGACGAAAATCGCCAGTTACATGATCGGCCAGAAGCTGCGTGGCACGAAGAAATTCGCCACCGTGCTGCAACTGGAGCCGTTGCACACCTGTAATCTCACCTGCACCGGTTGTGGGCGGATTCGCGAATATTCCACGTCACTCAAAGACATCATGAGTCTGGAAGACTGCCTTGGCGCGGCGGAAGAATGCAACGCGCCGATGGTCTCGATTTGCGGGGGCGAACCGCTCATTTATCCGCAAATCGAAGCGCTGGTGAACGGCGTCCTCGAGCAGGGCCGCATCGTTTATATCTGCACCAACGCGATGTTCATGCGTAAAAAAATGCGCGAGTGGATGGCGTCGCAGTTATTGGCCCGCCCGCAGTTCGTCGATCAAAAAATCGACGAGCTGATGAAGGCGGGATTGATCAGCGAGAAAGACGCGGCCGAAATTCGCAAGGGCCCGAAAGATCCGAGCAAGCCGACAATTGGCCCGAGCAAATGGATGTATTGGAATGTCCACCTCGACGGTTTGGAACGGATTCACGACCTGATCGTCGAGCGCGAAGGCGTGTTCAAAGAATGCATTCTCGCGATCAAGATGGCGAAGATTCTCGGCTACCAGGTTGCGACCAACACGACCATCTACAAAGAGACCGATATGGAGGAGGTCGAGCAGATGTTTGATTATCTTTCCGATCTCGGAGTGGATGGCCACACCATTTCACCCGGTTACGAATATGACGCGGCCAAGAAGGATATGATCAAACGGCTCAATCTGCGTCCCGAGAACTTCTTTCTAACGCGCAAGATGACGGTTGAGAAATTCCAGAAGATCGAGGAATGGATGAATCGCTACACTCTTTTTGGGACGCCGATTTATTTCGAGTTCCTCGCCGGTCATCGCGATCTCACCTGCTCGGCCTGGGCGATTCCAACCCGCAACATTCGTGGTTGGAAAGGGCCCTGCTATCTAATGACCGACGCGCACTATTCGAGCTACGCGGAGATGCTTGAAAAAGTAGAGTGGGAGAGATATGGCGTTGTCGAGGGGGTAGCGCGCGATCCACGCTGCGAGAACTGCATGGTGCACTGTGGTTACGAGCCGACGGCATCGTTAGGTCTGCAGGCGCAGCGCGGCGACACTTGGAAGAACATCAAATTTAATTTCGGGCCAAAGCCAAAACCGACCGGGAAGGGCAGCGAGACAGTCGTGTTCAACGGAGTCAGTTGCGGCAACGGGCATGAGACTGGCAAACGCGCCGACGTTTCAACTGCTCAGGCATCCTAGGTTCGACAATTGTTAGGCGATTGCTTATAAGATGGACATCGTGAGTTCGTCGAAAAACGTGATTGCATTACGAAGCGCCGAATCCGAGCGAACTGACGCGCGGCTGCAACTTGAAACGGCAATTCCGCAGGCGATCTCGCAGGCGCAGGAAAATTTACTGCGGCAGCAGCGCCCGGACGGGCACTGGTGCGGAGAACTGCTGGTCGACAGCACGCTTTGTTCCGACTTCGTCCTGTTCATGCATTGGCTGGGAGAAGTTGATGGCGAAATGCAACGGCGTTGCGCCGAGCACATTCTAAAACGCCAACTGCCGGACGGCGGATGGAACATTTATCACGGTGGTCCGAGCGAAATTAACGCGTCGGTCAAAGCCTATTTTGCCCTCAAGCTCGCTGATTATTCAGCTGATCTTCCATTCATGCGGGAAGCGCGAGCCAATATTTTGCGGCTCGGCGGGATTCCGCGAATGAACACCTTCAGCAAGCTTTATCTCGCGTTGCTCGGCCAATTTCCGTGGAAATATCTACCCACGATTCCGGTTGAGATGATTTTGCTGCCGAAATGGGCCCCATTTCACATTTACAAAATGTCCTCCTGGAGCCGCGCCATGCTCGTGCCGCTGGCCATTATCAATCATTTCAAACCAACGCGCGCGCTTCCTGGCGAAAAACAACTGCACGAGCTCTATCCGCTTGGCACGGAGAATCAGGACCTGCGTCTGCAACGCGACGAGCGCTTCTTTACCTGGCGGAATTTCTTTCTGCGGGTCGACACCGTCTTGAAATTTTTGCATCCGCTCAGTTTTCATCCGATGCGTCATCGTGCGCTGCAGGAAGCCGAGCGCTGGATGCTGGAACGCATCGGCCAAGGCAGCGATGGATTGGCCACGGTTTATCCGGCCATGCTCAATTGCTTGATCGCGTTGCGCGTTCTTGGTTTCTCCAAGCAACATTCCGTTTACCAAAAGGCGGTCAAAGATTTTGCCGGACTCTTTGTTAACGACGAGGAGGATTTTCGTATTCAACCCTGCCTCTCTCCGGTGTGGGACACCGCCATCAATATTATCTCGCTGGTCGAATCCGGTGTTTCCTCCGAACATCCAGCGGTTCGGCGCGCGGCCTCCTGGCTAACGAACAAAGAAGTTCGAATCCGCGGGGATTGGACGATGAATAATCCGCATGCTGAAGCGAGCGGCTGGGCGTTTGAATACCACAATGTTTATTATCCGGACACGGACGACACCGCGATGGTGTTAATGGCGCTGCGACTTGTTAGGCCGCAGGATGAAAAGGGACTCAACGAATTGTTTCGGCGCGCCATCGCGTGGCAGCTCAGCTTCCAATGTCGCGACGGCGGTTGGGCTGCCTTCGATAAGGATGTAACGACTCACTGGCTGGAGGACATGCCGTTTGCCGACCACAATGCAATTCTTGATCCGACTTGCAGCGATCTGACCGCGCGCACGCTGGAGTTGTTCGGTTATGTTGGATTTGATCCGAGACAGCGTTGCGTGCGGGACGCGGTTCGATTCCTGATTGATACTCAGGAGAACGACGGATCCTGGTACGGCCGCTGGGGTGTTAATTATATTTACGGTACATGGCAGGTGCTGCGCGGACTTCGTGCCATCGGCGAGGACATGACCCAGTCCTGGATTTTACGAGGACGCGATTGGCTCGAAAGTTGTCAGCACGAGGACGGCGGTTGGGGTGAAACGTGTGCGACCTACGAAAATGCAGGCTTGAAAGGAATCGGCGAAAGCACGGCATCGCAAACAGCCTGGGCGTTAATGGGCATCTGTGCCTGTGGCGACCTTGACCGTTCGAGTATTCAACGCGGTTTGCGTTTCCTTTTGCGTTCGCAGAAAGCCGACGGTTCGTGGGAGGAACCGCAGATCACTGGGACCGGATTTCCCGGTGTGTTTTATCTAAAATACGATTTTTATCGCCAGAATTTCCCGCTCCTCGCGCTTGCAACGTATCTGAATTACCGTAGCGGCCTCGGCCATCGCCCCAGCTTTTATCGCTGCTCGTAAGATCGACCGGTGCAAAACACTGGAACTGGATTGCAATTCGGGTTGCTGTCCGGACCCGTTCTTCCTAATGAAAATTCTGATCCGCGGATGAGAATTGACCATCATCTTTCGCGGCCTAACGTGATTTATTATGGCATACGAATTACCGAAACTTCCTTATCCATACGACGCGCTCGAACCGCACATCGACGCACAGACGATGGAAATCCATCATACCAAACATCATCAGGCCTACGTCAACAATCTGAACAACGCGATCAAAGGCAAAGCAGATCTTGAATCGAAATCGGTCGAAGACTTGATCAAGAATCTGAACGCGGTTCCGGAAGACATTCGCGCTGTCGTTCGCAACAACGGCGGCGGCCATGCGAACCACTCCTTCTTTTGGAAGATTATGGGCCCGAAGGCGGGCGGGGAACCGGAAGGCAAATTGGCCGACGACATCAAGGCGGCATTTGGCGGGTTCGATCAATTCAAAGAAAAACTCGCCGCCGCGGGTGCCGGAAGATTTGGCAGCGGCTGGGCGTGGTTGATCAAGAACAAAGGCGGCAAACTTGAAGTCATCTCGACCCCGAACCAGGACAGCCCACTGATGGACGGCAATACCCCGATTCTTGGGGTGGATGTTTGGGAGCACGCCTACTATCTCAAATATCAAAATCGCCGGCCCGATTACATCAAAGCCTGGTGGAACGTGGTCAATTGGGACGCCGTCGCGAAAAATTACTAGCTTGTTTCTGTCGCGGCGGTCTATGACCGTCGTTGTTTTGCTCGGCGGTCGCAGACCGCTGCGACAGCATGGCGTACTTAAACGAGAATTATCTTAAGCTGCAGGCGGGTTATCTTTTTCCCGAGATTGCGCGACGCGTCCGTGAATATTGCGAAAAAAATCCGGATGGTGCCAAGAGATTGATTCGTTGCGGAATTGGCGATGTCACCGAACCGTTGCCGCGCGCTGCCATCGACGCGATGAAGCGAGCAGCGGACGAACTTGGGCAGCGTGAGACATTTCGCGGTTATGGTCCGGAGCAAGGCTACGAATTCCTAAGATCGGCGATCGCGCAGCATGATTTTCGTGATCGCAAGATCGACGTTGCGGACGACGAGATTTTTGTCTCGGACGGATCGAAATGCGATTGCGGTCACATTCTCGATATTCTCGGCGACCAAAACAAGATTGCGATCACCGATCCGGTTTACCCGGTTTATGTCGACACCAATGTAATGGCGGGCCACACCGGACCGGCGAAAAAGGATGGCGGCTATGAAGGTCTGGTTTATCTGCCATGCACCGCGCAGAACAATTTCGTTCCGGAGCCGCCTAGCGAGCATGTCGATCTCGTTTATTTGTGTTTTCCGAACAATCCAACAGGTGCGGTAGCAAGGCGTGAACAACTCAGGCGCTGGGTCGAATACGCACGCCAGCATGACGCGATCCTGCTGTTTGACGCCGCCTATGAAGCCTACATTTCAGAAGCGAACATTCCGCATTCGATTTTTGAAATCGATGGAGCCCGCGAATGTGCGATCGAGTTTCGCAGTTTTTCCAAAACCGGCGGATTCACCGGAGTGCGCTGCGGATTTACGGTAATGCCGAAGACTCTGCTGGCGCGCACCGATTCAGGAAAAAAAATCCCGCTTCATCCTCTCTGGAATCGCCGCTGGAGCACAAAATCCAACAGCGTCAGTTACCCGGTGCAGCGAGCGGCCGAGGCTCTTTATTCGCCGGAGGGGCAGAAGCAGATTCGGGCTCTGATCGGCCATTACATGGAAAACGCAAGAATCTTGCGTGAAACCTGTGCGAGAATCGGCTGGGAGGTCTTTGGCGGAGTGAATGCGCCCTACGTTTGGGTAAAGACTCCTCGTGGCCTAACGAGTTGGGAAATGTTTGATGACATGTTGCGCCAAATCAATGTGGTTGTGACACCCGGGAGCGGTTTTGGCGCTCAGGGTGAAGGCTACGTTCGAATATCGGCTTTCAACAGCCGCGAGAAAGTGGAGGAAGTCGGGCGACGTCTGCCGTCGTTGGCCGCAGCGTAAGATCGACATCTGCGATTGTCGATGTAAAGTCCGCGCGTAACTGTTTGCGGAAAGTAGACAGCGTGCCGGACTCCAAACAAAATCTTCTTCAGCTCTACCGTTTCTGTTTTCTGATGCTGGCCGACGCGCGCAAAGCGCAGGAGATTTTCCACGCTATGCTGCGGGCCGCGGCCCAACATTCCGCGGACGGTGAACCGCCGATTGACCGATTGTGGTTCTTTCGCGAGGCGCGCGAGCGTTGTCTGGAAGCGAGCGGCCAGGGTTTGCAGGCCGAAGAGATTGATCTCGAGAAGGAAGAGATCGGCGCCGCTGCGCCGCAGCAGATCGCAAAACTGGAAGCAACTCAACTGGCGATTTGGATTTCGGCCGCGCCCGACCCGCAACGCAGCGCGCTCGCCCTTTTTTACCTGGATGAGTTCGATCAGGCTGAATTGCTCGCGATAACCGAGTCGAAACCGGCCGAACTGGCAAAGCTCCTTTCGAATGGCCGCCATGAATTCCAAGCCTGGCTCAACGCCACGGTGCCGCTGGCAGAGACCTGAGCATGTTGTCGCGCCATCAAAGGATGCTGCTCCAGTGCGCGCCGATTAGTGAGGCGCGAGTGAACGATCGGGATATGCGGGTTGCGTTACATCGCGGCCGGAAGACCGAGGAATTCGCTAACCAGCAAAATTTCGATCGCGCTCTGGCCGAGCTTGTCCGTTCGATTCCAATTCCGCAGGAACTTAAGGAGTGGGTTCCGCCGGAGGCATTTCTCTCTCCGCCACCGCGAAGCTGGAAGCGGCTTGTCAGGAATCCGGCCATTTTGGCCACCGGAATTGCCATCGCTGTAATCGCCGTCGTGGCGATCTCGCATCTGATTGATCGGATGAATCAGTTTCCCGGCGAACCAACTGCGCGACGGCTCCTGACGCTCGCGAGTTCGACCCATTCGATGCTGCTTGATCCGGTCAAGACGAACGCGGGCTCGTTAGGCGATTTATTTTTTATGAAACATCGGCTCGCGCACTACGATGTTCCGGAAGAGTTCGCCGATCTTCAGACCATCGGGACCCGTGTTTTCGATGACGAGGAAGGGCAACGAGTGGCACAGGTATGGGTGGTGGAAAAGAGGATGCAATTTTTTCTGTTTCCGGCAGAGCGCGACGCCAAGACCGGCGCGATTCAGCATTTCAACGATTGGCGATTTATCGATCAGGAGGGTTGGAGCGGTGTAGTAAAGGAACAAAACGGCGTTTGCTTCATGGCCACGCTTCGCGGCCGCCAAAAAGACCTGGCTCCCTACGTCGCGAAGCCAAAAGAGTAAACTCTTCGAACGTTGACAGTTTGAACGATGCGAATGATTTTTGTCGCTCTCTGCGCCAGGGTAGCTCAGCGGTAGAGCAGGGGACTCATAAGCCCTTGGTCGGGAGTTCAATTCTCCCCCCTGGCACGTTCGTAAATTCGATGTTGGACGTTGAATACTGCGGTGCTGTAGCGGTTGCGAAGGCGGGTTGCGGGTCCGACGTTTTCTGATGAACGCCGGTGATTTCGTTAGAAAACTTTCTGTCGCCGGAAATGATTATCGTCTGACGCGATTCGTTATCCTCCGCCTGCTCGGATTCATTTATGCAATCGCATTTCTGGTCGCGGCGAATCAACTGGTGCCGCTAATCGGTGCGCACGGTTTGATGCCAGCGTGGCAATATCTCGGATATTTGCACGCGCATTTCGGCTCGCGCCACGCCGCAATGCTTCAAATTCCGACCCTGTTTTGGTTCGGACTTTCGGACAACGGACTTTCGATCTTCGCCTGGATCGGGTTTGGTTTGTCGCTGGTCGTGCTTTGCGGCTATGCCAATGCAATCCTGATGTCGATTCTGTGGGCGATGTACATGTCGATCGTCCATATCGGCCAAATTTGGTACGGTTACGGCTGGGAGACTCAATTGCTCGAAACTGGTTTCCTGGCGATTTTTCTTTGCCCGCTGTTCGATGCGCGACCGTTCCCGACGCGGCCGCCGCCATTGCTGGTGATCTGGTTATTTCGCTGGCTTGGCTTTCGAATCATGATCGGCTCCGGCCTGATCAAGTTGCGCGGGGACGAATGTTGGCGCGATCTGACCTGCTTGTTTTATCATTACGAAACGCAGCCGATTCCAAATCCAATCAGCCGCTATCTGCATTTTTCGCCGCACTGGCTGCTGAAGTTCGAAGTGGCGTGGAATCATTTTGTTGAATTGGTGGTGCCCTGGTTTTCATTCGGACCGCGAACGGCGCGCCACATTGCAGGCGTTTTGCTGGTTACGTTTCAAATATTTCTCATTATCAGCGGCAATCTTTCGTTTCTGAATTATTTGACGATCATTCCATTCCTTGCCTGTTTCGATGATTCTTTCTGGCGCAGAATCTTGCCGAACGCGCTCGTTAAGCGGTTGGAGCGGCGGGAACCTGAACCGTCAGGCATTCAAATTGGCCTCTCGATAGCGCTGTCGATCTTGATTGCGTATCTCAGCATCGCGCCGGTTGCGAACCTGGTTTCAAATCGGCAGCTGATGAACGCATCGTTCGATCCGCTCGATTTGGTCAATACCTACGGTGCATTCGGGACAGTCGGGAAAGAGCGATTCGAAATCGTTTTCGAAGGAACCGAGGATGCGATGATCAGTGGCGACACAGTTTGGAAGGAGTATGAATTCAAAGCCAAGCCGGGCGATCCTGACCGGCGTCCGCCATTTATCGCGCCTTATCAGCCGCGGATCGATTGGCAAATCTGGTTCGCGGCCATGTATTCACCGGCCGACTACCCATGGACATTTCATTTCGTCTGGAAACTTTTGCACAATGATTCCGGCACGCTTTCGCTGATCGCGAACAATCCTTTTCCGGATTCACCGCCCCATTTCATTCGCGCGCGGCTTTACCATTATTCGTTCGTCCCGATCGGTGAGCAGGGTTGGTGGAAACGCGAGCCGGTCGGAGAATGGTTGCCGCCACTCTCGATCGAAAACGAATCTTTCCGCCAACTTCTCGGCGAAATGAGATGGCTCGATTAAGAGATCACAAACCGCGGGCTTTCAGCCGTTCCATTGTCTCGCGCAGCATGCGATAGCCAAAATGGCCCTGCGCCACACGCAGCAGTTCCGAGCCGCGCCATTTTTGATGAATCGCCTCAATGTCGGTTGGTCGCGCGATGACATCGAATTCTCCGGAAACGAACAGCACCCGTTTGGCGTCACACCGCGGCTGATTGTGCGACGGTGAACTGAGATGATAATGACGCGCGACTAATTCAGGATCAACGTTTGCGCGCCTAAGTTCCCGTCGCATGAAGGCGGACGCCGGACTTTCCCAAATCGCGTGTTCTACATTTACGATCGGCGCCATCAATGCGACAAATCGAAAATTCGGTTCGACCATTGCGAGCAGTGCGCCGATCCATCCGCCGTAACTGGTGCCAAGTATTCCAAATTCGGCGCAACCGCGTTCTCGCAAAGCCGCCAGCAGTTGTCGCGATTCGATCACACTCTGGCGCAACGACTCGGCGTTGCGAACTAAATCGGCGGTAATCGCCAGTTCACCATTCCAATAGCCGCGCGGCACACGCGAATAATGATAGGGCAAGTGCACAAAACATGCATTCCAACCGAGCTCATTGAAATGCGCCGCCCAACGACGATAACCAATTCGAGTTGCGGACATGAGCGCGTGCAACATGAGAACCGTCGGCGCTTCCCAGCCGCGCGCGGTGGGGAACAGGTCAACCCGCGCGACATTATTGGTAGTGAATTTCGTCTCAATTGGGCTGGGCCAGGTAAT
>Ga0187779_10000685_pt1 | contig 22489 bp, 24 predicted proteins | sample 1015_Q2_SP10_10__FD_132435 | JGI IMG/M metagenome (GOLD analysis project Ga0187779, IMG submission 132435) | Tropical peat soil microbial communities from peatlands in Department of Meta, Colombia - 1015_Q2_SP10_10_MG | ecosystem: Environmental > Terrestrial > Soil > Wetlands > Peat | place... | reverse complement strand
GTACGCAATGTAGAGAAACTGCTCCAGGAACCGGAAGGCGATTTCTTCATACACCGGGTCATATTCTGTGAGAATGAGCGCGATCTCCACCATGCATTGACAGTAGAAAGCCATCCATGCCGTGCCGTCTGCTTGATCCAGGTGACCTCCGGTGGGGAGCTGGGCGCTACGATCGAACACCCCAATGTTGTCAAGGCCAAGAAATCCTCCGGCGAAGACGTTCTTGCCGGACGGATCCTTGCGGTTGACCCACCAGTTGAAGTTCAACATCAGACCTTGAAACGACCGCTCCAGGAAGCGAACGTCCGACCGACCCAGTTCCTTCTCGATGTTGTATAGGAACAGTGTCGCCCAGGCATGCACTGGTGGATTCACGTCGCTGAAATTCCACTCGTAGGCTGGGATCTGCCCGTTGGGATGCGAATACAGATTCCGCAGCATCAGCAGAAGCTGCTCTTTGGCAAAATCGAAGTCCACGAGTGACAGCGCCAGCGTGTGAAAGGCTAGATCCCATGCCGCGTACCAGGGATACTCCCATTTGTCCGGCATCGAAATGATTTCCTTGTTCAGCATGTGGAACCATTCGGTGTTGCGAATATCGCGATGAGTCGTGCCCATCAGGGGATGAGCTTGATGCTCGTCCAACCACTTATCTAGATCGAAATAGTAATACTGCTTGCTCCACAGCATTCCAGCCAGCGCCTGGCGCTGTACGCGGCGCTCATCCTCGCTCAAAGAAGGCGGCGTGATTCGATCATAGAACTCGTTTGCGTCAGCAAGACGCGCGGCGAAGGTCTGGTCGAATGTACCGAAGGGATCAGTCGCTGGTTTTGCATTCAATCGCAGCCGTACGACCTTGCTGTTACCGGCAGGCACCTCCAGGCGGTAGTGTGCAGCAGCTTTTGTCCCGGCTCTGGAGGGGTTCACGGCTTCCTGTTTGCCCGAGATCACGTAATTGTGAAATGCGTCTTTGACGTAGGGCGAGGCATTGGGCTGACCCCAAAGCCGGCTGGCGTTCGATTCGTTTTCCGTGAACAGGAGCTCAGAGCGTCCTTCGCAATACAGGATGCGATCACCAAGTTCAGCGTGAGAAGCAACGATGGCTCCTTCCGCGGACTGACGCAAGAGTGGTTTAAGCGCGTCCTTCTCCCACGACCACGTGTTGCGAAACCAGAGGGTCGGAAGAACGTGCAGCTCGGCTGTCTCCGGACCGCGATTGTAGGCAGTAATTTTGATCAGAATGTCTTCGGGATCAGCCTTGGCATATTCCACAAACACATCAAAGTACCGGTCGGCATCAAAAATCCCGGTGTCGAGAAGCTCGTACTCGAACTCCTCGCGCGATCGGCGACGATTCGTCTCCACTAAGTCGCGATACGGGAATTCCTGCTGGGGATACTTGTAGAGCTGCTTCATATAGGAGTGCGTCGGCGTGCTGTCCAAGTAGAAGTAATATTCCTTCACATCTTCGCCGTGGTTGCCTTCACTGTTGGTCAAACCGAACAGGCGCTCCTTGAGGATCGGATCCTTACCATTCCAAAGAGCGATCGCGAAACAGAGCTGCTGTTTGTCATCAGAGATTCCAGCGATCCCGTCTTCACCCCAACGGTAGGCTCGGGAACGGGCCTGGTCATGGGAGAAATAGTTCCAGGCATCGCCGTTCTGGCTGTAGTCCTCGCGAACTGTTCCCCATTGCCGTTCGCTGAGATATGGGCCCCACTTCTTCCATGGGATACCCATCTCTCGTGCATCATTGAGGCGTTTCTGCTCGTTGGTTTCTGCGTAATCGATTTGGGATTTTGGGCTGGGTGTCATTGAGATTCTGCTCCGCGCGTCCTCACTGCGACCTCGTTTAGCTCGCCAAACTCTACAGCTGGCTCAAGTGTCTTGATGCTCAAAATACTAAATCTAGGTCCTGAATCTTCGGCTGAAATGCTCTACTAAAGTTGGTTCCCATGTATAACGAAACCTAGAACCTGCATACTGTCAGAAGTTACAGAGAGATCTCGATTGGCAAACTTCGCACGATCAGCACGGAAACGGAACGCCTTGGTTCAATTGGGTCACCGTTTCCTTGGGAAGATGGCATAAACCGCACGAAGAGCAAACCAGATGTCTCCCGAGCGCATGAACCGGCTCGGCCTTTCGGCGTGCGGATGCCATCTCCACATTGATTTCCTGGGTCTTGGTGGCTCGAAATCAACGTTCGCGCGGTCAGCAGGAACGGCGCAGTGATCCAGGTCACTGGTTGAAGTGACCTACGAAAGCGTGTCGAGTAGCGGGTACCCTCAGGACTTGAGGCAGTTCGGCTGGTAAATGCCCGGTTAGCCGAGCCAGACATATCCCTTACTAGTACCCTCGCGACGGTGTTGCCACTGCGGCTGGACCAGATAGATGGAGCATGAGCCGAGTTGCGCCTATCTGCTCCCAGATTGCAGAATGAAGATCAGATCAAGGGTTTGCTAGTCAATTGAAGGCGAACGGGAAGCGCGTAATGCGCGGAGGCGTGAAACTCGGTGGGCTCTAGCCGGGGACTAGAAGGTCGCGGTTTGATTCGATTCCTAGCAAGCACGTTCATAGGTCGATTCCCGGGGCATTCGTTATTTTATACGTTCACCAATTTTGCACGTAAGCAGGCTCGCCAGCATCAGGAAGTGAAGAGCCCGCATAGCGTCGATCTGAATGTTTGTGTGAGCCTTGGGGTTTCGAATTCCGGTCATGGCTCCCCAAGATTTGCATGTACCCGGTTTTTCCCGCTCACTGTGTAGTAACTCCAAGCCCCCTGGCCTGTCTGTCCGCTTCTCTAGCTCACTGCCGCTAGTCGCCAGCGCGAAAACGGTCTGAATAGAGCGATCCACATATTCAACGGCGCCGCTATGGAGTTGTTGTACGGGGGGATCAAACTTGGCAGAGGGCGCCTCCACGTTGCCGCCTCTGCGACCAGGAAGTATGATGTCCGCATCATTGGGGGCCTACCATCAGGACATTCGACATGCGTAAAGGATTTGGAAGCGTCACGAGCGTGACAGCGTTGCTGATATTCGCCGGCGCTGCGTTTTGCGGCGCGAGCCGCGCGCAGAATCCTTCGTCTCCGGCGCCGAGCGGATTCCCGCTTGGTCCCCCGGCGAAGATTCTGAGTTTCACGGCGGAGCCGGGCTCGATTCAGCCGGGGCAGAGTGTGGAGCTGACGTGGGTAGTCATAAACGCGGATCGCATCGAGGTGGAGCCAGGGATCGGCGTTGTGGCGACGCGCGCCAGCCGATTGGTGACGCCCGCGACATCCACCGTGTACGCGCTCAAGGCCATTGGGCGCGGCGGCGCTGACAGGCGGACGCTCACCGTGACCGTAGCGGGCACCGCCCCGCCTTCCGAGCCTGTGGGCACGGACGCCGACCCGCTCGCGAATAAGCCGGTCCCGCGTACCGTCGATGGTCATCCCGACCTTGCCGGAATTTATATCGGTGGTTTCGACATTCGTCCGACGGGGCCCATTCCGCCGGCGCCCGGCGCGGAAAAGTACAGGGTGGCAATGGACGTCGGCGGCAGCGACCTGGGTGAGCATTGCCTGCCACCCGGCGTGCCGGGAGCGACGGGGACTCCCTATCCATTGCAGATCATCCAAAATCCCGGCCAAATCGTGATCCTGTATGAGGCCGACCATCTCTTTCGCGTGATTCCCACCGACGGCCGCTCGCATCCTTCCGATCTCGACCCGACATGGATGGGGAATTCCGTCGGGCACTGGGAAGGTGACACACTGGTGGTGGATGTGACAGGGTTCAATGACAAGACGTACGTCGGCGGCTACCGGCACACGACGGCGTACCACGTCGTGGAGCGATACACGCGAACGGCATACGACAAAATTGCCTACGAAGCGACAATTGAGGATCCCAATGTGTTCGCGGCGCCCTGGAAGGAAGCGGGGACGCTGCGACTTCATCCTGAATGGGAAATTCAGGAGTACATCTGCGAAGAGAACAATCGCGACTACCAGGAGCTGTTCAAGAGCGAGAAAAAGTAGCGTTCCAGGCTGCGCCTCCGCGAACCGGAAAGCTCCGTCGTTTTCAACCTGTGAAGTGTCCCCTTGATTGGACAAGCTCGTCGGCTCCCGGACCGTCGATCGTGGGGGTCGCGCCGGACCAGCTCTTCATCTCGCTCAGACACTTCTTCGCGAATAGGCGAATGGACCGCAAGCATTCCTCGTGCGGCATTCCGCCGGTGTAGAGGTGCGGGATCATGCCCTGCGGTTGACGGCGTCGTTTCACATCTTCCAGCTGCTCCAATACCTCGTTGGGTGTGCCCGCAATCGAGCTCTTGTGAGCGTTCTCGACGGCCACCTGAGCCTGCTCCGGTGTCATGCGCAGGGAGCTGTACGTTTCGTATCCTTTGATCGTGCCATGGTGCTCGGAGGTCATTTCGTAGTTCTTCACTGCCGCTGCGAATGTCCTGCCGGCATAGACGCGCGCGAGCTCCCGGGCACGGTCACCGCTCTCGTCGACAAATACGATATTAGAGACGAACGGCGCCACCGGCTCCTCGCCAGGATGGGCTTCGTGCCAGGCTTTGAGCCACGCGTCGGAGGCCTCGTCCCCAACAACGCGGCTGAGAGCGGATTCGGATTGCACGTGTCCGGCCAGCATCGGCTGCCCGAGATACAATCGGCCGAGGCCCAGCTTCGCCGCCGAGACCATCGAAGCGGGCGAGCCCGCGGCGCAGAAAGCGCGCCCCTTGAGCGGTCGGATCGGCCGCGGCCGCAGCTCGCGGCGTGGTTGCTTAAACAGCTCGCCTCCCTCGATCACGCCGGACTCGAAGGCGCGCAGAACCATGCTCACACTCTCGTCGAAGCGCTGGCGCGCTTCGCCCTGATCGATGCGCATCCCTTCGTACTCCCTGCGCGAGAGCCCGCGGCCGAAGCCGATCAGGGCCCGACCACCGGAGACGTGATCGAGCAGCAGGATTTCCTCAGCCATGCGCACGGGGTCGTGCCACGGGACCACGAGCACCTGAGTCCCGAGATGCACGCGAGGATGTCGACCCGCTAAGTAGCTGAGGTACATGAGTGGGTTTGGACTGATCGAGTAGCTGCTGAAGTGATGCTCGGTGATCCATATCGACTCGAAGCCGAGCTCGGCGGCGAGCTCAAGCTGCGTTAGCTCTTCGCGGACAAACTGCAGGTCGTCGATCTCGGAGTGGTTCGCAAATCCCGTAGCGATTCCTACATGCATGGGACTTCTCCACAAGATTGAACTCGATCGTTGCTCACTAGCACCTCTGGAGGACGGGCGTTGTTGTCCGCGTCATGGAACGCGATGCTAGCAGATGTGGCCTGTGAGCACAACGATGTCTTGACAACCAACTGCTTCAAATCAACGCGTCAAGGACGCTCTCGAACTCCATACATTTGTGACACGGGCGGTTGCTGCCGGTGCAGACCTTTCGACGTTGAGCGCTATTCTGGGCCACACGAACATTCAGATGACGATGCGCTATGTTCATCCGGCGGCGGAGCAAAAACGAATTGCGATCGAGAACTTTGAATGATATCGCCACTGGTCATCGAGGGATAAAAGGTTTCCCGCTGCAACCGATGCGAGTGTTACTTTGTCGCGCGGCACATCTTTTAGGACAGGATTGTGAACTGTGAGATTATTCACGCGAGGGGACGTACAGCTTTATGCGCCAGCGTACTAAGGCAATTCTGTTAACGGCGGTCGCGGTTCTCAGCGTTTTCTGGGTGATTCCTGCAGCCGCAAATTTGATCATCGACTACAACTGGTGGCGCGAAATCGGACAGGTAGACACGTGGGTCGGGATGCTGTGGTACAGCATCGCCCCAGTGGCCATTGCCACCGTTGTAGCGGCTGTGGCCTTGTGGGTTGCGCATGCGCGAGGGATGCATTTTGCAGGTGTTCAAAGGCGCGACCACCCGCTGTACTCGTGGGTGATGCCGGTCGCGCTGGCGATCCTGGCCATTATAGTAGCGTCGGCTTCTGTCGATTACTGGACCGTGATGCGGTACATCGGATCCCGCGGTAGGGTGGGCGCGCCGAGCGGCTGGGTCGATCCGGCTTTTTCGCGGCCGCTCTCTTTCTATTTGTTCGGCTTGCCGTTTTATTCGCAGGTCTTGAGCTTCCTCTTTATTCTGGCGATTTTGTGTGCGCTCACCTTCTGGGCCACGGCGCGGGGCTGGCAAATGGTGGAAAGCTTTCAAATGCGGCGCCAGCAGGTCCAGTTCCGCGGTTCCGATACGTTCATGCTGGAACCGAGGACTTTGCTGCTGCCGGGCGCGGGTCGCACGCACTTTTTGAGGGTGGTAGCAACGATTCTGCTTCTGGGGCTCGCCGCGCTGTTTTGGCTGGGGAATTTCGACCTGTTGTATAACTCACATCCGTTCATGACCGGCGCCGATTTCGTGGACGAGAGGATAACGCTTCCGCTGCGGTGGGCGCTGATCGTGGCAACGCTGGCGGCGATTGGGCTCGTGTGGACTTCGCGATATTTAAGAGCAGTGTACCTGGTCGTCGGGTTCTATTTGTTGCAGGCAGTCGTGTCGGCGGCCGTGAGGACCGTTTACGTAAGGCCAAATGAAATTTCGATCGAGCGCCCTTACATCCAGCGGCACATCGCATCGACGATAAGTGCATTCGGCCTCGATCGCAATACGACGGAGCGGCCGTTCGTCTCCTCGGGTGAACAGAAAACCGACGCGACGCAGGACGCGACGTTGCTCGACAATATCCGGCTTTGGGACCTGCGCGCCTATAACGCGACAATTAGCCAAATACAGGCGCTGCGCCCGTATTATACGTTTCCCAACACGGATGTAGACCGCTACTTCATCAACGGGCACATCAAGCAAGTGCTGCTATCAGCGCGGGAAATCGATGTGACGCAGCTCTCAGCAGAGGCGAGCCAAAGCTGGATCAATCCGCGATTCATTTATACGCACGGCTTCGGCGCGGTGGTTTCAGAAGTAAACAAGATCACGCCGGATGGTTTACCCGTGCTGCTGGTGGAAAACGCGCCGCCGGAAATTAAATCCCCTGGCTTTCAACTGAGTCGACCGGAAATCTACTATGGCGAGAAGACTCAGGATCCGGTATTCGTACACACGGCGCGTGAGGAATTCGACTATCCCTCCGGCGATCAGAACAAATATTCCACGTACCACGGCAGCGGAGGGTTCCCGGTCGGATCCTTTTTGCTGAAAGCTGTCGCAACGATCTCGCAAGCCGAACCGAATATCGTTTTCACGAGTTACCTGACCGGCCAAAGCCGCATGATGATTCACCGGCGCGTGCAGGACCGGTTAAAGGAAGTGGCCAGTTTTTTGCTGTGGGATCCGGACCCATACCTCATAATTACAGATGATGGCCGACTCGTTTGGATGGTAGACGGCTACACTACTTCCCTTTCACATCCGTATTCACAAACCCTTCCTGTCCCTGGCCTGGATGATGGCGCTAATTACATTCGTAACGCAGTGAAGGCCACGGTGGATGCCTACACGGGACAAGTTTCGTTGTATGTGTTTGATCCGGGCGATCCGATCATCCAGGCATACGAGAATCTGTTTCCGAAACTATTTCTGCCCGCCGCGAACATGCCCGCCGACCTGCGAAAGCACGTGCGGTATCCAGAGGTTCTTTTCGGCGCGCAGGCGCAGGCTTATCGCACGTTCCACATGCGCGACCCGCAAGTGTTTTATAACAAGGAGGACATCTGGGACGTGGCGCGCAATGTTACCGGACAGACGGGGCAGGCAGAACCGGTTGAACCAATCTACATTGTGGCGGCACTGCCTGGAGAAAAGCAGCCTGAATTCCTGCTAGTGCTTCCCTTTACACCGCGCGGAAAGGACAACCTAATCGGATGGATGGCTGCGCGTTGCGACGGCGACCACTTGGGCGAACTGATTTTCTATCAACTCTCGAAGCAGCAGTTGATGTACGGCCCCATGCAGATAGAGTCGCGAATTGATCAGGATCAGGACATTTCCAAAGACCTGACGCTCTGGAACCAGCAAGGCTCGCACGTGCTGCGCGGCAATATGGTCGCGCTCCCCGTGAATGGAGACTTCCTCTATTTGGAGTCGATTTACCTCCAGGCAACCGAAGCGCGGATGCCCCAATTAAAGAAAGTGGTTTTGGCGATGGGCGACCAGCTGATTTACCGCGACACGTTTGATGAGGCGTTAGCAGACCTGCGCGGCGCACCCGCACCTGCAAGTCCCAACGCAGCTCTTGCAAACGGGGGTGCAATCGCGACTCCATCGCCATCAAAGGCTGTTGGTAACACGCAAAGTGAAGCCTCCCTGGCGGACCGGCTCGCTAAACTGCGCGAGCAAGCGGAGCAACTGGTCCGTGAACTGGACGAAATGCAGAAGGAAGTACAAAAGAAGTAGTTCCAGTGGGCCTTGCTTCAGGATGGGAATGTCGGGGTCGGCGTTTTTCCAGGCGATCAGTCCAGGAAGCCGAGGCGCTGCGAAGGGCATCTCCAGCCATCGTCGAAAGCACCCGAATCACAAACGACAAAGCGAAGACGAGAAGCGGAAAATCGCAATCGCGCTCATAGCCTTAGCTGCCTCAGAGTGTTGTTATGTTAGGTTTGGAGTTTGCCAAGGAAATTACAAGCCACGCCGGCTATTGTTTGAATGCCAAGGGAGGCTTGCTGACTCGCTTTCCTTTGAGGGCCACGCTTACCTCGACACGGTTGGCAATCTTGATGAAGGGGATGCCGCTGTTCATTTTGCTTGTTCAGCTTTTCTTGTTTAGTCGCTCCGCGAATCGTAGAGTCACCATCCACCTCAAAGGTATCGGGGCCCAGAGTTGCTTCCGGTGGGCGACCACCTTTCATTTTCGCCAGGACCTTCTTAGCGGACGCCGTGAGCACTCCGCAACTTGCTGCTTTGCCGTTCCATTGCCTGACGAATAACTTCATCGCTGGACTGGGACATCGTGACTCACCTCTGGAAGGTCGGAATCGCTACGTGACAAGCCATGCCACGTTTCATCGCAATCCCGCCCCATCCTCTTTTGCAAATCGGGCTAGTTCGCCGTGCCGCTTGATGAAGTGGAAAAGACGCAGAGTGTAGGATTCCTCGTACGTTCCCATTAGCGCGTCAAATTTGAGGAAATCGTCTGCTAACGGTTTGTGCTCAGGGAGATTGCTTACCGCGAATCCCTTGCAAGCGGACATCTCGGCTATACGCATTTGAAGTTCGGGGGCGAGTAGTTTCTTCGCATCGGCTTGACGATTTGGATACCAGGCGTGCAAATTGGCGGTGCATTGCCCTGCTGTTGGTAGATTTTCTGGTGGGTTCTGAGGTTGAATTAAAGGCGTGCCCATGGCGAAAACCAACAGTAACGCAAGGTTCTTCATTTTACGTCGCTCCAGCCAACTGTTTAGTCTCGAACTGTTCAATGGGTCGGTTTATCACGAGTCTTTGCCAAAGCCACACAAGTACCATGCCGGCTTCCGCGTGGAGCTCGTTCACTTCCCGGACCACACTCATTCGTTCGATCCAATTTCGATCTCTCTTCGCTGCAGATGTTAACCCACAACCTAGTCAATCTACGCGTGAAGAAAGTACGCCTGACATGGACGATGCAGCGTGTGTATAGTCACTCGGATTTGTAGCCTTTCTCCTACTCGTGTAGTATCATAGCTACATGAAACTCGGATTGCGAGAAGCGAACCAGGAGTTCTCCAGGTTAGTGAGGGCCATTCGTGCCGGCCAAGAGGTCGTATTGACTGACCGCGGCGAAGCAATCGCCGTTGTGAAGCCACTGGAAGGCCGTGGGCGGGAAAAGGCATTCCAGGCCATGGTCGTAGAGGGTCTAATCCGGCCGTCGCGGCAGCGAGGACCGATGAAGCTCTCGCGTTTTCGGGCGCTGAGGGTGATTGGACGATCTCTTGCGGAGACGATCAGTGCAGATCGCGAGGAACGCTTCTAATGTGGGCATACTTCGACAGTAGCGCACTTGTCAAAATCTATGTACAGGAGAGTGGTCGAGCAGCTGTGCTGCGGCTGCTCCGCCTACATGAGGTTGTCGTGTCCGCTATGCTGCCGGTCGAGATTCGCGGAGCCCTGCGCCGACGGGCAGAAGAGAATGCCATCGAAAGTTCCCGCCTCCCTGCGGCACTAAACCAGCTTGCTGCCGACCGCGCCCAATGGAACCTGCTCGCCGTATCGACGGAGATCCTGGGGCGTGCTGAACAGATCGCTGCAAGGCATGCAGTCCGAACGCTGGACGCAATCCACATTGCATCGGCAAAGGAATTTGCCGAGCGGCTGCAGGCAAGTGTGCCGTTCATCAGTGCCGACCACCGGCAGATTGAGGCCGCTACTGCGGTCGGCTTGGTCGTGCAGCCAGTAAGATAGGCGATTGAAAAAATATGGCGCGCCCGGAGAGAGTCGAACTCCCGACCTTCTGGTTCGTAGAGTGATCGGACCCAATTCTAAGCCTTGGCCTGCCTTGCTTTTCTGCAACTTACGAATGGGCCTTAGACAAGAAGTCGACCGTTATTGCTCTCAAGTTGCTCCCACTTCAATTTTTCTTGATTCTGCAGTGCCGCGGGGGCGCTAGTCTGAAGGTCAGATGAAATTGTTAGGAAAAGCCAAGGCTTTCGAGAGGCTTTTTCGTGAATTCGGATTGGATAATCCTGCCCACCAAAGACCACTTACTCCCGAGGAAGAACTTGAGCAGCGCAGATCCGAACTGAAGAACGGTCTGACCGACAAGCAGCGGCTCTTCTTGTTTGGGAAGCTGAGTGGCCTGAACGAACAAAGATGCGGCGATAGCAGCTGGGTATTCAATGAGCGTGGCCGAGAACACCAAACAGAGAATCTGGAAGCCGAAGATCCGGACGGAGTTTGAACGGCTTCGCCGATTGACCGCTCAGGCGAGCGCCGCCCAGGATGGCCCGCAGAATCAAATAGAATCAAAGCCACGCATGGCAGCCCTGCCGGTGGAGTCTGAGACCGGGGTTACTATTCATAAAATGGTTGTCGCGAAGCAAGCAAAAGCGGTACGCTCTGGCTGCTTTTGGGCCCCTATCCCAGCCTGGAGGGCCTATGTCCTGGGCAACACTTCGACGGTATCTGTTGTTCGCGCTGTTCCTGCTGTCGGTTTCCGCGGCGGCGTTCGCGCAAATTCAGGTCTATGTCAGTTTTGGTCCGCCTCCGATCCCTGTCTACGAACAGCCCATCTGCCCTGGCGACGGTTACATCTGGATTCCCGGTTATTGGGCTTGGGATGGATACGAATATTACTGGGTCCCAGGCAGCTGGGTTCTACCACCGACAATCGGCGTCCTCTGGACACCCGGCTATTGGGAATGGGGCGGAAGCGGCTTTTTCTTTCACCAAGGTTACTGGGGGCCGCATGTCGGCTTCTATGGCGGCATCAATTACGGCTTCGGCTACTTTGGCCGCGGCTACGAAGGCGGCCGCTGGGACGGTGAGCACTTTTTCTACAACCGAGCCGTGAACAACATAAACGTCACTGTCATTAACAACGTCTACGAAAATCGAGTCGTCTATAACAACACCAGTCGCGTCAGCTACAACGGCGGTAACGGTGGAGTTAACCAAAGACCGACCTCAGAAGAATCGACATTCTCTCGTGAACAGCACTTCGCGCCGACAAATGCCCAAACGCAACACATGGAAGCGGCCCGCACTGATAAGGAGCTGCGTTCTACCGCCAACCAGGGTAGACCTCCCGTCGCGGCCACTGAACGGCCCGGCGCATTCAACGACCACGCTGTAGCCGCCAGCGAGGCCGGAGGACGCTGGGAGCCACCAGCGGCTAATCCCACGCGCCCGGCGATCCATCCCAACGACCTCCCTCCACCGGAGCGGTCCCCCGCTCCCTACACAGGTAATACCCAGCTGGAGCAGAAATACCAGCAGCAACAAGAGAAGCTTTACAACGACCAAGTTCAGGAACGTCAAAATCTCCAGCAGCGGCAGCAGAGAGAAGACCAGAATTTGGCGAGACAAAATGCCAGTACTAACAAAACGCAGCAGATGGAGCAAAGCCACCAGCAACAAACGCAGCAGATGCAGCAACGCCACGAACAACAACAGCAACAGATACGGCAGAGTCAGCTCCAGCACTGACCTTGAGCGGCCGGGTCAGCCTTCATCCCACAATGGAAAAGCAGCCGAAGCCCGTTACGTGCTGTACGGTCTGCGGAAAAGTCGGCTACAGCATCAACCTGGCGAATGGGCTTTGCGGGCGGCGTTCCGACGGAAAGCGATGCCGAGGAGTGAATCAAAGCGCGCTCGGTATCAACGATTGGGCCGAATGCCCCTCATGCACGGCGACAGGATGGGAAGGCAACAACATGTGCCATGAGTGTAACGGCTCCGGCTGGATTTTTGTTCGCCGCTGAGTTGCCTTCCCCAAATGGACGATGAGAGTGCTAGCATTGCTCTCTCCGAGATGAAACGCAGGGCGGCCTGAGCGGTAGTCCGTAATGGCAAACAGAGAGAGACGGGTTCGCCTAAGCTGCAAGTGCGGTGAGTCGTGCACCCTGAACACAATTCATGATCTTAAGAGTCAGTGCATCAACGAGCGTTGCCGCGCCACTTTGAACATGCGCATTAGCGAACTCGGGGAGTACCAAAGGAGCCTAAGGTGCTCATAGAAGCCTTGGAAGGTGGGCACGACTACCGACAAGCAATGAAAACTGTGAGCAAGGTATCCAGAAAGGGCAAATCCCCCTACAGCCTCGATATTGTCAAGGTCCCTACCCCTGTAGCAGGATTCTGGCAGGATTGATCTGCTCAGCGGGTTAATTCCTCAAACTCCCCTGCGATCAATTCAGCCCAGGGTTGCCTCATTCGAGCGACCACTCTTCAACTTTGCCAGAATCTTTTTCGCGGCACGGCGAGCGCATTCCGCAACTTGCTGCTGTCGCCGTTCTCCTGCTTGTCGGATAACTTCATCGCTGGATTGGGGCAGTCGCTTTACCTTCCTCAACTGCCTTGAGGCCCTGTATTTCTACTATCTTGCGACAGAAGTGTGACGAAAACGTTGCTAAATGGCGACAACTTGCCCTCTTTATCCATGCAATCTACGTCTGAACGGCAAACCGGCAAAGCGTCAGTGACGCGCTGGTAGAAAATTGAGAAAAGAGAGGACGAAATGATGCGCTTACAGGTTTTGTCCAAAGTGGCTGGAGCTGTCGCAATTTGTTTAGCTATGGGAGCAACTGCATCCGCTCAATACGGGGGAGGAGGAATGGGAGGAGGCGGAGGAACAGGGGGAGGCTCCACGGGTGCAACAGGCACCGGAAGAGGCAGCTACGGCTCCGGTTCCGGCGCGGCGGTTGGGATTGCCGTCGGTGCAGCCGCGGCCGTGGGAATCGCCTTGCTGGTTCATCATCACCACAAGACGAGTTCCGAAGCTTTGCTAATCGGCTGTACTCAGTCTCAACCGAATGGCATCAGCTTGAAGAGCGAAGAATACGGGGAAACCTATACGCTCGTTTCAGCCGTCAAGCATGTGGAACCTGGAGAGCGCGTGGAACTTAAAGGAGTGGTGAAAAACGACGGATCTGGAGGGTACGCCTTCCACGTGCGAGATGTCGTCACCGACTTCGGCGCCTGCAGTCACAGCCAAGTTGCCTCGACGCAAAATCCCAACGGGAAGGAGCTGAAATCCGGAGCTGAATGAGGACCCTCCTAGCAGCACGGCGCGAGCAGTCTGCGAATTGCTCGCCGTTCTCTTTGCCTGTCGGATAACTTCATCATCGCCGGACTGGGGCATCGCCTCGTCTCCTGAATTCCGTGGATGACGCCTGCCCCACTCCGTGCGTGTCCCCACGTGTTTTTTCCAGATCGCTAAAAGGGATATGACTCGCGGAGCGCCCCCGCAACGTTTAACGCATTCAGCTCGGGCCGACTGTCTGGTTTTTCAACAGGCAAATTCCCGACCACGGGCGATTCCCCGGCTTGCCTTTGATTTCTGGCAGGAGCGCCATGAGTCGAAATAGAAACGGCAGCCTCTTCAGGCGGGCCGCCGTCTTCAAGGGGGAACGGACATCGACGGGAGTCCACCGGTACCGCTCGAAAAAGTGAGGCCCTTCCTCCGGGCCGAATTTCACTGAGATAGCACTCACGCCGAGTTGGGGATTCATAGTTTTCTGAATCCTTTGCAACAGGCCCGGCGAGACCAAGTCAAGCACCCAGTGCCGAACACCAGGAATGGCTCCCAAGTCCTGAGCTAGAGCGCCGACCTCCTCGGCGGTCAGATAGATAACAAAGCCTTCGGTGACGATAAGCGCTCGGCTTGCACCTTCGCACAGTTTTGCAAGCACATCTCCGCGTGCCGTCCGGTTGGAAAGATCGAGAGGTACGCGCTCGAGTGAACACATCGGCTTGTCATCGCGGAGTATTTCCGCCTTATAGGAGAGAATGTCCGGAAGGTCCACCTCAACCCAACGAAGCGACGGGGGCAAATCCATTCGGTAAGGCCTTGCGTCCAAACCCGCAGCCAGGTTGACGATCAGGTCGGCCCCTTGCTGAACCGCTTCACTGATAAACGAATCGAACAGATACGTGCGCGACAGCCACGTCCAGTCCGTCATTCCCAAAGGGGTAGTGGATGAGAAAGACTGGGCGATTCGTTCGCCGCGTTCGCCCGCCAAGCGCCGGGCAAACGGATCACGGAAGACGGCGTCCGGACGGTCTGTCTCTCGTGCACGATAGACAGCAGCCCACAGCGCGGTATCCGAGATGTTACGAATCAAGGGACCGCTCATACTCATCTGAGCCCTTCCCGTCGAAACATATCAAAACCCGGGGTCAGCGTGCGGCCGGATTAACCCCGAAGCAGATATTACATTTGCGGCAGATTTAGGAACACCAGTCCAGGCATTCCAAAACGTCTGATTTCTGAACCCGAAATCCGCCCAATCCGGCCTCGCAGAATCAATAACTTGCAGACCACGCGGCAGAGGGGTTTTCGGAACATGTCCCAAGTAGCCTTCCGTGACCGAGAAGAAGAAAGTACCAGCGTTAAGCCGCTGCCTCCAGTAACAGCGCCGTCAGCTCATTAGGCATGTCCATCTGCGCGAAGTGAGTGCAAGGGAGTGTATGTACGGTCCAGCCAGGCTTGTTCTTCAGCTTTTCATAGAAAGACGTGAACGTCGTAGGCTCGGGATCGTTGCAATAAATGTAGGTCTTGCGCCGAATGCGGTCGATTCCGCCCGTGAGCTTCAGGCGCTGAGAAAAGCAAGCGGTCGGTTGCGGCATTCCTTTTCGCGCAGCGAAATCGAGAACTTCCTGGCTCGGCTGCCCGAACGCTCCTGCGGGCACTGGGTCCGTCAGCCAATCCTCGCCGGTGATGCTTGCGGGCTGCGGCCTGTCCGGGGGCAGCATGCTGAATAACGACTGACCATTCTCCGGGAGGAATGCGTCGAGGTAGACGAGCGACGCGACCTTTTCCGGCACTGCGTCGGCTACGCCCGTAACGACCATACCTCCGTAGGAATGGCCGACCAGCACGATGTCAGACAAGTCCTCGTAATCAATGACGCCGAGAACATCTTGGATGTGCGTGTTGAGATTGATTTCGCGATTGAGGAGATGCCTTCGCTCGCCGATGCCGGTGAGTGTCGGAGTATAGACCTCGTGGTTCGCCTTGCGCAGTGCCCGTGCGATGGATCGCCAAATGAGCCCGCCGGCCCACGCGCCATGTACCAAAACGAACGTCGCCATCAGCTCTCTCCAAGGGTCGCCGCTGATTATAAACGTGATGCTTCGTGAATCGAAACGGCGGTTCTTCTCTGAAGGGATCGTGTAAGTCTCGCAAAATCGTGGCACACGAAGCGCAAAAGGCAACAGAACCTGTACTGTGTTGCAGACTTACTGCTCATTTCAGCTTCGCGTACTCCGCCTTGGCTTGCTTCAGGATGGGGATGTCGGGGTCGGCGTCTTTCCAGAGCGTGAGGAAATCCTGGTACGCAGCTCGGGCTTTGGCGGTGTCGCCTTGTAGGGCGTAGGCGCGCGCCAGTCCCAGCCGGGCCAGCGCACCCCAAGGAGAATTTGTCACCACTCCACGGTGATCAATGAACTTCTGAAATTCCGCCGCCGCCCGTTGGCCATCGCCCAGCGCGAGATAGGCTGCCCCACGCACATAAACCGGAACCAATGCCACCAAGTTGTTGGGGGAGCCGAGTTCTATGTCGCTAGACTCCTTCAGGAGTTCCACAGACTGGTTCGGGTCTTTGCGTTCCATCGCCACCGCTGCCCGAATCGTGGGCAGCCAATACCTCTGCACAAGCGTGTCGAGCGGGAATGTCTTATCCAGTTCGGCCGCCAGCTTTTCTGCTCCTGTCGTGTCATCTGCCCGCGCCAGGGCCAACGCCGCCATGGCTTTCACATCGCGGTTAGGGGCCAGATTTAATACCGCATTCGCGTCCGCGCGGGCTTGTTCCTTGTTGCCCATTTCCACTTCGCGCAATGCCGATTCAACCTGATAACCCGCGGCTGTCTCCTTGGCGTCATTGTGCTCGGCGGAATTCATCGCCCGCCGCGTCAGCTCACGCGCGTTTCTTAGCTTCCCGTACCACGCTTGTGTGTCCGATTCTGCAGCCAGCATCAAGTCTTCTATGCCGGGATTTCCCATACCCGCCGAGGCAAACCGCTCCATCTGCGTCGCATCCCCCTTCAGGAACGCCAAAAGGTAGCGATTCCCAAGCAGGTTTTCGCTCTCCAGCTTGCGCTCGTCCGCCTGCTTGTATACCGCCTCAGCCTCATCTAGCCGGTTGAGGGTCATGTAGGTCACCCCAAGGTCGGAATAGGCGGCCACATTATTCGGTTCCAGACCGAGCGCTTCACGGTATTCCTCCAACCCTTTTTGATAGTTTCCCAGGTTCTCGGAAATAACTCCTAGGTTCCCGTAAGGCGCGGTGTTTCTCGGGTACGTCTGCTGCCAAAGTTCATAAGTCTGCGCCGCCTTCTCGAGTTCTCCCGTCACGCTCCAGTAGTAGAAGGCCTCGATAGCAAACCGCTCCCGTTCGCTTACCTTCTCGCGAAGCTCGTACGCCTCGCGGGCACACTCCGCCGCCAGTCCAGCTTCGTTAAGGTTGAAGTAGCTAACCGCCAGGGTGAGGTAGGCGTATGCAAAATTCGGGTCGAGTTCCACCGCCCTTTTGAAGAAGGGCAGCGCGGCGGTCTCGCCTTTCGCAAAGCGCGTCTTGTTCCCCAGACTGAAGGCCTTCAGCGCTTCGAGCGATGCCGTGGTCGCGTCCTCGAGCGGCGTGGCGTATTCCTGCACCGTGCTGAGCGACTCGCCCAGCTTTCTACGCAAACGCACTGCCGCCGTATCCAAAGCCTTGAGCACCCCTTCCTTGCCCGCAGCCTGCTCCTGCGCTTCCGCCAGCAGGTCTCCACTCTGGCAGTTCACAGCTTTCAATCCAATCACGTACTGGCTGCCCAGCCCCGCAATCGAGCCCGTCAGCATGGCCTTGCTAGCTGTGCGCTGGCAGACTTCGCGCGTCACTTCCGGCGTCAAACGGTCTCCGGCATGAAGCCCCATCATCTTCAGGGTCTGATTCACCTTGCTCTCGGAAATCATAGAAAGAAACGGGGATTGCTCGAGCTGAACAGAGAGTCCCTGCCTCAGCGTGTCGTCAAACACCGCATCCCCGGTCTTGTTCTCGAAATCGGAGAGAACAATCGTGTCTTTGTTTGTGAGTGCCCTTGCCCGGCGTGCAAAATAAAGCCATCCCGCCAAGGCGAGAAGGACAACTACCGCAGCACCTGCAATCGCCACCCATTTCAGCGTCCGAGTTGGCACCGTAACAGTCGGAACGGAGGCAGTCTGCACGGTGGACGGCGCAACGGCAGAAGCTACTGACACAGAGTCCGTCGCCGGTGGCTCGCTGCTCACAACCGCAGTTCGTCCTGTTTCTGTATCGCGCTTCAGCCGCTGTAAGTCGGTGCGCATCTCAGAGGCATGCTGGTATCTCAGCTTCTGGTTCTTCTCCAGCGCCTTCATGATGATTTCATCCAGCTTCGGGAGCAGAGTCGGATTCAGCTGGGGTGCAGGAGTGGGTGCTCGGTTCAAAATCGCATCGTGAATAAGCGCTGCTGTGTTGCCCGGAAAGGCCACCTGGCCAGTCGCCATTTCATAGATGACCGCACCGAATGAGAACAAGTCCGTGCGTGCATCCAGATCCTTGGCAGCCAACTGCTCGGGAGACATGTAAGCGACTGTGCCGACAGCCGTGCCTGGGCTGGTGAGTTGTTCTTTGATTCCCGCCGTCGCGTTGATGGCGAGGGTTGTTTCCGCATCGCCCTTTTGCGTCAGCTTTGCCAAGCCAAAATCGAGTATCTTGGCGTGGCCCCGCTCAGTGACGAATAGGTTGGTAGGCTTGATGTCCCGATGAATGATCCCCTTGCCGTGAGCCGCGTCGAGTGCGTCGGCAATCTCGATTGCCAATCTCAACGTTTCGTCGAGTGGCAGAGGCTTGCCAGAGATACGATGCTTCAACGTCTGCCCTTCGAGCATCTCCATAGCGATGAAAGCTCTGCCGTTCTCTTCGCCAATGTCGTAGATCGTGCAAATGTTTGGATGATTCAATGCCGAGGCGGCCTTGGCTTCGCGGCGGAAACGTTCCAGGGCTTGGCGGTCTTGAGATAGCTCTTCAGGGAGAAACTTCAGGGCGACAAAGCGATCGAGACGGGTGTCCTCGGCTTTATAGACTACACCCATGCCGCCGCCACCGAGTTTCTCGATGATCCGGTAATGCGAGACGGTCTGGCCGATCATGGTTGACATCATTTTTCGGTCGGCACGAGCGGAGCTCCGTACGCCAGATTTGAATCTACCTATCGCTGGTTGCGGACGCTAGTTTCCAGGTTTCGAGGAGCAGATTCTAAGAGACCCTCTTATCGCCGCCACACCTTTCAGGGATTGAACACATCAACGCCACTACCTAGTGTCGATATCTTGGATGACAGAGTTGATCATGGCGGTCTCTTTGTTGAGCGCCCGTAAACGAAGTCGGTATCGGAAAAGTGCGTATACCAATAGAAATCGTCGTAGGCCGACTGATAGATACCACTCTCATCTTCGCCTCCATAGGCCAAGTTCCGTAATGCGATGCCAAGATGATCGACATAAGCGGCATAGTCAGAGCCCGAACCTAGAGCCCCCATCCTCAAATCAGGGCGCTCCCGTATGTCTTTCCGATCTTCTCCATTCAGCAGCAAGAACGTCAACAACGCGATTGCAATTGCCGTTAGCACAGGTTGCCTTCGACGCTTTTCGGATGCCGCCTCCGCCATTCGCTGCGTGCCTCATCAAGCTGAACGACGAACTCCTTGCGTGGCGCGTGCCCGAGATTGGCTTTGGGCGAGCACATGTACGCCGCAGCCTTGCCGAACTTCACAAGCTGATCGTCGCTCATCGTTCGCAGGCGCTCGCGTAGTGTGGTAACGTCCAGTTCGTCAAAGGCGGCAGATGGTCCCTGCTGCCACATGGGGCGGCTATTCTATCGAAGAAAGTGACCAGCGCGAAGGATGAGGCTATGTGGAATCACTGGAAACGCATCTACGCGATTGTTTCGGCGTCGTGGCTTTTGTTCACCATCGTCTACTTCCTGATGGTGCCCTCAAAACCCGCCGTTTACTGCTTCCTCGGGTTTGGAGCATTTCCAATAGTGGCTGGCTATCTTCTGGCCTTCTTCGTCCTCCCAAGAATCGTTAGGACATTTACCCGGTAAATCCCGTCGGACCGTCATGGTTCCAGAGTTGACTCACGATGCCATCCACCAGCGACGAAGTTATTCGTCAGGCCAGAGAACGGCGACAGCAGCAGATTGCGGAGTGTGCTCGGCGAGCCGCGAAAAAGATCCTGGCGAAGATGAAGGGATCCCGCCCGTCGCAAGAAACCCTCGCCGAATTGATCGCTGGCGAGTTTGAGGAATTGGCCCGCTAGGCGTACCCTCCATGAAGTGAGGCGTAGGACCGGAATTGATTGGGACTGAAGCTATTGGACTTCTCCTTTTACGCACGCTTTTGACCTTGGGGTTCAGCGCATCTTCTTTCTTTTCAACGACACTCAGATGGCGGCCACGTTGCACCAAGCCCGCACACAGTTCGGGTGCCTGGGGGACGCATTGACCCGCACAAAACCGAAGAGGAGAGGTGTATGAAAAGATACACAAAGCCTTGCTTGAAGGGCCTTGGTTTGTTGCGTGTGATTACGAAGTTCAGTATCGTTTGCGCTCTACACACAGACTGCGTCCGTTAGTGATTTGGGTTGACCACAGAGGCGGCCCATCGCAAAAGTGGCCGCCTTTTTCATTTCCCTCATCAGCAAAGATTTCAATAGAGCATGAGATTTCAACAAGCAACTGCGCTTGACCGCGAACTCAGTTCGCGCAAAAGTGCCTTCCTATGATCGCGAAAAAAATGCAACGCGAAGTTTGCGGGTACTGGGCAAACGCCAACTGCACCGGACGCGTCGTCGGCTACACAATCTTCGAAAGCCAGCGGGATGATAAGCGGGTCGCGCTGTGCTTTGCGCATTTCCAAGACGCGCAACTGGACAACGAAGCCTATCGGAGGAAACTCGCCGCGTTACACTTTCCTCGATGAACTTATCCATCTACCCGATGTGATCCGCGCCGCAGATCTCGCAAAGATGAAAGGCTCCCGCCCGTCGCAAGAAGCCCTGGCCGAATTGATCGCTGGTGAATTTGAGGAATTGACTGGCTAAACCGTCTGCCGCGCTGGATCAGTTCGGGGTGCGCAAACGCTGTAGGCGTTCGGCCAGGTCGGTGATTCCAGAGTTCAGATGCGTGTTTAGCTGGCTTAACAGGTCTTCCGTCTTCCGCAGTTGATTGTCGATGCTCGATAGGTGCTTCAAGACTAGAAAAAGAAGCACAACTCCCAAGACCAAGAGCAGTTCAATTCCACGCATAGGATTCTCCGCGTAAGCATCTAGGCTGAATTACGACCTTCGGTTGTCTGTGTGCTGACCCCGCTCACATGCAGATGCTTATACCATTCCCTGAACTGGTCGTAGCACAACTCGACCGCGTCAGCGTGGCGGAAGCGCGCCAGCGTGACCCATGCCACCAACCAGGCTGCCGTGGTCGAAAGCTGGATCACGTCGATGATTTCGTTGTCCGAATAGCTGGCTTCTAGGTCTGTTCCTTTGAATCTTCGTTCGAGTTGGGCGCGGCCCGAGTGGTTGTAATCATGGAGGACAGCAATGGTCTTTTTGAGAAGCGGTGCGAAATAGGGTTGATTTTGCCCCTTAAAAACTTTTCATCGAGTTCGCCGCAGATCGTTTTTGGATGGCCCCGTCGGTCCTCTAGGGTAGCACCGCCACTGGCCGCGTAAGAATCAACCCGCTCCCTAGACATTGGCTGCGAATCCGCGATAAACCGAAAGAGTGGGCAACAGGGTGCTCGTGCACCAATGCTTCCAGTTGCTTGAACCTCTCGCGCTCGGCGGTGGGCGCTCGAAGATTTTTCATCGCCACGTGAACGCGAGTTGTCACTGCTCCTACCACATCAACTACCGGATGCGCGATGACCTGCTGAATCGTGGGGAACTGCTCATCCTCTGCCGCGAGAACGTGAACAATCGCCTGGTGCCGGACTGGTGCGAAACCATCCGCTGCTTTGTCCCCGCCGACGCGCAGTACAAAACGAAGCCGCTGCTGTGCGCGCCCCGCTACATGCAGGTCACGGCGCGCCATTTAGAGAAGGCCTACATCGACGGTTTGTTCTACGGCGAGTTGGCCCGATGATGTGGACTGGCAGCGTGGAGCGAAGAAGTGCGGAAATCAGCGTCTTGCTGGGAATGCCCCGCCAAGAGTCAAGTAGAAGTTAAGTGGAGCCTGCGACCGACTGACCGTTTCTTGAAAATCTTCATATTTCCTGGGAATGTGGCGCGCCCGGAGAGAGTCGAACTCCCGACCTTCTGGTTCGTAGCCGTTGCCGCACGAAGAATCAACAAGTTACACCGCATGTCACCCAGTGATACGAATTGCTACTAAGTGACCGAGTTTCTTGGCCTTCCACGCACCGACCGACAGTCAGTAGCACTCGGTAGGGTTTGGTGGTGGTCACAGAATTAGGCACAGTCTTTCGGGTGAATCCTGGAGTGAACCCCTCCGCTGAGACAACCGAAATGGAACAATTCCCGTAGTTGGAACTTCCCCCTCCGTCTCCCCAGCCACCCATTAATCCCGGCCTGAGTTGTCCGTCCCAGCGACGCGTGATGTCGATGCCTTGCCGGGAGACCACCGGGGCAATTTTTTTTGAAAATTTTTTGCCCGTGCAGGCGCAAGCCGAGCCAGCGCTAACCTGCATAGTGCGCCGCCTCGACTTTGCTTCCAAAGAGTGTTCCTCCACATAAGGCAACTCCTCTCACCACGTCCGATTGTGATTGGCCCAGTCGCTATCGAGTCTGGGATCCCGGGCACGGTAAACCTCACCCATCCCGCCC
>Ga0187779_10000684_pt1 | contig 22538 bp, 22 predicted proteins | sample 1015_Q2_SP10_10__FD_132435 | JGI IMG/M metagenome (GOLD analysis project Ga0187779, IMG submission 132435) | Tropical peat soil microbial communities from peatlands in Department of Meta, Colombia - 1015_Q2_SP10_10_MG | ecosystem: Environmental > Terrestrial > Soil > Wetlands > Peat | place... | reverse complement strand
GGGCGGCCAGCGCCGGCTCCTCCATTGCCCGGGAGAGGAGGGCGAAGTTGGCCTTGGTCTCGATGTGCGCGGCCGGGCCGTTGAGCAGCACGGCCCCGAAGGCGTCCGGCCCCTCGAGCAGGGCCTCCAGCCACGGGTGCCGGGCGTCCTCCAGGCGCCGCACGAAGAGGTGCCGGTAGACGAGGTCGAAGCGCCGCCCGCGCGCCATGACCGCCCCGGCGCCGGAGAGCTCGTCCGGGTGAACGACCTCGGCCGGTGTCCCGAGCGCGGTGAAGCGCTCGGCCAGGTGGACGACCTCGGTGAGCTGGGCGTCGGCGCGCCGGCAGAGGAGGGCCATCCGCTGCGGGGCGCCCCCGGGCCGGAGCACGGAGAAGCCGGCGAGCAGCGCCTGGTGCAGGGCGGCCACGTTGCTCCCGTTGAGCGCCCGGAGGCGGGACCGCTCCGCCTCGGGCAGCCCGGCCAGCCGCCCCGCCTCCTCGATGAAGGCCCGGGCGGCCATGTCCGAGTAGCCGGGCATGGCCGGGATGGTGGTGTTGAGCTCCAGCGCGGCGAGGTGTCGCGCGGCGAAGAAGTCCACCCGGGCGATGGCCAGGAGGCGGAGCGAGGGGGCGGAGCGCTCGACGATGCGCCGCTCGAGCGGTCCGAGCGAGTCGAGCAACACGGCGCGCTCCGCTCCCGACACGAGGGCCTGGGCCATCTTGAAGCCCGCCGAGGCGATGCACGCGGACAGCTCGCGGCGCGCCGCCACCTCGGCGGCCTCGAGCACCACCGGGGTCGCCCCGACCGGGATGGGCTCGGTGCTCCCGTCGCCCCGGGTGACGGCCAGCCCGAGGGCGTAGGCGCGGGCCCCGAGCGGGCGAGCGAATCGAGGGGCCTCGGCAGCCAGCGCTTGGAATCGGGGGAGCACCGAGGCTAGGACAGCACACACCATGGCCATGGTCACCGGCGGTCAGCTCGTCGCCCGCATGCTCAAGGGCGAGGGCATTCGCCACGTCTTCACCCTGTCCGGGCTCCACGTGGCTCCCATCTATGCCGGCTGCGTCGAGGAGGGCATCGCCGTGGTCGACACCCGCCACGAGCAGGCGGCCGCCCACGCCGCCGATGCCTACGCACGCATCACCCGTGGCCCCGGCGTGGCGGTGGTCACCGCCGGCCCGGGCGTCACCGATGCGCTGACCGGGGTGGCCAACGCCCAGGCCGCCAGCTCGCCGATGCTCCTGCTCGGGGGCGCCGCGCCGATGTTCAACCAGAGCCGGGGCAGCCTCCAAGAGATGGAGCAGGTGGACCTCTTCCACCGCATCTCCAAGTGGTCGGACCGGGTGCCGAGCCCGGAGCTGGTGCCGCTCTACCTGGCCAAGGCCTTCCGGGTGGCCCTCTCGGGACGGCCCGGGCCGGTGTTCCTGGAGCTCGCCTGGGACGTGCTCTGCAACGCGGTGGACGAGGCGGCGCTGCCGATGCCGTCGAGGTACCGCACGCTGGCGCGGATGCCGCCCGACCCGAAGGGCGTCGAGGAGGCGATGGCGCTCCTGGCGGCGGCGGAGCGACCGGCCTGCATCGCCGGCTCGAGCGTGTGGTGGGACGGCGCCTGGGAGGCGCTCGGGCGCTTCGCCGAGCGCGCCCAGGTCCCGGTGTACCTCAACGGGGCAGGGCGGGGGTGCCTTCCGCCCGGCCACCCGCTCTTCTTCCAGCACACCCGCAAGGAGGCGCTCACCGGCTCGGACCTGGTCTTCGTGGTGGGGACGCCCTTCGACTTCCGCCTCAACTACGGGAGCGAGCCCACCTTCAGCGCCAGCTCGAAGATTGTCCAGGTGGACGTCGACCCGGTGGAGATCGGCCGGAACCGGGCGGTGGACGTGGGCCTCATCGCCGACAGCGCCTCCGCCCTGGCCGCCTTCGCCGACGGCGCTCGGCCGGTGAAGCGAGCGGCCTACCTCGACGAGCTCCGCGCCGCGGAGCGGAAGAAGGCCGAGGCCCTGGACGCCTGGTGCCGGAGCGACGACGTCCCCATCCACCACTACCGGCTGGCGCGGGAGCTCTCCGAGGTGGCCAACTCCGGAGGGCGCGACCCGGTCTTCGTCGCCGACGGGGGCAACTGGGTGGCTATGGCGGCCAAGGTGGTCTCCGTCCAGCGGCCGGGGCGGTGGCTCGACCCGGGGCCGCTCGGCTGCCTCGGCGTCGGCGCGCCCTTCGCCATCGCCGCCAAGCTCCTCCACCCCGAGCGCGGGGTGTGGGTCATCCAGGGGGATGGTTCCTTCGGACTCAACGGGATGGACTTCGAGACCGCGCTCCGGTTCAAGCTCCCCATGGTGTGCGTGGTCGGCAACGACGCGGCCTGGGGGCAGATCCGCATTCCCCAGGTGGGCATGTTCGGGGCGGAGAAGTCGCCGGCCACGTTGCTCGCCCCCACCCGCTACGACGAGGTGGTGAAGGCCTTCGGCGGCCACGGCGAGCGGGTCGTCGAGCCCGGCGACATCCGCCCGGCTCTGGAGCGCGCGGCGGCGAGCGGAACGGTGGCCTGCGTCAACGTGATGCTCGACCCGGAGGCGCCGGTGAAGGCCGGGGCGATGGGGTACGCGGTGTGAGCGCGCTCCGGCTCAGGCGGGAGGACACGGCGCTCCTGCTCATCGATGTCCAGGAGCGGCTGGCGGCGGCCATGCCGCCGGCCGAGCTGGAGCGGATGCTCCGGCGCACCGCTGGGCTCATCGAGGGCGCCCGGGCGCTCGCGCTCCCCATCTCGCTCACCGAGCAGTACCCGAGGGGGCTCGGGCCGACGGTGGCCTCGCTGCGCGACCGGCTCCCCGGCATCGCTCCGGTGGAGAAGCTCCGCTTCGGCGCGCTCGACGAGCGCATGCGCGCCGGGCTGGCCAACCGGGTCCACGTGCTGGTCGCGGGGATGGAGACCCATGTCTGCGTCTACCAGACGGTGCGGCAGCTGTCCGACGAGGGGTTCCGGCCGGTGCTCTGCGCGGACGCGGTCATCTCGCGCTTCGCCATCGACCACGCGCAGGGGCTCCGCCTGGCCGAGGGCGCCGGGGCCACGGTGGCCACGGTGGAGGCCGTGCTCTTCGATCTGCTCGGGGAGGCGGGCACCCCGGAGTTCAAGCGGGTCAGCGCCGCCATCCGCTGAGGTGGGGGGGCCCCGGCGATTGCACCCGCCCGGGCGCGCACGTTAGGACTGACGCCCGATGGTCATGGACCTCTCCGTCGACTTCCACTTCTGCTCCGCCCACCGGCTCCCCTACTACGACGGGCCGTGCAACCGGATGCACGGCCACAACTACCGGCTGCAAGTCACGGTCACCGGGGTGCCCAACCCGCACGACGGGATGGTCCTCGACTTCGAGATCCTCAAGCGAAAGGCGTGGGAGCTGGCGCTCAACCAGTGCGACCACCACAACCTCAACGACTTCATGGACAACCCGACCGCGGAGAACGTGGTGGTCTGGATCTGGGACCGCCTCAAGCCGGCCATCCCGGAGCTCAAGGAGCTTCGCTTGTGGGAAACGCCCGAGTACTGCGTCACCTACCGACCGGCCTGAAGAAGGGCCGGCCGGTCGACCTGGCCCGGATGCGCCAGGCGGTGGCCGATTTTCTCACCGCCGCCGGTCTGGATCCGGACTCGGCGGAGCTGCGCGAGACGCCCGAACGGGTGGCCAGCGCCTGGGCCTCGGGCTTCCTCGACGGCTACCTGCGTACGCCGGCCGAGGCGCTCGGCGAGACCTACCCCGCACCGGCCGGCTCCCGTGGTGAGCTGGTGGTGGTGACCGGGCTCCGTTTCCATTCCATGTGCCCGCACCACCTCCTGCCCGTGGAGGGGCGCGCCACGCTGGCCTACGTGCCGGGGCGGCGCGTGGTGGGTTTCGGCCGACTCGGCGCCCTCCTGGATACGCTCGCCCACCGCCTCGTCCTTCAGGAGCAGCTCGCCCGTGACGTGGCCCACGCCCTGGCGACGGTGCTCGGCAGCCCGGCCACCGCCTGCGTGCTCGAGGCGCACCAGGCCTGCCTGCGCGCTCGCGGCGAGGAGCAGTCGGACGCGGTGACCCATGCCGAGGCCTACACCGGAGCGCTGCGCCGGGACGGGCGGCTCCGCCGCGAGCTCTGGGTGCGCATCGGTGCCGCTCACGGGACGGGCCGGTGAGCCCGGGGTCGGGGCTCGCCGGCCGGGTGGCGCTGGTCACCGGCGCCTCGCGCGGAATCGGCCGCTCGGTGGCCCGGACGCTGGCCGGGGAGGGCGCGGCGGTGGCCGTGCTCTCCACGCGGCTCGAGGGAGGGGCCCCGGTGGCGGACGCCCTCCGGGCGGCGGGAGGCCGCGCGCTGGCCGTGGCCGCCGACGTGGCCAGCCCGGCCGCCGTCGACCGGGCGCTCGGCGAGGTGCAGCGCGCCCTCGGACCGGTGGACATCCTGGTGAACAACGCCGGCATCGTGCTGCGGCGCTCGCTCGCCGAGACCTCGGATGCGGAGTTCGACCGGGTCCTGGCGGTGAACCTGGCCGGTCCCTTCTACCTCGCCCGCCGCCTGGCGCCGGCGATGGCCGCGCGCGGGTGGGGACGGGTGGTCAACGTCTCCTCCATCAGCGGGACGGAGGGCACGGCGGGGCTGGCCGCCTACTGCGCCAGCAAGTGGGGGCTGAACGGATTGACCCGGGCGCTGGCCGAGGAAGTGCGGGGGCGGGGGGTGCTCGTGGCGGCGGTCCTTCCCGGGAGCACCGACACGGACATGCTCAAGGGCTCGCCCTGGACGCCGGACATGTCGCCCGAGGAGGTGGCCGGCGTGGTGCGCTACCTCTGCGCCGAGGCCCCCCTGGCCATGACCGGGACGCTGCTGGAGGTGTTCGGCTGATGCGCCCCTCCCGCGCCCAGCTCGACGACTGCGCCCGGGCCCTGGCCTCGGTGCTCGCTCCGAGCCAGCTCCGGGCCGATCCCGACGCGCTGGCCGACTACGGCCGCGACGAGTCGGACCTGGGGACGACGCCGGCGGATCTGGTCGTCCTTCCCCAGAGCACCGCCGAGGTCAGCCAGGTGCTGCGCATCGCCCGCTCCCACCGCGTGCCGGTGACTCCCTGCGGCGCCCGGAGCGGCAAGAGCGGCGGGTCGATGCCCGTCGACGGAGGCCTGGTGCTCAGCGTGGAGCGGATGCGCGCCATCAAGCGGATCTCGGTCGAGGACCTCACCGCCACCGCCGAGCCGGGAGTGATCACCGGAGATCTGATGAAGGCCGCCGAGGCGGTGGGGCTCTTCTACCCGCCGGATCCGAACTCCTGGGAGTGGTGCACCCTGGGCGGCAACGTGGCCGAGAACGCCGGCGGTCCCCGAGCCCTGAAGTACGGCGTGACCAAGGATTACGTCCTCGGTCTGGAATGGGTGCTCCCGGACGGGGAGGTGCTCCGGGTCGGCCGCCAGACGATCAAGGGAGTCGCCGGCTACGACCTGGTCGGCCTCTTCGTGGGCAGCGAGGGGACGCTCGGCATCGCCACCGAGATCACCGTCCAGCTGCTTCCTCTGCCGCGGGTGGTGCAGACGGCGCTGCTCATCTTCCCCGACGTGCAGGCGGCGGCCCGCGCGGTGACGGCCATCCTCGCCGGCGGCATCCTGCCCCGGACTCTGGAGCTGCTCGACGACGTCTCCATCCGTGCCGTGGACGGCCGTGGCTTCAACTTTCCGCCCGGGACCGGCGCGGCGGTCATCGCCGAGGTCGACGGGCGCGAGCCGGAGGCCGTCTTTGCCGAGCTGGCGCAGCTCGGGGAGATCGCCGCCGCGCAGGGGGCCACCGAGACGCTCCTCGCCCAGGGCGAGGAGCAACGCGAGCGGCTCTGGGCGGCGCGCCGCACGCTCAGCGTCGCCCTCCGGGCCCTGAAGGCCCACAAGCTCTCCGAGGACATCGCCGTCCCGCGCTCGCGCATCCCGGAGACCATCGAGCGCCTCAAGGCGCTGGGCGCCGAGCTCGGGCTCACCGTGGCCACCTACGGCCACGCCGGGGACGGGAACCTGCACGCCAACATCCTCTTCGACTCGGCCGAGCAGCGGCCGCTCGTGGACCGCGCCCTCCACCGGCTGGCGGAGCTGGCGGTCGGGATGGGCGGGACGATCACCGGGGAGCACGGGGTGGGGCTGGCCAAGCGCGACCTCCTCCCCCTCGAACAGTCGCCGGGGGTTCTCGCCCTGCAGCGCCGCCTGAAGGCCCTGCTCGACCCGGAAGGCCTGTTGAACCCCGGAAAGATGTTCAAAGAACAGTAAATTCAAAAGGTTGAATCCCATCACTCCCGGGAATGGGACCCAGAAGGCCCTCGGCTGCGCCCCGGCGCCGCTGGCGGGAAACCGTTGGCGGGCTCGAGCGTCCAAGTGCGTGACGGATTCCGGGCCGCCTTCCCGCGGCACCCCCCGGGACGTCGAGGAGTTCGAGGAGGTTACGCACGATGGCGAGCACCGCCCCCCGCGAGAGCATCGCGCCCTACCTGAGGCAGCTCGGAGGCCGACCCCAGCTGACCCGGGAACAGGAGTATGCGCTCGCCCGCCGGGCCCGGAGGGGAGACGAGCAGGCGCGGGAGACGCTCGCCCTGTCCAACCTCGCCTTCGTCGTCGCGGTGGCCAAGAAGTTCGCCCATCGCGGGGCGCGCCTGGATGACCTGGTGCAGGAGGGCAACGTCGGCCTGATGAAGGCCATCGAGCACTTCGACCCGAAGAAGAACGTCCGCTTCGCCACCTACGCGGTGTGGTGGATCCGCGCCTACATCACGCGGTACCTGAAGGACAACCGGAGCCAGGTCCGCGGCGGAGAGGCGGAGCGCGGCTCGATGGTGGACTTCAGCCTCGACGTGACCATCGACGAGGACGGCGAGACGACCTTCCTCGAGCGGCTGGAGGAGCCCGGCCCTGGACCCCAGGACACCTTCATCGGCAAGGAGCAGGACGAGGAGGTCCAGGCGGCGCTGGCCAAGGTGAAGAAGCGCATCGGCGAGCTCGGCTGGGACATCGTCCAGGAGCGCCTCACCCAGGACAAGCCCCGCACGCTCGAGGAGCTCGGGCAGCGCTGGGGCGTCTCGCGCGAGCGCGTGCGCCAGGTGGAGCTCAAGACCAAGCACTTCCTGGCCCGGTACCTCTCCGCCTTCAACCAGGATCAGGAGCCGGACGTCACCGCCGACGCAGCCTGAGTCGGTCCGGACCACGCCGTCGGGCCCTTGACGCCCTGCGTGATGGGCCCTCGGCCCCTCTTGTGACAGCGCGTTGAAGCTCGTGCGCACGGCGTGCTAAGCGCCCGTGCCACCATGCACCGGGTCGCAATCCTCGTCGCCCTCTGCTCCGCCGGCGCGCTCGCGGCGGACGGTCCGGATGGCGGCGCCGCTCCGTCGACCTTCGCCGACCTCGACGCGCTCTGGCTCCAGAGGGACCAGCCCGGGGCACAGGACAAGCTGCTCCAGCTCACCGCCGACGGTGTCCGGGACCACCCGCAGGACTTCGAGGTCCTCTGGCGCGCTGCCCGCATCCGCCTCTGGGCGGCCGACGGCGAGAGCGGAGACAAGAAGCGGGACATCGCCAAGGAGGCGTGGGACCTCGGGGACCGTGCGACCAAGGCCCGTCCCCAGGCGGTGGAGGGGAACTACTACGCGGCGGCGAGCATCGGCTCCTACAGCCAGGCGGTGGGGATCCTCAACGCGCTCGCCCAGGGCCTGGAATCCAAGTTCAACGAGCGCCTGGACAAGGCCATCGCCATCGACTCCAAGTACGCCCACGCTGCGCCACCGGCGGTGAAGGGCCGCTATTACTTCGAGCTCCCCTGGCCGAAGCGGAACCTGCGCAAGTCGGCCGACTGGCTGAAGAAGGCGCTCGGGCTCGACCCGAGCGCGCTCCGCCCGCTGGTCTGGCTGGCGGAGACCCAGTGGCGAGACGGTGACCCGGCGGCGGCGCGCGCCAGCCTGGCCAAGGTGGAGGCGGGGAGCATGCCCGACGACCCCGCCGAGGAGCGCCGCTGCAAGGAGCTCGGCAAGAAGCTTGCCGCCGAGATGGACAAGGAGCACTGAACGCCGATGCGTGCCGAACAGCAGCTGGCGCCTCCGGCGCCGCAGCAGAACCTGGTCTCGCTGCTCGTCGCCCGGGCGGCCCGTCCGGATCTGGTCGGCGCCACCTCGCACGAGGGGGGCGGCTGGAAGAGCGTCACCTGGGGGGCAATCCGGGACGAGGTGCGGCGGCTGTCCGCCGCCCTCGTCGCGCACGGGGTCAAGCCAGGGGACCGGGTGGCCATCTTCGCCGCCACCTCGCTCCGCTGGTGCGTCGTGGACCTGGCCGTCTCGGCCGCCCGCGGGGTGACCATCCCCATCTACGCATCCAACACGCCGGACGAGGTCCAGTACATCCTCGACCATTCCGGCTCGACGCTGCTGTTCGTGGACAGCGACGTCGCCGACGGGAAGCAGCCGGGTCGGCTGAGCCGCGTCCGGGCCTGCCTCTCGCGCCTGCCGGGGGTGAAGACGCTGGTCGTGTTCGAGGGACCCACCGGCCCGGGCGAGGTCACCTACCGCGACTACATCGCCCGCGGCGACGCCCAGGAGAAGGCGGACCCCCGCGGCTTCGAGACGCGCGTGGCGGCGATCAAGATGTCCGACCCGTGCCTGTTCATCTACACCTCCGGCACCACCGGCAACCCCAAGGGGGTCCAGCTGACCCATGGCAACTGGGCCTACGAGGCGAACGCGGTGGCCCAGATCGGGCTCATGCGCCCCGACGACTCGGTGATGCTCTTCCTGCCGCTCGCGCACAGCTTCGCGCAGGTGGTCAAGGCCGCCTGGCTCGGCCTGGGGTTCCGGATGATCTTCTCCCGGGGCACGGAGAAGCTGATGGCCGACCTGGCCGAGACCTCGCCGTCCATCCTCCCCTCCGTCCCGCGGATCTTCGAGAAGGTCTACGAGGGCGTGGTGGGCAACGGGTCGGCCGCTCCGGGCGTCAAGGGCAGGCTCTTCCGCTGGTCGATGCGGCTCTTCGACGAGTACGTCGAGGCGCGCATCCAGGGTCGCGAGTACGGCTCCCTCTCTTTCAAGCTCGCCCAGCGCTTGGTCTTCGCCAAGGTGCGGGCCACCCTGGACGTGAAGCTGGGCGGGAAGATGCGCCTCTTCGTCTCCGGCGGGGCACCGCTCTCGCGGAAGATCGCCCACTTCTTCGACCTGCTCGGATTCGAGGTGCTCGAGGGCTACGGGCTGACCGAGACCTCGGCCGCGGCCACGGTGAACCGGCCGCACCGGGTGAAGATCGGCACGGTGGGGATGACCCTTCCCGGCTGCGAGGTGAAGATCGCCGGCGACGGGGAGATCCTCATCCGCGGGCCGAACATCATGACCGGGTACTTCCGCAACCCGGAGGCGACCCAGGAGTCGATGACCGAGGACGGCTGGTTCCGCTCCGGCGACATCGGTGAGCTCGATCCCGACGGCTCGCTGCGCATCACCGACCGGAAGAAGGACATCATCGTCACCGCCGGCGGCAAGAACGTCGCGCCGCAGAACATCGAGAACTCGCTCAAGACCAGGCCCCTCATCAGCCAGGCCATGGTCTACGGCGACAAGCGCAAGTATTTGGCCGCGCTGATCACCGTCAGCGAGGAGCCGGCCAAGAAGGTCCTCGCCGCCGCCGGGGTCACCTCATCCGTGAGCTACGCCGAGCTGGGCCGGCGCCCGGAGATCGTCCGCGCCGTCCAGGAGGCGATCGACGACTTCAACGCTCACGAGCCGCCCTACAACCAGCTCAAGCGCTTCGTCATCATGGACCACGACTTCACCCAGGAGACGGGCGAGCTGACGCCGACGCTCAAGGTGAAGCGGAAGTTCTGCACCGCCAAGTACCAGGCCGTCCTCGACGGCCTGTACGACGGAGAGGCGGTCGTGGTCTGAGGAGCGGGCGGCCTCAGCCGTCCTTGCTCACCGGGGCCGTCGACCGCGGCTGCGTCGAGCCGTCCGGCGCCTTGCTCCCGAGCGCCTCGGGCGGGCGCGGCTGGCCCTCCGGGGCCGCCTGGTCCTCGCCGAAGCCCTTCTTGAAGTTGCGGATCGCCTGGCCGATGGAGGAGCCGAGCTGGGGGAGCTTCGCGGTGCCGAACAGCAGCATCACGATGACCAGGATGATGAGAAGCTCGCTCATCTTCAGACCGAACATGGGCTAGATGTGCCCCAAACCGGCGTCCGGCGCAAGCCGTGCTCGGCCGCTTGACGCCCCTGCCTGACCGCCCTACGGTCCGGCGCCTCCGTTGATTCCTGAATCACTCTCCCCGGGAGCGACCATGGCCGACCTCACCGCGAAGACCATCCTCGAGCAGGACATTCCCGCCAGCCTGAAGGCGAAGCCGGAGCTGGCCAAGGACATCAACGCGGTCATCCACTTCGTCATCACCGGCGACCAGGGGGGGACCTGGACCCTGGACTGCACCAGGACCTCGGACTGGGTCTCCGCGGGCGCCCAGGGGACGCCGAAGATGACGCTCACCGTGAGCGACCAGGACTTCATCAAGATCCGCAGCAAGCAGCTCAACGCCCAGATGGCCGCCATGCAGGGCAAGCTGAAGTTCAAGCCCATGGACATGGGGCTGGCGATGAAGCTGGGCAAGCTCCTGACGTGATCGAGCCCGGGGATCTCCCGCTCGCGGGGATCCGGGTGCTCGACCTCACCCGGCACCTGCCGGGCCCGTACGCCACGCTCCTGCTCGCCGAGCTGGGGGCCCAGGTGGACAAGCTGGAGGAGCCCGGGGGCGACCCCACCCGCGGGCTTCCCTTCGGGGCGGCGGAGCACGAGACCTACTTCGCCGGGCTCAACCGCGGGAAGCGCTCGCTGGTGCTGGACCTCAAGCGGGCCGGAGCCCCGGCGGCGGTCTTCCGCCTGGCCGGACGCTACGACGTGCTCGTCGAGGGCTTCCGTCCCGGGGTGCTGGACCGGCTCGGGCTCGGCCACCAGGCGCTGCGCGCCGCCCACCCGCGCCTGGTCATCTGCGCGCTCTCCGGCTTCGGGCAGATCGGACCGGACCGGCACCGCGCCGGCCATGACCTGGGCTACCAGGCGCGGGCGGGCCTGGTCGGCTACGGCGGCGGTGCCGGCGGGCCGGCCATCCCCGGGGCGCAGGTGGCGGACGTCGGCGGGGCGCTCTTCGCGGCGGTGGGAATCCTGGCCGCGCTCCAGGGCCGCACCCGGACGGGCCAGGGCCGGGTGGTGGACGTCGCCCTGGCCGACTCCGCCACCGCCTTCCTGCACATGCAGCTCGCGGCCCACCTCTCCGGCGGCCTCCCCCTCGGGCGCGGCACGGACGCCCTGAACGGGGGGCTGCCCTGCTACCGCCTCTACCGCACGGAGGACGGGCGGCACCTGGCGGTGGCCGCGCTCGAGCCCCGCTTCTTCGCCGCGCTCTGCGAGCGGCTCGGGCGCCCCGAGCTGGCCCGGCCGGCCTACGCGGGCGGGGCGGAGGCCGCCTCGGTGCACCGGGCGCTGGAGGTACTCTTCGCCTCGGCGCCGCTCGCCGTCTGGGAGACCCGCCTCGCCGGGCTCGACGCCTGCGTCGAGCCGGTGCGGGAGCCCGCCGAGGTCGTCCAGGACGTGCAGTTCCAGGCCCGCGGGCTCTTCCCGGCACTGCCCGGGCAGGGGCGCACGATGGCCACGCCGCTCCGGCTCGGCCCCCCGGCGGCGGCGCCGGCCCCGCGCCTGGGAGCGGATACGCGGCAGGTGCTCCGCGAGGCGGGCTTCACCGAGGCGGAGCTGGCCGCACTGGGCATCCCCTGACGACGCCCCCCGGGGGGTCCTTGCGCGGGGTGGGGCGGCTGCGATTGACTCCAGAATCAATCGCTCCCCCAGTCGCCGGAGGTCACACCCCCTTGAGTTCCCCCTTCACCGAGGAGCACCAGGCCTTCCGCCGCACCGTCCGCACCTACGTGGAGAGGGAGCTCGCTCCCCATGCCCTGGAATGGGACCGTGCCGGCATCTTTCCCCGCGAGGTCTTCCGCCAGTGCGGCGAGCTCGGCTTCCTGGGCATCAACCACGATCCGGCCTGGGGAGGCAGCGGTCTCGACTACTGGTACGTCACCGCCTTCTGCGAGGAGCTCACCCGGAGCCGCAACGCCGGCGTGAACATGGCGCTGCTGGTGCAGAGCCAGATCGCCACCCCCATCATCGGCGAGGTCGGAACCGACGAGCAGAAGGCGGAGTTCCTCGCCCCGGCGCTGAAGGGCGAGAAGATCGCCGCCCTGGCCATCAGCGAGCCGGGGGCGGGCTCGGACGTGGCCGGCATCCGGACCACCGCCCGCCGGGTGGGGGGGGACTTCGTACTCAACGGCTCGAAGATGTGGATCACCAACGGCACCCGGGCGGACTTCCTGACCTGCGCGGTGCGGACCGGCGGCGAGGGCTACCCGGGCGTCTCCCTGATGACCGTCCCCACCGACATCCGGGGCTTCGGGGTGAGCAAGAAGCTCGACAAGATCGGCAACCTCGCCTCGGACACGGCCATCCTCTACTTCGAGGACGCCAAGGTGCCCGCCCGTTACCTCCTGGGCGAGGAGAACCAGGGCTTCGCCCACGTGATGACCAACTTCCAGGGCGAGCGGCTGGTGGCGGCCATCGGGACGGTGGCCGGGATGGAGCGGATGGTGGAGGACGCGGTCGCCTGGGGGCGGGACCGGAAGGCCTTCGGCCGTCCCATCCTCGGCTTCCAGGTCTGGCGCCACAGGCTCGTCGAGCACCTGGCGGCCATCGAGGCGGCCAAGCGGCTGACCTACCACGCGGTGGACCTCTTCGACCGCAAGGAGTACCCGGTGCGCGAGATCTCCATGGCCAAGCTTTTCGCCGGGGACCTGGCGCAACGGGTGGCCTACGACTGCCAGCAGTTCCTCGGGGGCATGGGCTACATCGAGGAGACGCCCATCGCGCGCGCCTGGAGAGACATCCGGCTGGTGACCATCGGGGGCGGAACCTCCGAGGTGATGAAGGAGATCCTCTCCAAGCTCGAGGGCTTCTGACCGCCAACCCCGTGCGCCCGGGGCGCGACGCCCCTCAATGCGTGGACAGGAAGCCGACCAGCACCGCGTTGAAGGCGTCCGGGTTCTCCCGCTGCACCACGTGGGCCGCGCCGAGAACGGTCTCGCGCCGCGCGCCCGGGACGCAGGAGGCCACCGCGTCCGCCACCTCCCCGAAGAAGAGGTTGGACCGGGCGCCGGTGATGACCAGGAGCGGTGCCGCCAGCCCCCCCAGCTGGGCGCAGGTGAGCAGCGTTCCCCGGTGCGCGAGCTGGAAGGCGAGCGTCCCGGCGTTGTCCTGGATCTCGCCGCGGAGCGGCGGCGGCAGCGCATCGTAGGCGCCGGCGTTCTGACTCTCCCAGTCGAAGAGCGTCCGCGCCGCCCGGTCCGGGTCATCCGCCCGGAGGGCCGTCTCCATCGCCGTCCAGACCGCGTCCTGCTGTCCGGCCAGCCGGTCGAATCCGGTGCGCCCGGCGGCCACGGACGGGGTGAGCGGCTCGACCAGGGTCAGGGTCCGGACGACCTCGGGATGGGCGAGGGCGACCTCGAGCGCCAGCCGGCCGCCGGCGCCGTGCCCCACCAGGTGGACCCGGCCGAGGTGGAGCTCGCGGATGAGCGCCAGGAGGTCCGCATCGTGGTTCGCATCGGTGTAGTCCGAGCCGTTGCCGTCCCAGGCGTTGGGGTAGTGGTAGCGGCGGCTGTAGGCCACCCGCTGCCAGCCCTTGAAGGCCGACCCGCGTTGGGCCGCCCACACGCGGAGGTCGGCGATCGAGCCGTGGACGAAGACCACCGGCGCCCCAGAGCCCTCGGTGACGAAGGCGAGGATGGCCCCCGAGGACAGGGGAATGGTGCGCGAGTCGGCGATCTGCGGCGAGCGCGGCTCGTAGGAGTGCGGCATGTACTGGCAGGCCCCGGCCAGCAGGGCCATCGCCAGCATCACTTCTTGGCGAAGAGCGCCTCCGCCTCGGAGAGGAGCCGTGCCCGGTTCGCCTCGCCGATGTGTCCGCCGTCGCCGAGCTGGAAGAATTCGCAGAAGTTGGCGTCGTCCTTGTCCCCGGGGACCTCGGCGAACGGCTCCTTGCATTGTTTGGCCACGCTTTCGTCGTAGTGGCGGCACTGCCGGCAGGCGTGCAGGTCGTGGCCGCAGGAGGGACAGGTGTCCCCGCGACCGACCTGATTGCCGATCACATCCAGACGGCTGCCGCACCATGCACACCCGGGCATCGCGGGCCCGGAGTCTAGCGCCGGGCCCTGATTCTTGCGCTGGCGCAGGGGCGCCGCACCGCGCTAGGGACGCCTTCACGATGGGCAAACCGTACCGGCCCAGGGACCACTACTTCCGGAAGGCCAAGGCCGAGGGATTCCGAGCGCGCAGCGCCTTCAAGCTGGAGGAGGTGGCGCGCCGCTTCGCCCTGCTCCGGGCCGGGGCCCGGGTGCTCGACTTGGGCGCGGCCCCGGGAGGGTTCCTCCAGGTCGTGGCCGAGGCGGTGGGGCCGTCGGGGCTGGCGGTGGGAGTGGACCTCGTCCCGCTCCGGCCGTTCAAGCAGCCGTGGGTGCGCACCGGGGTGGTGGACGTGGTCGCCGACGACGCCCTCGATGCGCTGGACCGGATCTCCCCCGGACCCTACGACGCCGTGCTCTCGGACCTGGCGCCGAAGACGAGCGGCATCCGGGGCACCGATGAGGCGCGCTCGCTCCGGCTCGCCGAGCGGGCTCGGGAGATCGCGCGGGCGCGCGGCCGCCCCGGCTCGAGCTTCCTGGTCAAGGTCTTCATGGGCGGCGGCTTCGAGGCCTTCCGCGAGGAGCTCCGGCGCTCCTACGCCCAGGTGCGGGTGGTGCGCCCGGAGGCCACCCGGTCGGCGAGCGCCGAGGTGTACCTGGTCGCGCTCGGGCTCGGCGCGCCGAGCCGCCCTAGCCGATCCTGAGCCGGGCGGCGCGCAGCTTCCCCACCTGGACGAGGTGGGTGCCCGGTCCGAGCTCGAGCCTCAGGTCCGAGATCCGGGAACCGTCGAGGCGGACCGCTCCCTGCCCGATGAGCCGGCGGCCCTCGCTGGTCGAGGAGACCAGGCCGGTATCGGCCAGCGCGCGCACCAGCGGGATGCTCGGCGCGCCGGCGAGCCGGACCTCGTGCTCGGGAAGGCTCTCCGGGTCGAGCTGCTTGCGGGCGAACCGCCTCTCGAAATCCTCCCCCGCGCGCCTTCCGGCCTCGGCGCCGTGGAAGCGCGCCACCATCTCCTCGGCGAAGCCCGCCTTGGCCTCCTTCGGGTTGAGCGAGCCGCTGGCCGCCCGGGTGCGCAGGGCCTTCACCTCGTCGAGCGGCCTGGCCGAGAGCAGCTCGAGGTAGCGCCAGAGCAGGTCGTCGGAGATGGACATCAGCTTGCCGAACATCTGCTCGGGCGGCTCGGCGATGCCGACGAAGTTGTCCAGGCTCTTGGACATCTTCTCCCGGCCGTCGAGCCCCTCGAGGATGGGGCCGGTGAGGATGACCTGCGGCTCCATCCCCAACTCCCGCATCAGGGTGCGGCCGACGAGCAGGTTGAAGAGCTGGTCGCTGCTCCCCAGCTCCACGTCGGCCCGGAGCGCGACCGAGTCGTAGCCCTGGAGCAGGGGATAGAGGAGCTCGTGGAGGGCGATGCTCCGGCCCTCGCGGAAGCGGGTCTTGAAATCCTCCCGCTCCAACATCCGGGCCAGCGTCCACCGGGCGGCCAGCCGGACCAGTCCCTCGGTGCCGAGCGCATCCAGCCACTCGGAGTTGAAGCGGACCTCGGTTCTGTCGGCCATTAGCACGCGGAAGACCTGGGTCTTGTAGGTCTCGGCGTTGGCCAGGACGTCGTCCCGGGAGAGCGCCGGGCGGGTGGCGTTCTTGCCCGAGGGGTCACCGATGAGCGCGGTGAAGTCGCCGATGAGGAAGACCACCCGGTGGCCGAAGTCCTGGAAACGCCGCATCCGGGTGAGGAGCAGGGTGTGGCCGAGGTGGAGGTCGGGTGCGGTCGAGTCGAAGCCGGCCTTCACCACCAGGGGCTCCTCCTTCTCGTAGGAGCGTCGGAGCTTGGCCTTCAGCTCGTCGGCCACGTGCAGGTCGACCGAGCCGCGGGTCACCTCGGCGAACTGCTCGTCCGGCGTCGCTCGGCGAAGGAAGGAGGTCATCGCGCGGGGAGGGGAGGCACCTATCACACCTCCCTCGGTGGGCGTCCGGGCGAAGGTGGCCTCCTCGGTCACCACCTGGTCCACCGGGACGTCGCCCGGCCCCACCGGGAGGGCGTCGAGCACCTGCTCCCGCAGGGCCAGGCCGACGCGCTGACTGGACGGGGAGGCGGCCCGGAGGGTGGCGTCGTAGTAGCCGCCCCCGCGGCCGAGGCGGTGACCCTGGCGCGTGTAGCCGAGGGCCGGGACGACGAAGAGGTCGATGGCCTCGAGCGGCACGGCCGGGCTGCGCTCGGCGGGCTCGCGGATGGCCAGCCGTCCTGCAGGGGCCAGCTCGTCCAGGGAACGCACGGCGCGGAAGGCGAGGATGCGTCCCTGCTCCGGAACCACCGGGAAGCAGACCGTCTTGCCCGCGGCGAGCGCGGCGCGGAGGACGGCGTCGGTGGGCACCTCCCCTCCGAGCGGCGCGTAGAGCGCCACCGTCCGGGCGCGCGCGAAGGCGGGGAGGGCCAAGAGGCGCGTTTGGGCGCGGGCCCCCCGCGCCGCCACGTCGTCGGGGGCGAGTGCGCGGCGGAGCGCGACGAGCTCTGCGCGCAGCGCGCACTTCGCCTCACCGGTCTCCGCCATCACACCCTGGAGCGGCCATCCGCCGCTCTCGAAAAAAGTCCCCCGCCGCTGGGCCGTGTGCGCGGCGTCCATTGAACCCTGTCAGTCAGGTGGGAACCAACGCGGCGGCCGTAGGTCTCCCGCCCTCCGGAGAGGGCGGGCGTGACACATGACCTCCGGGGATGGCTCCCGGAATGGACGTATCGGTTCGAATTTCTGCCGCACATCACGCACCCCGCAGGGGACAGCCTGGCCGGGCGCTCCTTCGTCGCTCCTCCTCGTGTGCTGCGAGCCCCGTATGGGTCGAGGGAGGCCGAACGGCGGCCTCCCTCACGGCCCGTCAGATTAAGAATCGCCCTCCCCGGGGGTCAAGCCGACCTGCGGCCGGAGCGCCGGCGGATGTCGTGTAGAATTCGAGCCTTCGCCGTGGAGGGGGTCGCCGCTCCCGGCCTTCCCGTGAAACGCTCCTCGCGCGTCGCCCAGCTCCTCTACCTCCTCCCCGCGCTCGCCGCCGCGGCTCCCCAGCTTCCGGAGAGCGCCCGCTGGGGCGCGGACGGCGAGCTCCGCTGGGAATCGCCGGACGGGGTCCGGGTGCTCGGGCGGGCCGGCAGCCCCAACCCGTGCGGGTTTGCCGCCGGCCGGACGGTGGTCGACGCCGCCTGGGAGGGCGACGTCCTGGTGGGGACGGTGAGCCTGTGCATGAACGGCACGGGCTGCCCGGCCGGTGAGCTCCCCTACTTCGCCATCTACAATGGGTCCAACGGAACGCTCGTCGCGGACGTCGTCCTTCCCGACGGATGCGGGTCGTCGGCCCTGGACGGGAGGCGGCTCGTCCTCGGCCCGCGGGCCAAGCTCCGCACCGACCTGCCGCGGCACATCGCGCTCGGCACCCAGGCCCTCGAGGAGCGGCGGGGGAGGGCGGCCCGCGCCGAGTTCGAGAAGGCGCTCGCCGCGAAGGAGGACCCGGCCCGCGCCTACCTCGGGCTCGGCGAGTCGGCGGTGCTGCTCGGCGAGAACGACGCCGCCATCGAGGCCTACCGCAAGGCCTTCCAGTACGCTCCGGGCGGGCTCGTCCTCTACAACCTGGCCTGCGCCCAGGCGCGCAAGGGCGATCTGGAGGAGGCCTTCCAGGCGCTCGAGGACGCGATGAAGCACGGCTTCAGCGCCGCCGACGACATGGCGCGCGATCCGGACCTGGCCGCGCTGCGCACCCAGGATGCGGTCCGGTTCCAGACCCTTCTCCAGAAGGCCCGGGCCAACGCCGCCCACCGGCCGGCCCGCTCGGGGGGACGGGGGGCTCCGTGAGCCCCTTCGCCCAGGCGGGGTGGCACGCCGGCCGGGTCTTCGGCCAGTACGAGGTCATCGCCCCCTTGGGCCGCGGAGGCATGGCCGAGGTGGTCCGGGCCCGGACCCTGGCCGGACCGTGGGCGGGGCAGATGGTGGCGCTCAAGCGGCTGCTTCCGGAGCTGGCCCAGGTGCCGACCTACGTGCAGCGCTTTGCCCGGGAGGGCGAGCTGGCCACCACCCTGCACTCGCCGAACATCGTGCAGACGCTCGAGGTCGGGCTCTTCGAGGGCATCTGCTTCATCGTCATGGAGTGGGTGGATGGCCGCGACCTGGCCCAGGTGCTGCGCAAGTGCCGCCACCGACACATCCCCGTCCCGGTCGACTTCGCCGTCTACCTGGCCCACGTGCTGCTCTCGGCGCTGGACTACGCGCACCATGCCCGCTCGCCGAGGGGCGAGCCGCTCGGGCTGGTCCACTGTGACGTCTCGCCCTCCAACGTCTTCATCTCCCGCGGGGGGGAGGTGAAGCTCGGCGACTTCGGAATCGCCCGGGTCCGGGGGGGAGGGCGAGAGGCCCAGCTCGCCGGAAAGCCGTACTACCTCGCCCCGGAGGTCCTCCAGGGGGAGGTGAACCAGGGCGTCGACCTGTGGGCGGTGGCGGTGATGCTCTACGAGCTGCTCACGCTCCACCGTCCTTTTCAGGGGCGTGACCCGGAGTCGGTCTTCGCCGCCATCGAGGGCGGGCGGTGGCGACCGCTGGCCGAGGCGCGCCCGGAGGCTGGTGCGGCGCTGGACGCGGTCATGCGCCGCGCGCTCGACCCGGACCCGGACCGGCGCTTCGCCTCGGCGGCCGAGTTCTCCCGGGCACTGGAGGCCATCTACGACGAGCGGGTGGGGACGCCGCTGGCCATCGCCGCCCTGGTGCGCGGGCTGTTCGGGGCCACCGAGGAGAACCCGGTCCTCTAGCCGGCGGCACTGCGCTGGTCGGGTGACTGGCTGCGGATCCGGTCCACGGCCCGGCAGAGGGCGTCGACGGCCCCGTCCACCTCGGCTTCCATGGAGCCCGGCCCGAGCGAGATGCGCACGCTGGAGCGCGCCTCCTCCCGGGACAGTCCCATGGCGGTGAGGACATGGCTCGCCTCGAGCGTCCCCGAAGCGCAGGCCGCCCCGGTGGAGACGCAGATGCCCTCCAGGTCGAGAGCGATGAGCACCGTCTCCGCCTCGACCCCCGGGAAGCGGAGGTTGGTGGTGTTCGGGACGCGCGCCGCGGTCCCGTTCACCCGGGCACCCGGCACCCGCTCCAGCACTGCTCGCTCGAGTCGGTCGCGGAGCACGGACACACGCGCCCGGGTCTCCTCCAGCGCGCCGTGCGCCAGCTCGAGGGCGAGCGCGAAGGCCTCGGCGAGCGGGACCGAGGGGGTACCGGCCCGCCGTCCCGCCTCCTGGTGCCCGGGGCTGAGCGCCTCGAGCTTCACCCCGCGCCGGACGACGAGCACCCCGATCCCCGGGGGCCCTCCGAACTTGTGCGCCGAGAGCGACAGCAGATCGGCATCCGCCTCGCGGAGCGAGACCGGGACCTTGCTCGCGGCCTGCACCGCGTCGGTATGGAAGAGCACGCCCGCCGCGCGGCAGGCGCGAGCCGTCTCCCCGACCGGCTGCAGCACCCCCGTCTCGTTGTTGGCCCACATCAGGGAGCAGAGGGCGGTGTCCGGACCGAGAGCCGCGGCCATGGCCTCGGCGCCCACTCTCCCGTTCGCACCCGGGAGCACCTCGGTCACCTCGGCTCCGAGAGGGCGCAGCTGCCGGGCGGCGAAGAGCACCGCTGGATGCTCGAGCGCGGACACCACCACCCCGGTGCGACGCGGATCGGGGCGTGCGAGCCAGCTTCCCTTCACCGCCAGCGCGTCGGCCTCGGTGCCCGAGCCGGTGAACACCACCTCCCGCCGCTCGCAGCCGAGGACCTGCGCCACGCGCGCGCGCGCCGCATCCAGGCGGTCCCGGGCGGCCCGCCCGGTGGCATGAACGCTGCTCGGATTGGTCGCCGTCCCGGTGCCCCACGCCGCGGCGAGCGCGGCGGCCACCTCGGGACGGAGCGGTGTGCTGGCGTTGTGGTCGAGGTAGATCACTGCTCGCCGGCGAGGAGCGAGCGAGGCTTCTCGCCCTTCACCCCGAAGGCGTCGAGGAAGGCGAAGAGGAGGCGGCGCTTCGCGCGCGCGGCCCGATCTCGCGACGGGGGGAGCGGGACCCGTGCTCCGGCCATGCTCCCGTGGCCGCCGGCCGACCCTCCGCGGTTCTCGCACAGCTCGCGCATCAGCCGCCCGGCGTTCATCCGGCGATCCCGGACGCGCAGCGAGAGGTAGAGGCTGCCCTCGTAGGTGCCGTAGGCCAGCGACCACTTCATCCCCTCGAGGAACATGAGGCGCTCGGCGACCTCGGCCACCATGTCCGGCGAGTAGATGTCCTTGAGGTCGGTCACCACCACCGTTTCCCCGTAGACCTTGGCCCGCTCGATGGCCAGGTGGTAGAGGCGGAAGTACTCGGCCGGGAGGTCGGGATGCTCGATGCGGCCGAGCAGGTGCTTGTCCACCTTGGGGAAGAGCCAGAGGTAGGCCTCGACGTCGCGCGGGGTCGTCTGACGGCCGAGGTCACGGCTGTCGGTCTTGATGCCGTAGAAGAGCGCGGTGGCCACCTCCGGTGAGGGCTCGAGCCGCGCCGCGCGGAGGTACTCGACGAGCATGGTGGAGCTGGCGCCGAAGTCGCCGCCCACGTCGGCGAAGGGGGCGTGGAGGCTCGCGTCCCGGAGGGGGTGATGATCGACGACCACGTCCACCGGGTAGCGGGCGGGGATGGAGTGGTTCCCGGTGGAGGGCTGGGTGTCCACCACCCCGACCAGGTCGTACTCGTCGAACACCACCTGGCTCACCGGGGAGACCGGGAGTCGGAGGACCTTGACCAGGGCAAGGTTCTCCGACCGCCCGATGATGCCGCCGTAGGCGACGTGGGCCTCGAGCCCGGCCTTCTTCTCCAGGAGGAAAGCCAGCGCCACGGCCGCCGCCAGGCTGTCCGGATCCGGGTTGTCGTGGGTGAGGATGACCGCCCGCGTGCGGGTGCGGCCGAGCTCCAGGAGCGCCTCCAGCTTGTCCCGCACCGGCAGGTCGGCGAGCGGGCGTTCCGGGGGCTCCTCCGACTTGACGCGGCTCGACAACGGGGACGGCATGCTCGGGGGGCCTCTCACCTCCGGACCATCGTACGGAGGAGCCGGATGCTGTTCCCATAGCGCTCCGGGAAGGGTGTTTCCAGCACCCCCGGGGTCCGAGGGAATCGGGGGTCGTTCAGCAGGGTGCGAAACGCCGTAAGGCCCAGTTTTCCCTTGCCGATTTCCGCGTGTCTGTCCCGTCTGCACCCCAGGGGGCCAGCGCTGTCGTTGAGATGAAAGCAACGGATGCGGCGGCGGCCAAATCTCCGGATTGATTCATCCAGGACGGCCGTCATGCCCCGAGCGGTCGAGATGTCATACCCAGCCGCGAAAAGGTGGCATGTATCCAGACAGACACCTACACGCTCCGGTTCAGCGGTCCGGGCGAGGATCTCCTCGAGCTGCTCGAGCCTGAAGCCGAGCGAGTTCCCCTGGCCGGCGGTGTTCTCGAGGCAGATGCACGGGCCCCGGCGGTCGGTGCGCGCGTGCAGCGCGTCCAGCGCCTCCGCCACCCGGCGCAGGCCCCGCGGCATGTCCGGGTGGGCGCCGGGGTGGAGGACCAGGACCGGGATGCCGAGTGCGGCACATCGCCGCAGCTCCTCGCGAACGGCGGCCAGCGAGCGCCGGCGGAGCAGGGAATCCTCGGTGGCCAGGTTGACCAGGTAGCTCCCGTGGGCGATGGCCGGAAGGCGATGGGCGCGCACCGCGCGGCGGAAGGCATGCGCCTCGCCCGGGTCCAGGGGCGGGCTGGCCCACCCGCGCGCCGACCGGGTGAAGACCTGGAGGCTCCGCGCGCCGTCGGCGCGGGCCCGGGCGACGGCCTGGGAGATGCCCCCGGCGATGGAGGCGTGGGCGCCGACGTGCACGGGGGGCGCTAGTTGATGGCGCGGTAGCGGCGCGCCTGGTCGCGGAAGAACTTCAGCCCGTTGTCGAGCGAGTTCTCCATGGCATCCATGAGCAGGGTCCGGAAGCCCGAGGCCGTGCCGCGAAACGCCTCGTAGTAGCGCTGTCGATCGATGGAATGGATGACGCAGGGCAGGTAGCCGTTGCGCTGCAGCACGAGGTTGCTCGCCATCCGTCCCACCTTCCCGGAGTGCTCGCTGAAGGGGAAGATCTCGAGGAACTGGAACTGAAAGGTGGCCGCCTGCTTGATCGGGTGGTACTCGCGGAACTCCGTCGACCCGGTGAACTCGACCAGCTTCTCGAGCAGCGCTGGAATCTTGGCCGGCTGCGCGATGTCGTGGAAGTAGGTCCGGTGCAGCGGCATGTCCCGCCGGAGCCCGGCCCGCTCGCGCTCCTTGGTCAGCTCCTTCTCGGTGCGCTCGCGCCGCTCGGC
>Ga0187779_10000683_pt1 | contig 22558 bp, 24 predicted proteins | sample 1015_Q2_SP10_10__FD_132435 | JGI IMG/M metagenome (GOLD analysis project Ga0187779, IMG submission 132435) | Tropical peat soil microbial communities from peatlands in Department of Meta, Colombia - 1015_Q2_SP10_10_MG | ecosystem: Environmental > Terrestrial > Soil > Wetlands > Peat | place... | reverse complement strand
GCTCGAGGCCACCGGCCGTCAGCCGGCGGCCACCGGCGACATCCGCACCAGCATGCTCATCGCTGCCGCGCTCATCGAGGGCGTCGGCTTCGCCGGCATCGTGGTCGCCTTCCTCCTCGCCGGTAAGACCTGAGCCACCCCAGTCCCCGAGCGTCAAGGGAACCGCCGATGCCCATGCTCCTCGCCGCCAGTGGCTTTCTCGAGGTCCGGCCGGGCCTCATCTTCTGGACGCTGATCACCTTCCTGCTGGCCGCCTTCGTGCTGCGGCGGGTGGCCTGGGGACCCATCGTCGACCGCGTCGAGGAGCGGGAGAAGACCATCCAGGCGGCCCTGGATGCGGCCAAGCGGGAGCGCTCCGAGGCGGAGAAGCTGCTCGGCGAGCAGAAGGCGGCCATCGCCGAGGCCCGGCGCGAGGCGGCGGAGATGGTCCGCCGCAACGCCGAGGACGTGGACCGGCTGCGTGCCGACCTCCTGGCCAAGGCGCGGGCCCAGGCGGAGGAGCTGAGGGCGGACGCCAAGCGGTCCATCGACGACGAGAAGGCCAAGGCGGTGGCCGAGGTCAAGGGGGTGGCGGCGGACCTGGCCATCCAGATCGCCGAGAAGCTGCTCGGCGAGCACCTCGACGCCGACAAGCAGCGCGCCCTGGCCCGGCAGTACGTGGAATCGCTCGGGCGCAGCGCTCCGAAGCGGCCGTCGTAAGGCCCCCGGGGTGGGACTGAGCATCGGCATCGTCGGCCTGCCCAACGTGGGCAAGTCCACGCTCTTCAACGCCCTCTCCGCCGCCGGAGCGGCGGCGGCCAACTACCCGTTCTGCACCATCGAGCCCAACGTGGGGGTGGTGCCGGTTCCCGATCCGCGGCTCGACCAGCTGGCGGCGCTGGTGAAGCCGAAGCAGACCATCCACGCCACGCTGGAGTTCGTGGACATCGCCGGCCTGGTCCGCGGCGCCTCGAAGGGCGAGGGGCTGGGCAACCAGTTCCTGGCCAACATCCGGCAGGTGGACGCCGTTCTGCACGTGCTGCGCTGCTTCGAGGACCCCAACGTGGTCCACGTCGAGGGGGGCATCGACCCGGCCCGGGACCAGGGGGTGGTGGACACCGAGCTCTGCCTGAAGGATCTCGAGACCGTCGACCGGCGGCGCGAGCGCAGCCAGAAGATGGCCAAGGCCGCCGGCAAGCCGGGAGAGGAGGCCCGCGCCGAGCTGGCGCTGCTCGACCGGGTGCACGCCGCGCTGGACGCGGGAACGCCGGTGCGTGCCCAGCGCCTGGCGCCCGAGGAGCATGCCCGCCTGCGCGAGCTCTTTCTCCTCACCGACAAGCCGGTGCTCTACGTGGCCAACATCTCCGAGGAGCAGCTCGGCCGCGAGGAGTCCGACCCCCACGTGCGCGCCGTCCGCGACATCGCCGAGCGGGAGCATGCGGGGGTGGTGGTGCTGGCGGCGGCCATCGAGGCGGAGATCCAGCGGCTCCCGGCGCCGGAGCGCCCGGCCTTCCTGGCCTCGGTGGGGCTCGGCGAGCCGGGGCTGAACAAGGTGGTGCGAGCCGGCTACGCCCTCCTCGGCCTCCTCACCTACTTCACCGTGGGCGAGCAGGAGTGCCGTGCCTGGACCGTCCGCCGGGGGGCCAAGGCGCCCGAGGCGGCCGGGGTCATCCACTCGGACTTCGAGCGAGGCTTCATCCGGGCTGAGGTCTTCGACTGGAAGGACCTCCTGGCCCAGGGAAGCGAGGCCGCGGTCCGGGAGAAGGGCCTCTTGCGCGTCGAGGGCCGGGAGTACGTGGTCCGCGACGGCGACTGCATGCACTTCCGGTTCAACGTCTGAGCGGCCAGGGCGCTCTCCTTGTCCCCGCGGCGGCGGACAGCCCTGGGGTAGGCTCCGGGCCGCGATGGGCCGTGGCGGAACCCGGAGGAGCCTCGTGGCTCAGGCGCCCGAGCTCGCCGGCGAGCTCGGGGCGCTCGGGCTGCTCGCCCACCCGGAGCGGGTCCCCGCCGGCCGTCCGTCACTCGGAGAGCTGTGCGCCTCCGGCGCCCTGGACGGCGGGCTGAGCGTCTCCCTGGACGTGCGCCCGGACGAGCTGCTCGGCCCGCTCTGCATGCGCATCGGCGGCGAGGCGCGGGTCCTCCGCGTGGTGGACGTGCGCTCGAGCCCGCCCGAGCTCTGGGTCCAGGGAGGCCGCGGGGAGGAGCACTGGCCGGTCCCGGACGTCGCGGCGCTGGTGAAGGAGCTCAACGTGCGCTTCCGGGATGCGGCACAGGTTCGCGCCATCGCGCTGCTCGGGGAATGGGAGGAGGCGCGGCAGCTGTGGTGCATCCCGAAGCCGGCGCTCGCCCCGCTGCTCGCCCGTCGCCGGCTCCGCGCCCGGGACGTTCCCGGGCTGGCCGGCGGCGGGCGCCGCTCGCTCTAGCTCTCGTCGCCCAGGGCTGCCGGGACGACGAGCGCCCGGGCGCCCCGCGCCTCGGCCAGCTCACCGGAGCGGACCGCTTCGGCGACCAGGGCTGCGGCGCCGAGCATGTAGAACAGGCACAGGGCGATGACCAGGATGGGGAGCCCGACGAAATGGATGCGCTTCTCCGAGACGATGGAATTCATGGTGACCTGTACTCTCCGAGGCAGGCCGCCCTCTGCCGGCCGCCTGCGACGAGGAGACGCTCCGGCCGCCCCGCCATTGCGTGACAGGGGAGTGTCGTTCACAGCACGGTCCTGACCTTTCGCCGCAGCGATGCGGCCGGAGGGTCGTGCTGTTAGGGGTTTGCCCCCTTCCCCATGGCTGACTCCTTCCCTCGCCGTCGACGGCTCCTGACGTTCTTTTCCGCCGTCTCGGTCGTCTTCGGGCTTCTTCACCTCTACCCAGGCGTGCGCCTGCTCTCCGACACCGGTTTCCCTCCGGGGTGGGCAGCGCTGGGCTGGGCGCTCATCGCACTGGTCGTGGCCTCGGTCCCGGCCGGGTTCTTCCTCATCCGCAGCACCGGGAACCGGCTCACCCGCGCGCTCTTCGCCTTCGCCACCTTCTGGCTCGGCGGCGCGGGGATCCTCCTCACCGCCACGCTGGGCACGGACCTGGCCCGGCTGGTGCTCGACCTGGTCCGCGGGTTCCCGCAGGGCGCTGACCGGGTCGCGCAGGCGCGCCTCCAGGCGATGGCCATCGTCTCGCTCACCCTGGTCCTCATCGCCTGGGCGGTCTTCAGCGCGCGGGGCCGCTTCCAGCTCCGGCGGGTGACCGTGCCGCTCCGCCGGCTGGGCGAGGGGCTGGACGGCCTCCGCATCGTGCAGATCAGCGACCTCCACATCGGCGAGCGGCTGGACGCGCGCTTCCTTCGCCGGGTGGTGGAGAAGGTGAACGCCCTCTCGCCCGACGTGGTGGCGGTGACCGGGGATTTGGTCGACGGTCCGGTGCGCGCGCTCCGCGCCGAGGTCGCCCCGCTCGGCGAGCTGCGCGCGCGCTACGGGGTCTACTACGTCACCGGCAACCACGAGTACTACTGGGGCGGGCCGGAGTGGGAGGCCGAGGTGGACCGGCTCGGGCTGACCGTGCTCCGCAACACGCACCGGGTCATCGCCCGCGGCGGCAGCGAGCTCGCCCTGGGCGGGGTCCCGGATCTCCAGGGGGCGCGCTTCCATCCCGAGCACGCCTGCCGCCCCGACCTCGCCTTCGCCGGCGCCCCGCCGGGGGCTCCCCGCGTCCTGCTCGCCCATCAGCCGTCGGCGGCGCGGACCGCGGCTGCCGCCGGGGTCGACCTCCAGCTCTCCGGCCACACCCACGGCGGGCAGATCTTCCCCTTCCACCTGCTCGTCTGGCTCAGCCAGCCGGTGCTCAGCGGGCTGAAGCGGCTGTTCGGGATCTGGGTCTACACCCACCGTGGCACCGGGACCTGGGGGCCGAGGATGCGGCTTCTCGCCGCCCCGGAGATCGCCGAGATCACCCTCACCGCGGCCTGAGGGACCGCCCGGGCGCCTCGGGCCTTGCGCGTCCCGGCTCGAGCGGGGACAGTTGCCGCCGGTGCGCCTGCCCGTCCCGGTCGCGGTTGCCGTCTGCGCTGCGCTGGCCTGCGCGGCCGAGCCGAGACCGCTCGCCGAGGGCCGCCCGCCGGCGTTCATCGGGACCCCGGGGCCGGCGCGGCCCGACGGGTGCCCGGTGCAGCTCCTCCTCTCGCGGCGCGACCGACCGGCGGCGCCCATCGAGGACATCGCCACCGTCTCGGCCGAGGCCTACACGCTCGAGGCCTGCAAGCAGGAGCTGGTGACGCGCCAGGCCTGCCGGTACGGCGGCGACGTGCTCTACGCCTTCGAGACCGGGCAGGCCTCCGTCGGATTGCAGACGCCGGTGGTCTGGTGCGCGGCCAAGCTGGCGCGCTTCCAGGTCCCCCCGCCCGCCGGACGCTAGGACGGCGAGGGACGGGAGCGCCGGGGCCGGGAGGGCGCCGGCGGCGCGGCGAGATCGGCAGCCCGGAGGAGCGCGGCGACCATCGGCGCCGGGGTGGCCTGCCCGGTGCCGGCCAGCGCGTAGGCGACGCCGTGGTCCGGCGACGTCCGGGGGAGCGGCAGACCGAGCGTGACGTTGACCGTCTGGTCGAAGTCGAGCGCCTTGGCCACCACCAGACCCTGGTCGTGGTACATGACCAGCACCGCGTCGAACGGCATCCGGTCCGGGTGGGCGAAGAGGCCGTCGGCCGGGAGGGGTCCGGTGCAATCGACGCCGCGACGGCGGGCACGGGCCACCGCCGGAGCGATGATGCGGACCTCCTCGTCGCCGAGCTGCCCTCCCTCGCCGGCGTGAGGGTTGAGCCCGGTGACGGCGATGCGTGCCGGCCGGCGGAACCGGGGGCGCAGCGAGGCGGCCAGGAGCTGGAGCTGCGCGGTGAGCCGGGGGACGCTGAGCGCCCGCGGGACGTCCCGGAGGGGCAGGTGGTTGGTGGCCAGCGCCACCCGGACGCGCGGCCCATCGAGAAGCATCAGCGCCTCGCAGCCGAAGGCCTCGGCGAGGAGCTCGGTGTGGCCGACGAAGCGCGTCCCGGTGCGGAGGATCTGCTCCTTGGAGACCGGCGCGGTACAGAGTGCATCCAGGTGCCCGTCCCGGGCCGCCTGGACCAGAGCCTGGACGTAGGCGAGCTGCGCCTTGCCGCCGGCGCGCGACGGCTTCCCCGGCCTCCGGTCCCTCTCCGCGAGCTCGGTCACCGCCACCCGGGCCGCGCCCGCCGAGCGCCCGAGGTCCGCCGCCGCGCGCAGTGGAAGGTCACGCAGCGAGGGGAAGCGCTCCAGCGTCGGCCCATCCCCGAAGACGACCGGCACCAGGGCCTGGCGGACGCGGGGCACCTCCAGCGCCAGGGCGAGCACCTCCGGGCCGATGCCCGACGGGTCCCCGAGCGAGATCCCTACCCGCGGCAACGTCACTCGATCTTCTTCGCCTGGGACGAGGCGGCGGGAAAGAGCTTGTTGTCCAGCACCGCCGCCTGGCGGAGCTGCTGGACGTACTGGGCCGAGGCCCGGACGACCTGTTCCTGCCGCAGCTTGTCCTCGATCTGCGCCTTCATCTCCGACAGGGGGGGCAAGCCCACCGCCCGCTCCTCCTCCAGCTTGAGGACATGCCAGCCGAGGCTGGTCTGCACCGGGTCGGACACCTCGCCGGGCTTGAGGGAGAAGGCGACCGCCTCGAAGGCCGGGACCATCGCCCCGTGCTTGAAGAAGCCCAGGTCGCCGCCGTCGGCCGCGCTCGAGCCTTCGCTCTTCCGCTTGGCCAGCTCGGCGAAGTCCACTCCGGGCTGCCGGGCCTCGGCGGCGATGGCCTTGGCCTTCAGCTCCGCCGCCTGGACCTCGGCCGGGGTCGGGTTCTGGGGGAGCTGGACGACGATGTGGCGCACGTGGATCTCGATCTCCTTGCCCTCGGTGCGCGCCATCCGGTCGTACTCGCTGCGGATGTCCGCCTCGCTGACCTTGATCTTCTTCTGCACCTTCTCGCGCAGGAGCTGGTAGCGGGCGAGCTGCTTGCGCATCTGCTCCCGGTAGTCGGCCATGGTCAGCCCCTCGTTGGCCACCGCCTGGGACAGCTGCTCGGGGGTGAAGTTGTAGCGCTTCATCACCTCCTGGACGCTCATCTCCACCTGCTTGTCGTCGATGACGATCTTCGCCTCCTTCAGCTCCTGGTCGAGGACGTACTCGTCGATGATGGCGTCCAGCGTCTTCCGGGTGATCTCCTCGCGCTTCTTCTGCCGGTCCTGCGGAGTCACCTCGGCATCGAGCTTCTGGAACTCGAAGGCCGCCCGCTTCTGCACCGCGCTCAGGGTGATGATCTCGTTGTTGACCACCGCCGCCACGCGGTCGACCAGCTCCGCCCGCGCCGGGCGGGCCAGCCCGGCGGCCAGCGACAGTGCGAGGACCAGGGCCGGGCGGCTCATGGCCGGGCCTCCTCGGCCAGCCGGCCGGCGGGGGACACCCGCGGGCCGCTCACCCGGGCGAGCACCGGCTCGTTGAGGCGGATGGCGGCCCGCTCCCGCAGTCCCTGGAGATAGGCGGCCTGCGCCTTCTCGCGCTTGGTCCGGAGGAGGAGCCGCTCCACCTCGTGGCGCACCTGGGCCAGCTCCTTCCGGTGCGCCGGTCGGCGTTCGATGACCTTGAAGAGGTGGAATCCGTACTCGCTGGTGACCACGTCCGAAACCTGTCCCGGCTGGAGCGAGAATGCCACGTTGTCGAACTCCGGAGGCATCACCCCCTTGGGAAACCAGCTCAGGTCCCCTCCCAGGCGAGCGTCCGCGGACAGGGAGTGCTCGCGGGCCAGGTCGGTGAAGCGGGCGCCCCGGTGCAGCTCGTCCCGCAGCCGCTTCGCCTCCTCCAGCTCCTTGACCACGATCTGTGCCGCGTGGACCTGCTCCGGCTCCTGGAACTCGGAGGCATGGGCGTCCAGGTAGCCCTGGAGCTCGTCCTCGGTGACCGCCACCCGCTCGTAGACCACGCTGTCCACCAGCTTCTCCACGGTGAGCTGGGCGGCCGTCCGCCGGACGAGGTCCGGCTCGGTCAGCCCGCCCTGAGCCAGCGCCTCGCCGAAGCGCTCACCCGGGAACTCCGCCTTCCAGCGCACCACCGCGCGCTGGACGACCTCCGGCGGCACGCTGATGCCCCGGGCCCGAGCGTCCTGGAGCAGGAGCTGACGGTCGATGAGTCCCTGGAGCACGGTCCGCTTCAGTGCGAGGAGCTGCTCCGGAGTGGGGGTGGAGGTGCTCTCCGGTGCCTCGAAGGCCAGGTCCAGCTCCCGCTCCAGCTCCACCCTGGGGATGGCCTCGCCGTTGACGGTGGCCACCACCGCCGGGTCGAGCGGCGGCGGCCCGGCCCGGGTGCAGGCCAGGGAAGCCGCGGCGAGGATGAGCAGGGGGGGTCCGCGCTTCATTGCCGGGCAGGCGGCGCGGCAGCTCCGCCGGCCGCCCCGGTGGGGGCCGGAGCGGGGATCATCGCTCGGGGCATGGGGGCGGGCTCGTTCCCCCGCGGCGCACTGTCGACGACCACCTTGGCCAGGGCAGCCTCGTCGATCTGCACGTTGGCTCCGTTCTTGAGGTCGGCCAGGAACTTCTCGTAAGCCTGGTTCCGGCGCTCGTTGGAGAGGCGGCTCCGGATCTGCCCTTTCACGTCGGCGAAGGGCGTCTCCGCCGCCGCCTGGTGGACGCGCAGCTTGAGGATGTAGAACCCGTTGCGTCCGTGGACCACGGCGCTGAGGTCCCCCGGCTCCTTCAGCCCCTGGACGGCCTGGGCAACCTCGGGGCCGTAGCGGTTGGTGAGGTCGGCCACGGTCAGGGCCCGCAGGTCTCCCTCCAGCCCCTTGGACGGGTCGTCGGAGTTCGTCTTCGCCAGCAGGCCGAAGGCGGCGAAGTCGTCCGGCTTCATCCGGTGCGCCTGGGCGAGCAGCTGCGCGGCCCGCGCACTCTGCGTCTTCTGCTTGGCGGCGTCGCCGTCCGGCGCGGAGAGAAAGAGCATGCTCACCCGGTAGGTCTCGGGGCGCGAGAACTCGGCGGGATGCGAGTCGTAGTAGGCCTGGAGCTCCTCGTCGGTGACGGTGGTGCCCTTCCCCTCGAGCTCGTCGCGGACCATCCGCTGGGCGAGGGTGTTCTTCACCGACTCCACCACCTCCGGGTCGCCGGCATGGCCGCGGAGGACCGCTTCGCGGGCGAGCAGGTCGAGGCGGACCAGGCGGTCGACGAGATCCTTCTTCTGCGCCGGGGTCTGGTAGCGCACCCGCACCATGGGGGGCATCTGGGCCAGGGCCCGGTTCAGCTCCTCGACGGTGATCACCCCGCCGTGGAAGGTGGCCACCGGCGTCCCCTTGGGCGAACGCTTGAGGTCGAAGGTCACCTTGTCCGGGGACCGGGAGCAGGCGGCGGCGGCGATGCCCAGCGCGAGGCACGCCGGGCGGAGGAGGGCGAGGTTTTTCATGGCGGGGGGCTCGCCTAGCACGCCGGTGCCCCTTCCGGCCAGCGGCTCTCCGGGGCGGTGCTAGCCTACCTGGCGTGGCTCGGGCCCGCTTCTGCGTCTACATGCTGCGCTGTGGAGACGGAAGCCTCTACACCGGCGCCACCAGCGACCTCGCCCGGCGCCTCTCCCGGCACGCCGAGGGGAAGGGCGGCGCCTACACCCGGAGCCGCCTGCCCGTTCGCCTGGTCTTCTGCGAGCCGGCCGCCGGGTGGGGGGCGGCGCTCCGGCGAGAGGCGGCGCTGAAGCGGCTCACCCGCGCCTCGAAGTGGGCGCTGGTGCGCTCGCTCAGGAGGACTTCGGCGCCGCCGGGGAGGTCTTCGAGCGACCGCCCAGCGCGGCCATCACCCCGAGAAGCAGGCCGACCAGGGCTCCGGCGAGGGTCCCCACCAGGGTCCAGGTGAACATGGACGTGGCCGTGCCCAGCGTCACCGAGGCGCAGTCGCACTGGGCATAGACGCCGCTGATCGGCGCGTTGAACTTGGGGACCAGGAAGCGGCCGGCGAGCGACGCGGTGAACCCACCGACCATTCCGCCGCTGGTGAGCCAGAGGAGGATCCTGCGCAGCGTGTCCATGGGGAGCTCCGGATGGGGAGGGTGGGCAGCGGCCCCGAGTCCTGATATCGGCCAGGTTGGAGATGCACTCTACGTGACGCTGCTCGCCTGGGGAGGGGCTTTCTTCGCCGTCGCCGCCGTCCTCCTGTCCGCTCCGATGGTCATCTTCGCCTTCCGCCGGAGCCTGGGGACCGGGCTGATGGTGCTGCTCATCCCCTTCTACGTCTTCTGGTTCGCCGTGAAGCACTTCCAGCATCCGCGCAAGGCGGCACTGGTGTGCGGCTGGTTGGCCTGCCTCGGCCTGGCCTCGGCGCTCCTCGCCGTCCACGAGGCAGCCAGCGCATTCGGCGCCGACCCCTACCGCTAGCTAGACGCCGCGGGCATCGGCCGGCCAGACCACCTTGTGCTGCTGGAGCTGGAAGCGTACCGGGAGCCGGTCGGCGACGATCCACTCGGCCAGGAGGCGTGGCGCGAGGGCGCCGTGCACGCAGCCGAAGAGCAGCCCGAAGGGGCGGGAGGCGAGCCGGTGCGCGGCCAGCTGGGCCCGCGCCCAGAGGTAGTCCTCCCGGGTACCGATGACGAACTTCAGCTCGTCGCCGGCGGTCATCGAGTCCAGGACCCGGAGGTCGTTCCGGTCGCACTCGCCCGAGCTGGGCGTCTTGAGGTCGACGATCTTGTGCACCCCGGCCGGCACCAGCCGGACGTCGATGGCTCCCGAGGTCTCGAGGAGCACCGTCAGCCCCGCCCCGAGGAGCTGCTCGAGGAGCGGGTAGACGCCGGGCTGGAGGAGCGGCTCGCCGCCGGTCACCTCGACCCGGGGGGCGCCCAGGCCGAGCACCCGCCGCACCACCTCGGCCACCGCCAGCCGCTCGCCGCCGTGGAAGGCAAAGGCGCTGTCGCAGTAGGTGCAGCGGAGGTGACAGCCGGTGAGCCGGACGAAGCTGCAGAGCAGGCCCTGGTGGGAGGATTCCCCCTGGAGCGAGAGGTAGATCTCCCGGACCATCACCGAATCGGCGCCGGCAACGCGGCGCGGCTCGAGGTGGGGTCGGGCGGCCAGCATCGCCCCTCCTCTAGCACTCCCTTCGTCTGCCTTGCCTCGCCCGGGGCGTTCCGGTAGGCGTTTCGACCGAGCATGGAGGCACCGACGACGTCGTGGGTGGCGGGCGCCGCTGGGCGCCTTCGCGTCCAGTCCGCCGGACACGACCGGACCCCCATCATCCTTGTTCACGGCAACGCCGGGGACCGTACCCACTGGGCGCAGACCTTCCCGCACCTGGCCCGGACGCGCCGGACGGTGGCCTTCGATCTGCGTGGCATGGGCGAGTCCGATGCTCCGGCCGATGGCTCGTTCGCGCTGGAGGACATGGTCGCCGACGTGGTCCGGGTGGCGGACGCGCTCGGGCTCGGTCGGTTCGTGCTCGCCGGGCACAGCTACGGGGGCTCGGTGGTGGCCGCCGCCTGCGGCCGGGTCCCGGAGCGGCTTGCCGGGGCGCTGTTCCTGGATGCCAGCGGCGACCTGCGCTCCATCCCTCCCGAGGAGCTGGCCGCCTGGCGCGAGCGCATGGACCCGGAGCACTTCCCGGTCACGGTGCGCTCCTGGTTCTCCGGGCTGCTCGCCGCCGCCACCCCCGAGACGCGGATGCGGGTGATGGCCACGCTCGAGCGTACCCCGCGGGAGGTCTACGTCCCGGCCATGGAGGGGCTGCTCGGCTTCGACCCGCGAGAGGCCATCTCCCGCTTCGCCGGGCCGAAGGCCATCGTCGCCGCCCGGATGCTCGAGGGCCCACTCTCCCTTCAAAAGACCGTTCCCGAGATCCCCTGCGAGCTCATCGACGGCGTGAGCCACTGGCTCCAGCTCGACCGCCCGGAGGCGGTCAACGCGGCGCTGGACCGGTTCCTGGCCAGCGTCCCCGGCTGAGCCCGGGGCCTACTGCTTGAGCTTGTAGCCGCGCGCCAGCAGCGCGTAGTTCACCGAGGTGGCGGCGGCGGCCAGCGCAGCGAGCAGCGCGCCACCGAGCAAGGGCCGAAAGATGCTCGAGCCGAGCATCCCGTAGCGAAGCCCCTCCACCATGTAGACCATGGGGTTGAAGAGGCTCACCGTGTGCCAGGGCTCGGGCAGCTGGTGCACGGAGTAGAAGACCCCGCCGAGAAAGGTGAGGGGGAACATGACGAAGGTGGGGAAGAAGTTGATCTGCTCGAACTTCTCCGCCCACATCGCGGCGATGAGCCCGAGCACGGAGAAGACGTAGGAGGTGCCCACCAGGAAGGCGAAGGTCGCCCCGGGGTGGGCCAGCTGCAGCCCGGTGAAGAGGAGGGCCACCGCCCAGGTGAGCAGCCCGACGATGAGGCCGCGGACCATGGCTCCGCCCACGAACCCGAGGAGGATCTCCCCCGGACCGAGCGGGGCGACGAGCAGGTCCACCACCGTTCCCTGGATCTTCATGATGAACAGCGAGGAGCTGCTGTTGAGGAAGGCGTTGTTCGCCAGCCCGAGGAAGATCAGCCCCGGGACGATGAAGGGCAGGTAGGGCTGGCCGGTCACCTGCTCCATCCGCCCACCGAGCGAGACCCCGAAGACGACGAAGTAGAGCGAGGTGGAGATGAGCGGCGAGAGGACGGTCTGGCCGGGCACGCGGAGGAAGCGGCGAATCTCCTTGACCAGGAGCGTCCGGAAGCCGAGCCAGTTCACGACGGCGCTCCGGACCGGCCGTGGAGCACGTCGAGGAGGACGTCCTCCAGCCGGCTGGCCCGGGTCTCCACGTCCTGGATGTCCGCCCCACCGGCGTAGAGACGGCCGAGGACCTCGCTCGCCCGGGGCCGCCCGGCGCGCTCGATGTAGATCAGGCTCCGGCCGTCCTCGGCCAGCGTGCCGCCCTCGGTGAGCCCTTCCGGCAGGCGCGGCAGCGGCTCACCGAAGCTGACCCGGAGCCGCCGTTCCCCCATCCGGGCGAGGAGCGCCTGGGTGTCCTCGACGAGGAGGAGCCGGCCCTCGTTGATGATGCCCACCCGGTCGGCGAGCTCCTCGGCCTCCTCCAGGTAATGGGTGGTGAGCACCACCGTCGTCCCCTCCTGCCGCAGGCGGCGCACGTAGGCCCACAGGTCGCGCCGGAGCTCGACGTCCACGCCGGCGGTGGGCTCGTCCAGGAAGACCAGCCTCGGGCGGTGGACGAGCGCCTTGGCGATGAGCAGCCGGCGCCTCATCCCCCCGGACAGGGCGCGGGTCTGCACATCGGCCTTGGCGGTGAGGTCGAGAGCCTCGAGGATCTCGGCGATGCGCGCCTCGTCCGGCGGGCGTCCGTAGTAGCCGAGCTGGATGCGGAGCGATTCGCGCACGGTGAAGAAGGGGTCGAAGTTCACCTCCTGCGGCACGAGCCCCACCTGGAAGCGCGGGCCGATGGGATCCACGTCCAGGTCGGTGCCGAAGAGCCGGACGGTGCCGGAGGTCTTCCTCACCAGCCCGCACACCGCGCCGATGAGCGTCGTCTTCCCGGCCCCGTTGGGCCCGAGCAGGGCGAAGATTTCCCCGGTGCCGATGGTCAGGGACACGCCGTCCAGCGCGACCAGGTCGCGGTACCGCTTGACCAGCCGCTCGACGTCGAGGACGGGGGCGCTCACGGGGGCGAGCGCTCCTAACCCATCCCTGGCCGGCGCGCCCTCGGAAACGCGCCGCGTGCTCAGAGCTTGAACGGATCCGGCTGGTGCGGGTGGACCGGGGGCTGGGGTGGGGGAGCGGGGGCCGGCGCCGGGCTCGCCGCCGGAACGGCGGCCGGGCGCCGCGGCTGGAGCCGGACCTCGAGCTGGACGCTCCCCGTCGCGGGCACCCGTCGCAGGACGGGCACACGCCCCGGCGCGGACACCCTGAGCGGCAGCGTGCCGCTCTCCTCGGCGAGCTGGACGGAGAGTGGTGTCGTGCCCAGCACCTCGCCGGTGTCGGTGCGCTCCACGCGCGCCCCGCGCGGCTGGCTGCGGACCCGGAGGGTCATCCTCGGAGGGGCCACCGCCGGAGGGACGCTGGGCTCCTGGCCTCGAGGAGGCGCGGCATCGGCCGGAGCCGGCTCGGGGGCGGCCACCGGCGCGGCGGCCGGCTCCGCGGCGGGCACCGGCGCCGGCGCGGCCGGGCGCAGGCGAAGGGCGGCCAGTCCGCCGGCGGCGAGGAGCAGGAGCCCGGCGGCGAGACCCGGAAGGAGCAGGCGCGAGCGCCTCCGGCGCGGGGCGGGAACGAGCGCCGCGGCCAGCGCCGACTCCAGAGCCTGCATGGTCGGGAACCGGTCCACCGGGTCCTTGGCCAGGCACCGGAGGACCACGGCTCTCAGGGGCGCCGGGATTCGCTCCCCGGCCGGGGTGCGCGCCGGCAGCGGAGGCGCCGGCTCGGTGAGCACCTTGGCCACCAGCTGTCCGAAGCTCGTTCCGGAGAAGGGGGGCTGGCCGGCGAGCAGCTCGTGGAGCACGCACCCCAGCGCGTACTGGTCGGTGCGCGCGTCCGCCCCGAGCCCGTTGGCCTGCTCCGGCGCCATGTAGGCCGGCGTCCCGACGATGGTGCCCTCCACGGTGGAGCTGAGCGGAAGGTCGCCCAGGGGAGTCATCAGCTTGGCCACCCCGAAGTCGAGGACCTTCACGAAGTCGCGCTCGCTGCCGCGCAGGACCAGGAAGAGGTTGTCCGGCTTGACGTCGCGGTGGACCACCCCCACCTGGTGCGCGGCCCCCAGGGCCCGGGCCACCTGCCGGGCGATGTCCACCGCCCGGGTCACCGAGAGCCGCTCGTGGGCGAGCACCTGGGTCAGGCTGTGACCCTCGAGCATCTCCATCACGCAGTAGACGCGCGTCCGGCCGCTCGGGCCCGGCTCGTGGACGAAGTCGAGGATCTCCACGATGTGCTCGTGGTTGATCTGGTTCACCGCCCGCGCCTCGTGGAAGAAGCGCTGGATGAGGTTCTGGTTCTGGGCATGCTCGGCCCGCAGGACCTTGATCGCCGCCGGGCGGCCGAGCGTGACGTGCCGGGCGAGGAAGACCCGGCCCATCGACCCCTCGCCGAGGAGGCGCTCCAGCCGGTACTGGCCGAGGATGTCCCCCTCGCGCTCCCGGACCTCGTCCTCGACGAGGAGCATGGGCGTGGCGCCGGTGTTCCGGCCCCGGAGCTCCTGCGTCCGGGGCTGGGCGGCATCGAGGGCGCGGGCCAGCGCCGAGGGGTCGGCGAACCGCTCGGTGGGGACGGGCTCGAGGCAGCGGCGGATGATGGGCTCGAGCCAGCCGCCGCCGCCGAAGCCGAGCGCCTCGCGCATCAGGCGGCCGAGGGCGGCCACGTCGGCTCGCGCGTCGGCGTCGTCTCCCGGGGCGTCCGCCAGACCGGGCCCGACGAGCTTGGGGGCGAAGCGCGACAGCCCGCCCACCAGGAAGACCTGCTCGGCGGGGAGCGCGTGGACGAGGATGCCGCGGCTCCGCAGCTCGGTCAGCGCGCTGCACACGGCGGGCACGAGCAGCGCCACCTGGTCCGGGGTGAGCGGGCCATTGCGGCGAAGGTGCGCAGCCAGGTCCTCCCCTTCCAGGTACTCGCTGACCACGAAGGGACGTCCATCCGGCAGGCAGCCCGCCTCGAGCTGCCTGGCCAGGTTCGGATGCTGGATGGCCTGCAGCGCGCCGGCCCGGTCCACGAAGTGGCCGCGGGCGTCGAGCCGGCGCCAGAGCGTCCCGTGGAAGACCCGGACCAGCGCGTTGACGCCGCTGTCCGGCTTGCGGCCCAGCCAGGCGGCGCTCGCGGCACTCTCTCCCAGCTTCGTGAGGAGCTGATAGTCGAGGGACGGGGTCATGGGACCGCTGTCAGCTGCCAGCCCACCCCCCCTACCACTCCCCGGGCCGAGGTAGAAAGCGGTCCGGGACGAAACCATGGCCGAGAACTTCATCTTCACCATGCAGGACTTGCGCAAGGTCCGGGGTGGAAAGGACATCCTCAAGGGCATCTCCCTGTCCTTCTTCCCCGGGGCGAAGATCGGCGTCATCGGGCCGAACGGCGCCGGCAAGTCCACTCTCTTGCGCGTCATGGCTGGCGTGGATACGGAATTCTTCGGCGTGGCCCGAAAGGACCCGGCGGCGCGGGTGGGTTACCTCCCCCAGGAGCCGCAGCTCGACGCGTCGCTCGACGTGCGGGGAAACGTCGAGCTCGGGGTGAAGCCGATCCGGGATCTGCTGGTTCGCTTCGAGGAGGTGTCGGCCAGGCTGGGCGAGCCTCTCGACGACGGCGAGATGGAGAAGCTGCTCGCCGAGCAGGCGCGCCTCCAGGACGGCATCGACGCCGCCGGCGCCTGGGAGCTCGACCGCACGCTGGAAGTGGCCATGGACGCCCTGCGGCTTCCCCCGGCGGAGGCGGCGGTGGCCACGCTGTCGGGCGGGGAGAAGCGGCGGGTGGCGCTGGCCCGGGTCCTGCTCGAGAGGCCGGACCTCCTCCTCCTCGACGAGCCGACCAATCACCTCGACGCGGAGAGCGTGGCCTGGCTCGAGCAGGCCCTCAAGGAGTTCCCGGGCACCGTGGTGAGCATCACCCACGACCGCTACTTCCTGGACAACGTCGCCCAGTGGATCCTGGAGCTGGACCGGGGCGAGGGCGTTCCCTGGAAGGGCAACTACTCCTCCTGGCTGGAGCAGAAGCAGAAGCGGCTGGAGGTGGAGGAGAAGGCCGAGTCGGCCCGCCAGAGGCAGCTCAAGCGGGAGCTGGAGTGGGTCCGCTCCAGCCCCAAGGCGCGCCAGGCCAAGAGCAAGGCCCGCCTGCAGGCCTACGAGGAGCTCGCTTCCCGGGCCCCGGAGAAGCGCGAGGCCACCGGGGAGATCTGGATCCCGCCCGGGCCCCGGCTCTCCGGCCTGGTGGTCGAGGCGCGCGACCTGCGCAAGGCCTACGGGGACCGCCTGCTCATCGATTCGCTCAGCTTCCGGCTTCCCCCGGGAGGCATCGTGGGCGTCATCGGGCCGAACGGCGCCGGGAAGACCACCCTCTTCCGGATGATCACCGGCCAGGAGAAGCCGGATGGAGGCGAGCTCCGCGTGGGCGACTCGGTGGTCCTGGCCTACGTCGACCAGAGCCGCGACGCGCTCGACGGAGAGAAGACCGCCTTCCAGGAGGTGAGCGGCGGGCTCGACCTCATCGACCTGGGCGGCCGTCAGGTGCCGGCCCGCGCCTACCTGGCAGCGTTCAACTTCAAGGGACAGGATCAGCAGAAGCGGGTGAAGGACCTCTCGGGCGGCGAGCGGAACCGGGTCCACCTGGCCAAGATGCTCAAGAGCGGCGGGAACCTCCTCCTCCTCGACGAGCCGACCAACGACCTGGACGTGGAGACCCTCCGTTCTCTGGAGGAGGCGCTCCTCGGGTTCGCCGGCTGCGCGGTGGTGATCAGCCACGACAGGTGGTTCCTCGACCGGATCGCGACGCACATGCTGGCCTTCGAGGGGGACAGCCGGGTCTTCTTCTTCGAGGGCAACTACCAGGATTACGAGGCGGACAAGAAGAAGAGGCTCGGCGCGGAGGCGCTCCAGCCGAAGCGCATCCGCTACAAGCCCATCCGCCGCAACTGAGCCGACCCGGGCGGCTACTTCTTCTTGGTGGAGCTGGCCGCCGCCGGCTTCACCTCGATCTTGGTGGCCGTCATCTTGTAGTAGACGGTGACCTTGTCGCCGGCCTTGACCTCGGTGGCGACCCCGCCCCGGGCGATCTCGAAGTTCTCCTTCTTGCCGCCGTGGTCCTTGACCACGGTGATGGTGTCGGCGTTGGCGTCCTTGACGACGCCGGTGACCTGGTAGGCGTCGGGGCCGGCGGCCAGCGCCGGGACAGCGAACAGAGCAGCGGCGAGGGCAAGGCGCTTCAGCATCGGTGTCACCTCCGGTGAATGCGGGCGAGCCGCGGACAGCTGGGGGTCGAGACGCTCCCGTCGGTCGACCGAGGCTGTCAAGCGCTCTTCGCCGGTGGAGGGCAGGCGGCAGGGTCCGTGCGCATGGCGGATCCGTCCTGTAAGCTCCCCGCCCCAAACGGACACCCCCCGGGAGGGCCGACGGAGACGGTGAGCGACGAGCGCGCGGAGGCGCTTCTCAGAAGTGCCCTCGAGAAGATCGTCTACTTCGAGGCCCGGTCCGGGCAGCTCGAGGGCGATGCCGCGGCCGCGCGCGCCGAGGCGGACCGGCTCCGGGCCGACCTGGGCTCGGCCGCGTCGCGGGAGGTGACCCTCCGCCAGCGCCAGGCCGAGCTGGAGGTGGACCTGGCCCGGGCCCACCGGGACCGGGAGGAGCTGGGCCGGGTGGTGGACGCGCTCCGCATCGAGCGGGCGACCCTGGTGGACAAGCTTCTCGATGCGGCGCGCATCCGGGGCCGGCTCTCCGCCGACGACGGCTCCTTCGACCTGGCGGCCTTCATCTCCCAGCTGCGGAGCGAGGCGCTGGCCGCCCGGGGCGTCCCCTCCGGCCCGCCCGGGCTCGCCCCCTCCCGCGAGGGGCCCGAGCGGGAGCCCTGGGAGCCCACCGAGGAGGTGGAGCCGGTGGACGATGCGGTCGCCTTCCAGGCCGAGGTGGCCCGCCAGATGGCGGCCGGCGTCTGGGAGGACACCGGCGCCGGACCGGCCGCCCCGGCTCCTGCGGCCGCGCCCGCGGAGAGGGTGACCCATCTGGCGGAGGCCCTCCGGGCCCAGGGCCGGCTCGGGGCGCCGCCCGAGCCCCGCCGTGGCCGCGCCGGGGAGGAGACGCTGTTCGGATTCTCGGTGCGCGAGCTGTCCGCCCCCGACGCCGGGGCGCGCGCCCGGGCCGCCGAGCGCCTGGCCGGCCTGGGGGACCGGGCCGCGGCGCCTGCCCTGGCCGCTGCGCTGCACGCCGAGCGAGACCCGGGCGTCGCGGTGGCCCTCCTCTCCGCCTTCCGCTCGCTGGCCGGCCCCGAGGGGGCGCAGCTGGTCGAGCCCTTCGTGGACGCTCCCTATGCAGAGGTCCGCATCGCCGCCCTCCGGGCCCTGGTGGCGCTCGATGGGGTGCGCGCCGTCCGCCAGCTCCAGCGCGCGGCCGAGGACGTCGATGCCTCCGTCCGCCGGCGCGCGGCGCTGCTTGCCCTGCAGCTCCCGCCGGAGCAGGCCCAGGCGCTGGAGCGGCGCCCGGGCCGGGACGCCGACCCCGAGGTCCGACGGGTGTCGGCGCTGGCGGCCGGAGCGGCGTGCGGAGCAGGGGCCCGGGGCGCCCTGCTCGCCGCGCTGGATGACCCGGCCCCTCCGGTGCGCCAGGCGGCGGCCCGGAGCCTGTCCCGGCTGCTCGGCGTCGGTGTCGAGGCGGTGGCCTCGCTCGAGGGGCCGGCCCGCCGGCGGGAGATCCGCCGGCTGGCGACGCTTCCGCCGGCGCGGGTGCCGGCCCCGGCCGTCGTGCGGGCGTCCCGGCCCGCGCCGGCCGCCCGCGTGGCGGTGCGGACCGAGGAGGCGGCGCCTCCGCGGGCCAAGGTTCTCCCGCCCCGCGCGGCGGAGACCCTGTGCGAGACGGTCCTCGCCGAGCTGCAGACGGCGATGCGGGGACGCTCCGTTCCGGAGCTGGTGGAGGTCCTCGCCGCGGCACCCGAGATGATCGAGTCCGCCTGCGTGCTTCTCACTGCCCGGGGTCAGGTGGTACGGCGTGGCCAGAGACTCTTCGTCGCCTGAAGGCGAGGGAAACTCACCGATGGACGCACCCAGCTACAGCGCGAAGGAGGCGGCCGAGGTGCTCGGCCTGCCGCTGCGCACGTTGCAGTCGGCGCTGAAGCAGGACCGCTACTCGGGCGTCGACCTCTGGGCGGTGCGCCATACCCTCCAGCATTTCCCTCGCCCCCTGGGCCACCGGCGCCAGCTGTTCCTGAACTTCAAGGGCGGGACGGGGAAGACCGCCCTCTCCACGTCCTACGCCTGGAGGATGGCCGAGCTCGGCTACCACGTCCTCCTCGTCGACCTGGACAGCCAGGGCCACGGCACCAAGTGCCTCGGGTTCGAGGGGGAGGACTTCGAGAAGACGCTCCTCAACGTCCTGGTCCGCAAGGCCCCGATGGACGAGGTCATCCAGCACACGCCGATGCCCAACCTGGACTTCGTCCCCAGCAACCTGACGATGAGCACCGTCGATTTGGCGCTGATGCCGATGTCGGCGCGCGAGTTCAAGCTCAGGAACGCGCTCAAGGACGTCGGCCAGCGCTACGACGCGGTGGTCTTCGACGCGCCCCCCTCCTTCGGGCTGCTCAATCTCAACGCGCTGATGGCCGCCGACGACCTGTTCGTCCCGGTGCTGCCCGACTTCCTTTCCTTCCACGGGCTGAAGCTGCTCTTCGAGACCGTCCAGAGCCTGGAGGAGGACCTGGGCCACGTGCTCGACCACGTCTTCATCGTCGTCAACTCCTTCAACCAGACCTTCAAGCTGGCCAAGGAGGCGCTCGAGGCGCTGAGGACGCACTACCCGGAGTACATCCTGTCCACGCTGGTCCGGCAGTGCACCAAGTTCGCCCAGGCCTCCTCGGAGGGAGTGCCGGTGTTCCTCGCCGACCGCGAGTCGAAGGGCGCCACCGACATCGACGTCATGGTTCGCGAGGTGCTGGGGCGCATCGAGGCGGCGCAGACGCGCACCGCCGCGGCCCCGGGGCGCGACGTCAAGGCCGGATGAGGAGGCGGGCATGAAGAAGGCCTTCGAGCAGAACGTCTCCCGGACCCGGCCCCGGGTGAGGCTGGGCAACCTGGTGGAGGAGCCGCCGGGTCCAGGTGCCGAGGAGGCCCCCGCCCCGGCCGCGGCGCCGGCCCGGCCCGCGTCTCCGGGTCGCCCGCCGTCCGCGCGGGCGGCGGCCGCCCGCTCCGACCCACCTCGCACGACCGCTCCGCCCCAGGCCGAGCCGGCGCGGCGAGGAAGCCCGGAGGCGGTGACCGAGCTTCTCGCCCGGCACGCCGTGGAGCCCGGGGCGGGAGGGAGCGTTCCCCGGGAGCAGCCGGTGCGCCCCGCGCCGTCCGGCCGCGGCGAGGAGGATCCGGCTGCGCGGCGCGAGCGCCTCCGCCAGCGCCTCAAGGCGGCGCGCGAGCAGCCGCGGCCCGAGCCCCTGCCGGCCACGGCCGCGGCGGCGGGGATGCTCGCCGTGGAGCGCATCGCCACGCTCCAGGCGGAGCTGGTCGAGCTCAAGGCGCACAACCAGGTGCTGACCCAGGAGCTGGAGGCATCCCGCCGTCAGTCCGAGCGCGCCACCGAGGAGGCCCGGGTCCGGGTCGAGGAGGCGCGGCGGCTGGCCGCCGAGGTCGAGGGGCGGACCAAGCTGCTCGCCGATCTGGAGAAGGAGCTGGCGGCGCTGGAGGGCGAGCGCGACGAGACCCTGCTCGGCATCCAGGAGCTGCGCGCCCGCGAGCTCTCCGGGGCCGAGGAGCGCCAGCGCCTGGAGGCGGCCCTGGCGGAGCGGGACCGGCAGATCTCCGAGGGGCTCCAGGAGGAGGAGCGCCTGGCGACCGAGCTGGAGAGCCTCCGCGAGGAGATGGAGGCGCTCCGGCGGACGGTGAGCACGCTCGGCGGGGAGCGAGAGATGCTGGCCCGCCAGGTGGCGGAGCTCACCGCCGAGCGCCAGGAGCTGCTCGACGCTCGGAAGGCGCTCGAGGCGGTGCACCGCGCGCTCACCGAGGCCGCCCGGCGCTGAGCGGTCCGCCGTCGGGCCGACGCCGGGACGAGTGCCGGTCGGGGCCTGGCCGGAGAGGCCGGTGCTCCCGCTCGGCCGGGCGCCTCAGCGCGCCGCGGCGAGCTGGTTCCCGAGCGGCACCAGGGGAAGCTTGCTCGTATCCACCGCCAGCGCGCTGAGGGGCTCGAGGCCGTTGCCGCCGAGCAAGAGATTCATGGCCACCACGCGATCCCGAGGCGGCGGGTGGTGGGCGAAGGCCTTCCCGTCGTTGGGCAGCGCCCCGACGAAGCCGACGAAGCCGCGCGGGCTGTAGCCGGCGGCCACGGTCAGCTCCAGTCCAGCGGCGTCGGCCGCCAGCTCCTGGTCCCGTCCCAGCCCGCTCTCGAAGTAGCGGTGCACCAGCTCGTCGGAGAAGAGCGTGAGCAGGGCCTGGTTGGCCACCGAGTCCAGGTCGAGCACTCCGTTGAAGGCGTCCAGGGCCCGGATGGCCTGCTGGATGAACCCCGGCCCGTAGGAGCGGAGCGCCGTCCCCGCCTCCTTGCTTCCCGCCTTGGTGTAGGCCACCGACTTGCAGCGGTCGATCTTCGTCTGCCGGTAGATGACGAAGGCATCCTTGTGGGTGACGTGCGCCACCTCGTGCGCCAGGACACCCGCCAGCTCGGCCTCGTTGTTCACCTTGAGCAGGAGCCCCCGGGTGACGAAGACGTAGCCTCCCGGAGCCGAGAAGGCGTTCACCGTGGGCGAGTCAACCACCCCGAACGTCCACTGAAGCGTCGGCCGCGAGGAGCGCTGAGCCACGTTCTTCCCCACCACGTTGAGGTAGACGGTGAGCTGGTTCCGCGGCGTGGGGGCGATGGGCACCTGGGCCGGAGTCTTGAGCGACGCGTCGGGGATGGCCGGTACGTCCACCAGCAGGCCGCCCCCGAGCTGGACCCAGTTCAGCGCCACCGTGCCGCCGATGGTCCGCTCCTCGTCGAAGGTGATGGCCAGCGCGCCCATCTGGTCGCACTTGTTGAGGTCGTTCACCAGCGTCGCGGCATTGACGCCGGTGCTGGTGGCGCCGGCGATGGTCTCGCTGACGTTGCCATGGCTGATGCCGGAGACGACGCCGCAGGCGGCGGCCAGCCCCCCGGCGAGCAGGAGGAGCCACCTCATGGCGTGCCTCCCTGGACCCGCGCCGCCTGGGACTGGAGCTCGGCCACCGAGCGCTGCTGGGCGATGGCCTCCACGGTCAGCGTCTGGCGGACGGCGTCGTGCATGCTGGGCTTCAGGTCGCCCTTGTTCTTCTCGTCCTGGGTTCCGTAGCGGATGGCCCCCTCGGTGAGGGCCTTCCCGGCGGCCCCCGAGCTGGCGAACGCCTGCGGGTCCACCGGCCGCGAGCCCTTGGGCGCGGTGAGCAGCTCCTTGTCCGGCGGCTTGGCGGAGAGATTCGAGAACCAGACGAAGCCCACCTGGCCCTGGACGTCCACCCGGTGCCACTGCGGCTGGTCCTTGTCCGCGCCGCGCCAGACGACCACGTCGCCGGGCTGAAGCTTGGCCACCGTGTCCGCGGTGGGCGAGGCCTTCTTCAGCACCTGCGTGTCGCGCGCGCGAACGTAGACCTTGTCCCCGGCGGTGAGCGCCAGCGCCCCACCGGCCACTCCCAGCGCGAGCAGCCCCCAGGGCCCGAGTCGTCGCATCGGTCGACCTCCCTACTTGTCCAGGTTCACCACCCCATCAAAGCCCATCGGCGGGGCGAGCGCATGGGCCCGGGAGCGAGCCTCGAGCGCGCGGGAAGGGCCGTCGCCGGGGTCGATGGCGACCGCCCGTCCCGCCACCCGGGCCGCCTCGGCGAAGCGTCCTGCCCGCCACAGCCCGAGGGCCTCGGCGTAGAGGCCGAGCACCGCTTGCTTTTCCGGGCCCAGCTCCCCCCGCCGGCCGAGGAGCTCGTAGACCGTCACCGCCTC
>Ga0187779_10000681_pt1 | contig 22593 bp, 19 predicted proteins | sample 1015_Q2_SP10_10__FD_132435 | JGI IMG/M metagenome (GOLD analysis project Ga0187779, IMG submission 132435) | Tropical peat soil microbial communities from peatlands in Department of Meta, Colombia - 1015_Q2_SP10_10_MG | ecosystem: Environmental > Terrestrial > Soil > Wetlands > Peat | place... | reverse complement strand
TCGACGCCGCCGACTCGATCCTCCCGGAGATCCCGACGGGCCTCGGCAGGTACGCGGCAGACCGGCTCGCACGGAGAGGGATCGAGATCCGCACCGGGACGAGGCTCGCCTCCTACGACGGAGCGGTTGCGACGCTCTCGGACGGCACGGAGATTCCGGCGCGGACGCTCGTCTGGACGGCCGGCGTCCGCCCCGTGCCGCTGCTCTCGAGCCTGGGGCTCCCACTCGACGAGCGCGGCTGCATCCGGGTCGACAGGACGCTTCGGGTCGAAGGGGGATCGGACGTCTTCGCCCTCGGCGACTGCGCGGCCGTCCCGAACGAGGCGACGCCCGGGTCGTTCGATCCGCCGACCTGCCAGCATGCACTTCGCCAGGCCCGCCGGCTGGTGCGGAACCTGTCGGGCGAGCCGCGGCCGTACCGCTATCGCATGCTCGGTCAGGTGGCGACGCTCGGCCGTTACAAGGGAATCGCCGACGTCCTCGGAATCCGCTTGCACGGCTTCCCCGGTTGGTTCGTCACGCGGTCGTACCACCTGTACCAACTCCCACTTCTCACGCGGAAGCTGCGGGTGGTGACCGACTGGACGGTCTCGCTGTTCTTCCGGCGCGACATCGCAGAGCTGTCGGCGCTCGGGCACCCGCGCTCGCTCGACGGCTCGGGCGGATCACGCACCGAGCGCACGTAGTGCCCGCGCGAGCGACTGCCCACCATCGAGCACGCCCGCGAAGAGGTCGCCGTGACGGGCGACGCGGTCGACCACGGCGTCCATCGTGAACGCCGCAGGATCGAGGCTCGCCGACACCTCGTCCCAGCGCAGCGGCGTCGAGACGGGCGCGCCGGCACGCGGACGCACCGAGTAGACGCACGCAGTGGTCCGCCCCGGGCCGTTCTGGTTCGCGTCCACGAGGACGCCGCGGCGCCTGCTCTTCGTCCATTCGGTGGTCACGAGACCCGGGTGCGCACGGGCGAGGCCGCCCGCGATCACGGAGGCGAAGGAATGCACCTGCGCGAACGTGTGCCGCCGGGCGATCGGGACGAGCACGTGGATGCCGCGCGACCCACTCGTCTTCGGATACGACCGCAGCCCGACGAGCTCGAGCGCCGCCCGGACGAGGAGCGCGACCTCGACCGTCTCCGCGAATCCGACGCCCGCGGACGGGTCGAGATCGAACAGCACCCAGTCGGGGCGGTCGGGCTTGTCGGCCCGCGACGCCCAGGCGTGGAGGTCGATACAGCCCATGTTCGCCATCCAGAGCAGCGCGAGCTCGTCGTTGACGAGCGCGTACTCAATCGTCCGCTTCTCGCCCTCGCGCGTCGAGGCCGGGAAGGGCGCTCGCTTGATCCACTCGGGCATGTGCTTCGGAGCGTCCTTCTGGAAGAAGTGCTTGCCCTGCCAGCCGTCGGGGTAGCGCTTCATCGTGAACGGCCGGTCGCGCAGATGTGGGACGAGCACCGGAGCGAGCTCGCGGTAGAACGCGATCAGGTCGCCCTTCGTGATCCCCTCGTCGGGCCAGAACGGCTTGGCGAGGTTCGAGAGCTCGAGCGTCCGGCGGCCGCTGCGCAGCTCCGCCGGGAGCACGGGCCGCTCGCGACGCACGTCGGTTGCCGCCTTGTCGTCGCGGAGGCCGAGGTAGACGGGAGCGCGCAGATGGCCGTCGTGCGTCCACTCGGCGAAGCGAACCTCCGCGACGAGCACCGGCTCGACCCAGAGGACGTCACCGCGTCGCAGGCGCGGCATCCTCGGCGGCTCGGGGAACGGTGCCTCGGGACGCTCGAGCGGCCGCAGCAGCTGCCGCAGCCGCGCGAGCTCCACGTCGCTGAAGCCCGTGCCGACATTGCCCACGTAGCGGAGGACACCGCCCTCGTTCACGGCGAGCACGAGCGACCCGATCGACCCGGCGCGGCGACCCGCGCCCTGCGTCCACCCGGCGACGACGAACTCCTGCCGGCCGCTCGTCTTCACCTTCAGCCAGTCGCGCGATCGACGCCCGGGGACGTACCGCGAGTCTTCCCGCTTGGCGAGAATGCCCTCGAGCGCCTGTTCCTCCACGGCAGCGAGAAGCTCGTCGCCGTCGCGAAACAGCGCCGAGATCCTCACGCTGCCGGTGTCGAGATCGACCGGCTCGACGAGTGATTCGAGTTGCACGCGACGCTCGGCGAGCGGGAGCGAGATCACCTCCCGCCCGTCGCGCTCGAGCAGGTCGAAGGCGTAGTAGACGAGCCGCGTCCCGGGCTGCGCCTGCTGGAGTGCCGAGAACCTCGCAGTGCCGGCGGCATCCAACCCGCACACCTCGCCGTCGAGCACGCAGTCGGGCGTGTGGACCGCGCGCGCGACCGCGCGCGCGACGCCCGGGAACCGGCCGGTGAGGTCGTTGCCGTTCCTGCTCGTCAGGGTCGCTTCGCCTCCCCGCACTCGCGCCAGCGCGCGATAGCCGTCGAGCTTGACCTCGAACACCCAGCCTGCGCCGTGCGGCGGCGTGGCGGCGGAGCTCGCCAGCATCGGCCGCCAACTCCGAGCCGTCTCCCCGCCCTCGTCCTTGCGGAGGATCAGCCAGTTCTTGGGATCGCCCTCGAGAGACGCCGGCACCAGCGTCCACACGCCCCGCAGCCGCTCGCCGTCGAGCCGGACCGTCAGCCCGCCGTCGCGCTTCTCGTCGATGAGCTCGTACGTGCCCGCGTCCCAGATCTCGACCCGCCCGGCCCCGTACTGACCAACCGGGATCGCACCCTCGAAGGCCGCGTAGTCGAGCGGGTGATCCTCGACGTGGACGGCGAGCCGCCGGTCGCCCTTCTCGAGGGGAATCCCCTTCGGCACGGCCCAGCTTGCGAGCGCGCCGTCGCGCTCCAGCCGGAAGTCGTAGTGGAGGCTCCGTGCCTCGTGCCGCTGCACGACGAAGATGGGCGCGTGTACTCCGTCCGTCTGCCCGCCGAAAGGCTCCGGCGTCCGCGTCGGATCGCGCTTGCGCCGATACGCACGAAGTCGCGCGTCCTCAGGCGCCACGCGAACACCCCACCTTCACAGAGGCTTCACGAAGCGCACGAAATAGCTGCACAGAGGCGGTTTTCGTTCGGGGGATAAGCCTGTGGAAACTGTGGAACCGCACAGCGGGCACCAACCGCCGGCGACGATCAGGCGAGCACGCCCATTGCTCGGAACTTCGCCCGTCGCGCGCGGCGCCGCTCTGCGGAGGAGGCATTCTCGAGCTCCGCGAACGAGCCCGCGACCGCCTCTCGCAGCAGCTCCGCAGCAAGCTCGTGGTCGATCTGGGCCCCGCCGACGGGCTCTGGGACGATCCCGTCGATCACTCCCAGCTCGAGGCAGTGCGCCGCGTCCGGCCTGAACGCGGCAGCCGCCTTCTGCGCCTGCGACGCGTCGCGCCAGAGGATCGACGCGCAGCCCTCCGGCGAGATCACGGAGTAGATCGCGTTCTCCTGCATCAGCACCTTGTCGGCCACCGCGAGCGCGACCGCTCCACCGGAGCCGCCCTCGCCGATGATCACGGTCACCGTCGGCACGCCGAGCCGGGCCATGATCGCCTGAGTGCGGGCGATCGCACCGCCCTGTCCGTGCTGTTCCGCCGCGACGCCCGGATAGGCGCCCGGCGTGTCGACGAGCGTCAGCAGCGGGAAGCGGTGGCGCTCCGCGAGCTCCATCACGCGCATCGCCTTCCCGTAGCCCTCCGGGTAGGCCATGCCGAAGTTCCGGGCGAGCCGTTCCTTGAGATCCCGTCCCTTCTGCTGGCCGATCAGCGCCACGGTCTGCCCTTCGAGCTTCCCGAGACCCGTGACGACGGCCGCGTCGTCGACTCTCCCCCGGTCGCCGTGCAGCTCGAAGAAGTCGTCGAAGATTCGCTCGGCGTAGTCGAGCGTGTACGGGCGCTCGTCGTCGCGAGCGAGCTGCACGCGGCGCCAGATCTCCTCGTCGGTCTCCTCCTCCGTCAGGCGATCGAGCTGGCGCTGGAGCCGCTCGAGCTCCGCGTGGAGCTTCGTGCCGCGCCGAAGCGTGTAGCCCGCGAGCTTGCTCAGGCGCTCGAAGAAGCCGGGCTCCTGCTCACTCGCCATGCGATCCGAAGAGCCGGAGCAGGCGCCCGACCGTGGGCCGCAGCTCGTCGCGCGGGACGATGGCGTCGATGTGACCGAAGCGGAGGTTCTGCTCCGCGCGGCCGAAGTCGTCGGGCAGCTTCTCGCGCGTCGTCTGCTGCACGACCCGCGGTCCCGCGAACGACATGAGCGCGCCCGGCTCTGCGAGGAGAACGTCGCCGAGGCTCGCGAAGCTGGCGAGCAGACCGCCGGTGGTGGGGTGCGTCATCACCGAGATGAGGGCAATGCCCGCCTCGTGGAGCTCCTCGACGGCGCACACCGTCTTCGGCAGCTGCATCAGGGCGAGGATCCCCTCCTGCATCCGGGCGCCGCCGGAAGCCGCCACCGAGACGAGCGGGATCCGCTTCTCGCCGGCGAGATCGCAGGCGCGGACGAACTTCTCGCCGACGACGCTCCCCATCGAGCCGCCCATGAACGCGAAGTCCATCACCGCGAGCGCGCACGGGGACCCGTCGATGCGAGCGGTTCCGATCACCATCGCATCGCCGAGACCGGTCGCCTGCTCCGCCTCCGCGAGACGCTCGACGTACGGCCTGAGGTCGACGAAGCCGAGCGGATCGGCGGACCGAAGATCGGCAGCGGCCTCGGCGAACGAGCCCGGGTCGCTCAGCTGGGCGATGCGCTCGAGCGCACGCACCGGGAAGTGGTGCCCGCAGTGGGGACAGACCCTGAGGTGCCGCTCCAGCTCGTCGTCGCGATAGTGCGAGCCGCACGAAGGGCAGGTGTTCGGATGTCCCTTCGCGTCGTCCTGGCTCGACTCGGCTCGCTTGTTCTCGATCGAGACGTCTACCCGCGGCGAGGACATCGCGGGCATCTTAGACCGGAGGCGCCCGCGGATCCTTCGCCGAGCCCGCTCCGGGGGCTCTCGGGGGCGGCGCTACTGTTCGCGGATGATCGAGATCCGACCACTGACTCCCGCGGACTGGCCCGCGGTGCGGGCGATCTGGACCGAGGGGATCGACACGCGAAACGCCACGTTCGAGACGGAGACGCCGTCGTGGGAGTCGTTCGACGCCACCCGGCATCGCGGTCACCGGCTCGTGGCGACGGACGGCGGCGAGGTCGTCGGCTGGGCTGCGCTCGCACCGGTCTCGCGGCGTGCGTGCTATGCAGGCGTTGCGGAGAACAGCGTCTACGTCTCGTCGGCCGCGCGAGGAAAGGGGGTCGGGCGCGCCCTGATGGAAGCGCTCGTGGCGGGCGCCTCGTCGGGCGGGATCTGGACGATCCAGACGAACGTCTTTCCGGAGAACGAAGCGAGCGTCGCGCTCCACGAGCGGGTGGGCTTCAGGGTCGTGGGCCGCCGCGAGCGGATCGCGCAGCTGGACGGCGTCTGGCGCGACACGGTCTTCCTCGAGCTCCGGCTCGAGCCCGAAGCTCCGGCGCACTGACTCGTCTTGGGCTCAGGCGTCCGGCCAGCGCCGGAACACGACGCAGGCGTTGTGGCCGCCGAACCCGAACGAGTTCGACACTGCGACCTCGATCTTCTGCTCGCGCGCGACGTTCGGGATGTAGTCGAGATCGCACTCCGGGTCGGGGACCTCGTAGTTGATCGTCGGCGGCAACACCCCGTCGCGGAGCGCGAGGATCGTGAAGATCGCCTCGATCGCGCCGGCCGCGCCGAGACAATGCCCGGTCGCGCCTTTCGTCGACGAGATCGGCGTGCGGCGGGCCTTGTCCTCGCCGAGCGCCAGCTTCAGGACGCGCGTCTCGGCGGAGTCGCCGACCGGCGTCGAGGTGCCGTGGGCGTTGACGTAGTCGATCTCCTCCGGGTCGATGCCGGCGTCCGTGAACGCCATCCGCATCGCCCGCGCCGGACTCGCGCCCGTCGGGTCCGGGTCGGACACGTGGGTGGCGTCCGACGAGACGCCGTAGCCGAGCAGCTCGGCGTAGATCTTCGCGCCGCGCGCCTGCGCGTGCTCGAACTCCTCGAGCACGATCATCGCACCGCCCTCGCCCATCACGAACCCGTCCCGCTCTGCGTCGAACGGGCGGGAGGCCCGCTCCGGGTCGTCGTTTCTCCTGGAGATGGCGCGCATTGCGCCGAACCCCGCGATGCCGACTCGCGAGATCGGCGCCTCGGTGCCGCCACAGACCATCGCGTCGGCCCGGCCGAGCCTGATCGCATCGAGACCGTCCCCCAAAGCCATGTTCGACGCGGCACAGGCGGTGCACTCCGACAGCAGCGGCCCCTTGGTACCGAGCTCCATCGAAACCCAGCCTGCGGCGAGGTTCGGGATGATCTGGACGATCGAGAACGGGTTGACGCGATCCGGCCCGCGCTCGTCGAGGGTCACCACGCAGCTCTCGAACGACTTCAGGCCGCCGATCCCGGTCGCCACAGCGGCGCCGATCCGCTCCGCCTCGGCCGCGATGTCGAGCCCGCTGTCGGCCTCCGCCTGGCGCGCGGCGGCGAGCGCGAGGTGGGTGAAGCGATCCTGGCGCCTCGTCGCCTTGTAGTCGATCCACCGGGTCGGGTCGAAGTCCTTCACCTCGCACGCGAACGTCGAGGCGAAGCCGGTGCAGTCGAACTGCGTGATCGGCCCGGCGCCCGACTTCCCCGCCGTGAGCGCCGCCCAGGTCGAATCGACGTCCGTGCCGAGCGGCGTCACCGCTCCGATCCCGGTCACCACGACCCGACGCTGCCCGTTGTCGGCGCTCATCGCGTCACATCCCCAGGCCGCCGTCCACGAGCAGCACCTCGCCCGTGATGAACGACGCCTCGTCGGAGCAGAGGAACCTCACCGCTCGCGCGACGTCCTCCGGATCGCCGAGCCGCCCGAGTGGAGTCGCCGCGAGCATGCCCTCTTTCGCCGCTTCCGGCAGGACGTCGGTCAGCTGCGTCGCGACGTAGCCGGGTGCGACGACGTTCGCCCGGACGCCGCGGCTGCCGAGCTCGCGGGCGAGCGACTTCGTGAAGCCGATGATGCCGGCCTTGGCGGCCGCGTAGTTCGTCTGACCGGGGTTTCCGTGCACGCCGACGATCGAGGAGACGTTGACGATCGCGCCACCACGCCGCTTCATCATCGGCCGGACGGCTGCGCGGCAGGTGTAGAACATCGCGGACAGGTTCGTCTCGATCACGTCGCGCCAATCCTCGTCCGGCATCCGCGCGAGCAGGCCGTCGCGCGTGATTCCCGCGTTGTTGACGAGGATGTCCACCTCGCCGGCCTCCTCGACGAGAGCGCGTGCGCCGTCCGGGTCCGACACGTCCGCCCGGACGGCCCGGCCTCCGATCTCCGCCGCCACCGCTTCGGCCTCGGCGCGCCCGCCCCGATACCCGACGACGACGGACGCGCCGGCGGCGCCCAGCTCGAGGGCGATCGCCTTGCCGATTCCGCGCGATCCGCCAGTGACCAGCGCGGTCTTGCCGTCGAGCGACGCGAAGCTCACAAGCCGGTTCTCACGAGCTCGAACGTCACGAACCCGAGTCTCACGAACTCAGGGCCTCCTGCACCGCGTCGAGGCTCGCGAGGTCGTTCACGGAGAACGCGCGCACCGACCGGTCGATCCGCTTGACCAAGCCGGACAGGACGTTGCCCGGCCCGACCTCGACGAACGTCGTGACGCCGTCGCGGATCAGCGCCCGTGCAGCCTGGGTGAACTTCACCGGAGCGGTCAGCTGGTCGACGAGGAGGGACGCCAGCCGCTGGGCGGGCTCGATGCGCGCGGTGACCGTCGACATGAACGGCGCGATCGGCTCCGTGAACCGAATCAGCTCGACGGCCGGCCGCAGCCGGTCGGCGGCTCGCGCGACGAGCGGGCTGTGGAAGGCGCCCGACACCTTCAGGCGCACCGCTCGTCGGGCGCCGAGGCTCTCGGCCTCGGCACAGCACTCCTCGACCGCGTCGCTCTCGCCCGACACGACGATCTGTCCCGGGCAGTTGTAGTTCGCAGGCCACACGCCGAGGATCTTCCGGCACAGGTTCTCGACCGCCTCGTCCTCGAGACCGAGGATCGCGGCCATCGACCCGGGATGCGTGCGCGCCGCCTCCGCCATCGCGAGCCCGCGCTCGCGTACGAGACCGATCGCCTCCGCCGTGCCCATCGCGCCCACCGAGGCGAGGGCCGCGAACTCGCCGACCGAATGGCCGACGACGACGTCCGGCTTCAAGCCGCGCTCGCGGACGGCGGCGAGGATCGCGAGGCTTGTGGCGACGAGGGCCGGCTGTTGGACGTCCGTCCCGACGACCTCCTCCAGCGGCGCCTCGAAGCAGAGGTGGGCGAGGTCGAGCCCCGACGCCTCGCTCCCGACCCGATACACCTCCATCGCGCTCGGGACGGCCTCCGCCACCTCCCGTCCCATACCGGGCGAGAGGGATCCCTGGCCCGGAAAGCAGAACGCCACCTTGCTCACAGATTCCTCCTCCCGTCCGTCCACTCGATCAGCGCCGAGCCCCAGGTGAGCCCAGCGCCCATGCCCGTCATCAGCACGAGCTCCCCCTCGCGGAGCCGCCCGTCCGCGCGCGCGTCCTCGAGCGCGAGCGGGATCGAGCCCGACGAGGTGTTGCCGTATCTGTCCACGTTCACGACGATCCTCTCCGCGGGGATGCCGAGCTTACCGGCCGCGTGGTCGATGATCCGCCTGTTCGCCTGGTGCGGCACGTACACGTCCACCTCAGCCACATCTTTTCCGCATTCGGACAGGATTGCCTGCGCCGAAGACACCATCACACGGGTCGCGAACTTGAACACCTCACGGCCGTTCATCCTGACGAAGGACTCGGGCTCGTCGAAGAGGCGCGAGCCGCTGCCGGGCAGCCACAGATGCTCTCCGCCGGCACCGTCCGCGCCGAGCTCGAAGCCGAGGAACCCGCCGCGGTCGACCTCCTCCAGCACGACTGCTCCGGCGCCGTCGCCGAACAGGACGACCGTCGAGCGATCGGTCCAGTCGAGCAGCTTCGAGAGGACGTCGCCCCCGACCACGAGCGCGCGCCTCGAAAGGCCGGCTGCGAGCAGGCCGTACGCCTGCGCGATCGCGTACATGAACCCGGTGCAGCCGGCGAGCAGGTCGTAGGCGCCGGCATCCGTCGCACCGAGCTCGTTCGCGAGGATCGCCGACGTCGTCGGGAACATCATGTCCGGCGTCACCGTCGCGACGATGAGCACGTCGATCTCGGACCCGCCGACGCCGGCGTCGGCGAGCGCGGCGCGCGCCGCGGGCAGCGCGAAGTCCGAGAGCGCCTCCTCGTCGCGCGCGATCCGCCGTTCCCTGATTCCCGTGCGCTCGACGATCCATTCGTCGCTCGTGTCGACGATCCGGCTCAGCTCGTCGTTCGTCAGCACGCGCTCCGGCACGCACGTGCCGAGTCCGGTGATGCCGATCCGGCGCCCCTGGACGGCCGCGATCATCGTTCCACCGCGAACGTCAGCGTGCCGCGAGCCGCGAGCTGGTCGCCGACGTGGGCGGTCGCCTTGCCGCGGCCGATCGGCCCACGCACCTGGTCGATCTCGCAGGTGAGCGTGAGCGTGTCTCCCGGTTCGACGATGCGCTTGAAGCGGCACTCGTCGATGCCCGCGAAGAACGCGATCTTGCCCCGGTTCTCCTCCTCGCAGAGCACGGCCACCGCGCCGGCCTGCGCCATCGCCTCGACGATCAGGACCCCCGGCATCACCGGCCGCCCCGGGAAATGGCCGGCGAACCACGGATCCTCGGCGCGCACCTCGCGCCGCGCGACGACCCGCTTGCCCGGGTCGAGCTCGACGACCTCGTCGAGCAGGAGGAACGGGTCGCGATGGGGCAGGATCGCCTCGATCGCGTCGCGACCGAACGGCACGTCGAAGCTCGGCGGCACGCGCGGAGTCTACTGGGCCGGCTGCGTGCCGCCCGGCTCCCGGCTGAGCGGGCTCGAGCTGGACCTCCGGGTGCACATCCAGGCGGGCGGTCCGCTGGGAACGGTGCAGAGCACGGCAGAGGAGCCGGTACTCTTCTTCTCGGAAGCGGCGCTTCCGAGACGCTGACGCTCCTTTCAGGACGGAAGGTGGACACCTCCACGGCCCTCCGGGCCCTCGTGAGCTTGGGACGAGGAATCATCCTGCGTGGTCGGCTCGTGCTGGCGGCAATCGGCGTCGCGCTGCTCCTCGCCGCTCCCGCCAGCGCGGCGCGGACGCGCGTGCTGGTCGCGGAGTTCCATGCGGACGTCAACCCGGTCACGAGCGAGTACGTCCACGACGTGATCGACCGCGGCGAGCGGGGCGGCTACGCGGCGGTCGTGATCGAGATGGACACGCCCGGCGGCCTGTCGACGTCCATGCGCTCGATCGTGAAGACGATCCTCGCCTCGAAGGTTCCGGTGATCGTCTACGTGTCGCCTCCCGGATCGAGCGCGGACTCTGCGGGGGCCGTGATCGGCGAGGCCGCTGACGTCCTCGCACTCGCGCCGCAGACGAACATCGGGTCGTCCACCCCGATCGACACCAACGGCCAGAACATCGGCAGCGACCTCCGGCGGAAGGTGATCAACGACGCCGCGGCCTACATCGGCGAGCTCGCGCGCGAGCACGGGCGCAACGCCGACGCGGCCGAGCAGATGGTGCGCGAGGCGTCGAACTACGGCGCGACCGACGCGCTCCAGATCCACGTGATCGACGACATCGCGCCCACCTTGCCCGCGCTGCTCCGGCAGCTCGACGGCAAGAAGACGGTCCCCAAGGGATTCGTGCTCCACACCGCCGGCGCCGCGATCGACCACACGGGCATGTCGTTCTTCCAGAAGGCGCGCAACCTCCTGATCGACCCGAACCTGATCGAGCTCTTCCTCTCGATCGGGCTGATCGGGATCCTCGTCGAGCTGTGGCACCCCGGCCTGATCTTCCCGGGCACCGTGGGCGCGATCTCGCTCGTGCTCGCGCTCTACGGCCTCCAAGTGCTGCCGGTCTCGGTCGCCGGGATCGCGCTGATCCTCCTCGCTTTCGCGTTCTTCGCCGCCGAGCCGTTCGTGATGAGCCACGGCGCGCTCGCCGTTGCGGGCGGCGTCCTCTTCGTCATCGGCTCGGTCATCCTGTTCGACCCGGCCGGGCCGCTCTTCCACGTCTCGCTGGTCGTGACGATCGCGATCGCGGGAACGCTCACCCTGCTGCTCGGGCTTGCGCTCTCGCGGGTCGTGCGCGCTCGCCGCCTGCCGGTCTCCGTCGGGGCGACGCGCGTCGTGGGAGATACGGGCGAGGTTCGCGAAGGCGGCTACGTCTTCGTCGACGGCGAGCTCTGGCGAGCGCGTAGCGACGACGGGAGCGTCCTCGAGCCGGGCGAGCCGGTGGTCGTCGAGCGGGTCGGCGACGACCTCGAGCTCGTGGTCGTACGATCCCACTACTCACAGTCCCGGAACACACAGGAAATGGAGTCGCCGTGAACGCCGCACTGATCGCGATCGCCGTCGTCGTCGTCATCGTCCTGCTGTTCCTCTACGCCTCCGTCAAGGTCGCGCGCGAATACGAGCGGGGCGTCATCTTCCGCCTCGGCCGGCTCCTGCCGAACCCGAAGGGGCCGGGGCTCTTCATCCTGATCCCGATCGTCGACCGGATGGTGAAGGTCGACCTGCGGACGATCACCCTGAACGTGCCGCCGCAGGAGGTGATCACGAAGGACAACGTTCCCGCCCGTGTCAACGCGGTCGCCTACTTCCGCATCATCGACCCGAAGGACGCGATCGTGCAGGTGGAGAACTTCATGTCCGCGACGCTGCAGATCGCGCAGACGACGCTCCGCTCGGTGCTCGGGCAGCACATGCTCGACGAGCTGCTCTCCGAGCGCGACAAGATCAACACGATCCTGCAGACGATCATCGACGAGGCGACCTCGCCGTGGGGGATCAAGGTCTCGATCGTCGAGGTCAAGGATGTCGAGATCCCGGCGGACATGCAGCGCGCCATGGCGCGGCAGGCCGAGGCCGAGCGCGAGCGGCGTGCAAAGGTGATCGCCGCGGAGGGCGAGTATCAGGCGTCGGAACGGTTGAAGGACGCGGCCGCGGTGATGGCGCAGGAGCCGATCACCGTGCAGCTCCGCTACCTGCAGACGCTGCTCGAGATCGGATCGTCGAACAACTCCACGGTCGTCTTCCCGATTCCGGTCGATCTGCTCGCGCCCTTCATCGAGCGGGCGGCGAAGGCGAAGGCGGGCTAGTCCGGCCGCTCGACCGCGGCACCCGGGTCGTCCGAGGCGCTCCAGCGCTCCGGTCCGTCCTCGGGCGCCGCACCGTCGCCGTTCGGATCGTCCTCGCCGGCGGCGACGAGCGCGAGGCTCGACACCTGCTCGCCGTCGCGGAGGCGCATGACGATCACGCCCTGCGTGGCGCGTCCCGACCGCTTGATCCCGTCGACGGGGATCCGGATCACGGTCCCGCCGTCGGAGATCAGCATCACCTGCATCCCCTCTCGGACCACGTGCGCGCCCGCGAGCTTCCCCTTGCCCTCGACGAGCTTCGCCGTCTGGACGCCGAGCCCCCCGCGGCCCTTCACCGGGTAGTCGGCGACCCGTGTGCGCTTGCCCCAGCCGTTCTCCGTCACGACGAGCAGATCCGCCTCGTCGGCTGCGATGTCCACCTCGATCACCTCGTCGCCCGCCCGGAGCCGCATCCCCTGGACGCCGGACGCCGGCCGGCCCATGGGCCTCACGTCCTGCTCGTGGAAGCGGATCGCCTGGCCGCCGCGCGACACCATGAGGACGTCGTCCGCCCCGTCCGAGAGGCGGACGCCGACGAGCTCGTCGGCGTCGCGCAGCTTGACCGCGATGATCCCGTCCGCCTTCAGCGGCGTGTTGTACTCGAGGAACTCGGTCTTCTTGACGACCCCGCGCTTCGTTGCGAAGAGCAGGTACTTCGACTCCTTGAAGTCGCGCGTCGCGATCACGGCGCGGACGAGCTCGCCCTGCCGGAACGGCAGCAGGTTGACGATCGCGCGACCCTTCGACTGGCGCGAGCCGAGCGGCAGCTCGTGCGCCTTCAGGCGGTAGACCTTCCCGACGCTCGTGAAGAACAGGATGTAGTCGTGAGTGGACGCGACGAAGAGGTGCTCGATGTAGTCGTCGTCCTTCAGGTCCATCCCCATCACGCCGATCCCGCCCCGGCGCTGCTCCCGGTACGCCGTCACCGGTAGCCGCTTGACGTAGCCGGACCGGGTGATCGCGATGACCATGTCCTCCTCGGCGATCATGTCCTCCAGCTCGAGCGCGTCCTCGCCGGCCACGATCTCCGTCCGCCTGTCGTCGCCGCGCCCGTAGATCTGCTTGATCTCGAGCAGCTCCTCGCGGATCAGCCCGTCGATCCGGGCCGGGTCGCCGAGGATCGCGCGGAGCTCGGCAATGCGCTCTTGGAGGTCCTTGTACTCCTCCTCGATCCGCTTCCGCTCGAGACCGGTCAGTGCCCGGAGACGGAGGTCGAGGATCGCCTGAGCCTGCTCCTCGGAGAGACCGTAGCGCTCCATCAGGCCGTTGCGCGCCTCGTCGGTGTCCTCCGAGCCGCGGATCAGCGCGATGATCTCGTCGAGGTTGTCGAGCGCGACGAGGTAGCCCTCGAGGATGTGCGCTCGGGAGACGGCCCGTCGCAGCTCGTGCTTGCAGCGCCGCGTGACGATCTCGCGCTGGTAGTCGAGGTAGTGCCGGATGAGCTCGAGCAGCGAGAGGGTTCGCGGCACGCCGTCGACGAGCGCGACCGCGTTGTAGCCGAACGTGCTCTGCAGCGCGGTGTGCTTGAAGAGCTTGTTCAACACGACCTGCGGAATCGCCTCGCGCTTGAGGTCGATCTGGATCCGCATCCCGGACTTGTCCGAGTGGTCGTTGACGTCGGAGATCTCGGTGAAGACCTTCTCGTTGACGAGGTCGGCGATCTTCTTGATCACGCCCACGTCGCCGCCCTTCTTCACGCCGTAGGGCAGCTCCGTGACGACGATCGCGGTCTTGCCGCCGCGCAGCTCCTCGACGTGGGCCCGGGCGCGCATGATGATCCGGCCGCGGCCCGTCCGATACGCGTCACGGATGCCGCTCCGCCCGACGATGATCGCGCCGGTCGGGAAGTCCGGTCCTTTCAGATGCCTCATCAGATCGTCGCCGTTCGCGTCCGGCTTGTCGATCAGCTGGACGACGGCGTCGACTGCCTCCCCGAGGTGGTGGGGCGGCATGTTCGTGGCCATCCCGACGGCGATGCCGGCCGATCCGTTGACGAGGAGGTTCGGGAAGCGCGAAGGGAGCACCGCAGGCTCTCGTCGCGACTCGTCGTAGTTCGGCGTGAAGTCGACGGTGTCTGCGTCGATGTCGCGCAGCATCTCCGTCGCGAGCTTCGTCAGCCGGCACTCCGTGTACCGCATCGCAGCCGCCGGGTAGTCGTCGATGTTGCCGAAGTTCCCCTGGCCGTCGACGAGCGGGTAGCGCAGCGAGAACGGCTGTGCCATCCGCACGAGCGTGTCGTAGATCGCCGAGTCGCCGTGCGGGTGGAAGCTCTTCATCACCTCGCCGACCACGGCGGCGCACTTCACACGCGGCCGCCCAGGCTGGAGCCCCTCCTCGTGCATCGCGTAGAGAACGCGGCGGTGCACCGGCTTGAACCCGTCGCGGACGTCGGGCAGCGCGCGCGCCACGATCACGCTCATCGCGTAGTCGAGGAAGCTCGAGCGCATCTCCTGCTCGAGCTCGCGCGGCTCGATCCTGCCTGGGCCGAGCGCTCCGGTGTCGACCTCAGACATCCAGCGTGGGGGAACCCGTGGTTCCCCCACGAGCCCCCTCCTTCCTGGTCACGAAGAAGACACTGCGGACGGGCCTCCCGACCGGCAAAGCCGGTCTCCGGCCGTGCGCCCGGGCTGAGCCATGCAACCTCTGTTGACCCCTACACATCGAGGAACTTCACGTCCCGCGCGTTCTGCTCGATGAACTCGCGGCGGGGCTCGACCTGGTCGCCCATCAGCATCGAGAAGACCTGGTCGGCGGCAGCGGCGTCGTCGACCTCGACGCGGATCAGGATCCGGTTGGCCGGATTCATCGTCGTCTCCGCCAGCTCGGCGGCGTCCATCTCCCCGAGGCCCTTGAAGCGGCTGATCTGGATCCCGTCCTTCGCGAGCTCGAGCGCCTGCTCGCGGAGCTCCGGAAACGTCCGCGCACTCCGGACCTTCTTGCCGACGCTCACCGTGAACGGCGGCGAGCCGACCAGCTCGGCCAGCCGCGCGTACGTCTTGCGCACGTTCGCGTAGGTCGCCGAGCCGAGGAGGTCGCCTGGAACGACCACGATCGACGCAGCACCGGTTTCGCGCTCGACGACGCGGAGGTGGATGCCGTCCGCGGCCGACTCGACGACCGCGAGCTCGTGACCGTTCGCCTCGAGCGAGCCGAGCGTCTCCTCGACGCCGGCGAGCTCGGCGTCGACTTCGACGAGGCGGTGGTCGATCACGAAGTTGGCGGCGGCATGACCGAAGTCCTCGCGTAGGCGCGAGACCCAGCCGTCGAACTCGTGCAGCACGCGCACGAACCGGCCGTAGCGGGCCTCGGTGAACTTCTGTGTCTGCCCCGAGCGATCCGTGACGTCCATGTCCTTGATCCGCTCGCGCGACAACAGGTCCTCGAACTGACTCTCCTTCTCGACGTACTGCTGCTTCTGCCCGAGCTTCACGCGGTAGAGCGGCGGGACGGCGATGTGGACGTGTCCGCGCTCCACGAGCTCGGGCATCTGCCGGTAGAGGAAGGTCAGGATCAGCGTGCGGATGTGAGCGCCGTCGACATCGGCGTCCGTCATCACGATCACGCGGTTGTAGCGGAGCTTCGAGACGTCGAACTCGTCGCCGATCCCCGTGCCGATCGCCGTCACGATCGCCTGGATCTCCTCGTTCGAGAGCACCTTGTTGATCCGGTTCTTCTCCGCGTTGATGACCTTGCCGCGCAGCGGGAGGATCGCCTGGTAGGTGCGGTCGCGGGCGTCGACGGCCGAGCCGCCGGCGGAGTTCCCCTCGACGAGGAACAGCTCTGCCACCTCGGGGTCGGAGACCTGGCAGTCCGCGAGCTTTCCCGGGAGCGCGTTGCCGCCGAGCGGGCTCTTGCGGCGGGTCAGGTCGCGCGCCTTGCGCGCCGCGAGGCGGGCCCGGGCGGCCTGGATCGCCTTCGAGACGACGCGGCGCGCTTCCGTGGGATTCTCCTCGAGGAACTCGGCCAGCTTCTGGTTCACCGTCTTGAGCACGAGGCTCTCGATGAGCGGGTTGCCGAGCTTCGTCTTCGTCTGCCCCTCGAACTGCGGGTTCCGCAGCTTCACGGAGATGACGGCGGCGAGACCCTCACGGACGTCGTCGCCCTCGAGGTTGTCCTCCTTCTCCTTGAGCAGGCCCTGGTCGCGCGCGTACTTGTTGAGCGTCGACGTCAGAGCCGCGCGGAAGCCCGAGAGGTGCGTGCCGCCCTCGGTCGTGTTGATGTTGTTGGCGAACGAGAAGATCGACTCGCTGTACGACGAGTTCCACTGCATCGCGACCTCGACCGCGCCGTCGTCGTTCTCGCCCTCGAAGTACACGACGTGCTTGTGCAGCGGATCCTTGTTGGCGTTGATGTGGCCGACGAAGTCGCTGATCCCGCCTTCGTAGCGGTATTCGTCCGTCTTGCCGCCGGCCCGCGCGTCCCGCAAGACGATGCGGAGACCGCGTGTGAGGAACGCCGTCTCCCGCAGACGCGTCGAGAGCACCGTGGCGTCGAACTCGCTCTCGTCGAGGATCTCCGTGTCCGGGAGGAACGCGATCGTCGTTCCGGTCTCGCCCTGTGGACACTCGCCGACCAGCTCCATCTCGCCGACCGGCGTGCCGCGCGAGAACTCCTGCTTGTAGGTCTTGCCGTCGCGGCAGACCGTTGCGACCAGCCACTCCGAGAGCGCGTTCACCACCGAAAGGCCGACGCCATGGAGGCCGCCCGAGACCTTGTATCCCTCGCCGCCGAACTTGCCGCCGGCGTGGAGCTTCGTGAGCACGACCGTCAGCGCGGGCATGCCCTGGTCCTCGATCACGTCGACGGGAATGCCTCGCCCGGAGTCCCGCACGGTGACCGAGTTGTCCGGGTGGATGGTGACGTCGACGAGCTCGTTGTGTCCCGCAAGAGCCTCGTCGACGGCGTTGTCGACCACCTCGTAGACGAGGTGGTGGAGACCGCGGGAGCCGGTCGAGCCGATGTACATGCCGGGCCTGAGCCGAACCGGCTCGAGGCCCTCCAAAACGGTGATGTCCTTTGCGGTATAGGTCGTCTCGGTCACGGTAAAATCCCTGCAAATACCGCAAAAAACGGCTGCCGTCAGTCTAGCAGAAAGTGCGGTCGGCGCGCTCGGAGTTCAGCTCCTGGAGCGGCTCCACGCGAGGCTCGCAGCGGCGGCCCGAGCGACGAGACCGCGGAGCTCCTCGTCGTCGATCGAGGACGCGACCGCGATCCCTTCCTCGCGCGACTGCGGGTCGGCCGCGAGCTCGACCGGCGGCTGCTCGCCGGGCTCCGGCGCCGGCTCCGGCACGGGGCCGGGGGCAAACCGAAGCGACGTCGGCACCGCTGCGCCGGCCGTTCCCTCGAGTGCCGTCGCGAGCCGTTCGAGCATCTCCGGCCCCAGCCTGTCCAACTCGAAGGCCCACGTGGAGGAGACCGTCGCGACGTGCAGCGTGCCGTCGCGGGCAATCCGCCTGGGCCAGGCCGAGCGGGCGATCGCTGATCCGACCGCCGCGGGCCACACCGCTGCGATGGCGTCGAGCGGGCCGGGATCCGGGACTCCCGAACTGGCGAGCAGTCGCCGTGCGTCGTCTCCGAGACGCCGCATCACGCGACCACCTCGACCTGCCCGGGCGTGACGGCGAGCAGCTGGGCGGGCGTCACGGGAAGCGCAGCGGAGGACGTCGCGGTGACGACGGTCTGGCCGAGCCCGCTCAGTCGCTCCGCCAGGGCCAAGCGCCGATGCTCGTCGAGCTCCGACAGAACGTCGTCGAGGAGCAGGAGCGGGGCGACGCCGTTCCGGTCGCGCAGGACCTCCGCCTCGGCGAGCAGCAGCGAGAGCACGGCGAGGCGCTGCTCGCCCTGGGAGCCGAACGTGCGAAGCTCGCGAGAGCCGGCGCAGATCAAGACGTCGTCGAGATGAGGTCCGAGCCCGGTCGTCCCGCGTTCCACGTCCCGGGCGAGACGGGCCTCGAGCGCCTCGCGCCCGGGGGGCTCGCCCTCGTAGACGAGCGTGCACCCCGACAAGCCGAGAGCCTCTGCGTGCTCTGCAAACCCCGGGGCGACGAGGCCGACCGCCTCCCGACGCGAGCCGACGAGCGCCTCTCCGAGACGGACCACCTGATCGGTCCACGGCGCGACGGCGTCGAGCGACGAGTGCCCGGCGGCGACACGGCGCAACGCTGCGTTCCGCTGGCCGACGGCGCCGAGGTACTCGATCGGGATCGAGCCCCGGCTCGGCAGCAGCCTCGCGAGCGACCGGTCGAGATAGGCCCGCCGCACTGCCGGGCCGCCTTTGACGACGGCGAGGCGATCCGGCGTGAACACCAGCGTCGACAGCTCCCGTCGCAGCTGCTCGACGGAGCGGAGCTTCGCGCGGTTGAGCTCGGCCCGCTTCCCCTCGCCGCCGAGCGTGACGTCCACCTCGACACCCGTGTCGCCACGGCGGCCGCGCAGCGAGATCCTCGCGCTCGACGCGCCCGCGCGGATCAGCTGCGCGTCCATCCGCGTGCGGGGCGAGAAGCCCTGCGTCCCGACGTGGAGCGACTCCAGCAGGTTCGTCTTCCCCGCGCCGTTGCGGCCCGTCACGAGCACGATGCCCGGTCTCAGACCGAGCTCGAGCCGCTCGTAGGAGCGAAAGTCGCGGAGACTGACCTCGTCGACGATCAGGCCGCTCGGTGATCCGCTCGCCGGGGGATCACCCTGCGAGACGGATCGGCATGATCAGATACCAGAACGCCTCGCTGTCCGCGGTGATGAGGCCCGGCCGGAGTGGGTTGATCAGCTTCAGCGCGACGTCGTCGGTCGACACCGACTCGAGGCCCTCGCGCAGGAAGTCGGCGTTGAAGCCGATCTCGAGCGGCTCACCCGTGTAGGCGACGGGCATGGTCTCCCGGGTCTCGCCGACGTCCTGACTCTGCGCCGAGACGGTCAGCTCGCCCTCGGCGAAGCGCAGGCGGAGAGGCGTGTTCCGCTGGGCGAGCACGGCCGCCCGGCGGACGACCTCGAGCAGTTCCGCCCGCGGCACGCTCAGCTCGACCTCGAACGTCTCGGGCAGGAGCTTCTTGACGTCGGGGAACTGCCCGTCGATCCGCCGGGTCGTCAGCCAGACGCCGCCGACGTGAAAGACGACGTGGTTCTCGTGCACCGCGAGGTCGACCGTCTCGGCACCCGCCGCGAGCCGCTGGAGCTCCGCGAGCGCACGGGCCGGGATGATCGCCTCGAGCTCGGGTCCCGCCTGGGGGAGTGCCGTTTCCTTCACCGACAGGCGGTAGGAGTCGGTTGCCGCCATCACCAGCGTCGTTCCCTCGAACCGGACGAGAATGCCCGTCAGGACGGGACGCGACTCGTCGCGCGAGGCCGCCCGGGAAACCCGCTCGATCGTGTCGAGCAGTGACGTTGCGTCCAGCGCGGTGACCTGGGCATCGACAGGGGGAAGCTTCGGAAAGTCCTCGGCCGCGTAGGTGTTGAGGCGCGAGCTGTATGCGCCGGCGGTGACGCACAGCGTGTTGTCCTGCTCGCTCAGCTCCACTGCGCCGGCGGGAAGAAGGCGGACGATGTCGGAGAGGAGCTTCGCCGGAACGACCACGGTCCCCGCGGCGGCGGTGGTTCCCGCAACGGACGTTCGCAGCGAGAGCTCCATGTCGGTTGCGGCGAGCTCGATCCCCGACTCGGTCGCGCTGATCCGGATTCCGGAGAGGACCTGGACGGAGCTCCGCGAGGACACGGCGCGAGCGACTACCCCGACGCGCGTGGCCAGGTCGTCCCGGTCACACGTGACGCGGATCTCTCTCGCGACTGCGGTCTCGGTGTCTGTATCGATCATGAGAAAGAGAAGAACTCGTAGTGCTTGTAGGGAGTGTGAACGATGGGGAAGACGGCGGAGACGCCAGTGTGCAAGCGCGATCCGGCTGTGGAGGTCGGCGTGGAGAAGTGAGACATGTTCAACAGGGCGAAGAGGAAGGTACCGAGGCTGTCCACGGGTTCAGCGCACCTGCTTGATGCGCGCAGTCAGTTCCTGCACAAGGTTGTACACAGTCCTGTCCTCGTTGATCAGCCGCGTGATCTTGGAGGTCGCATGGATCACGGTCGTATGGTCGCGGCCGCCGAACTCCTTCCCGATCTTCGGCAGCGACGAGTCGGTGAGCTCGCGTGAGAGGTACATCGCAACCTGCCGCGGGTACGCGACCGCCTGCGAGCGGCGCGGGCTCACGAGCTCCGTCACGCTGAGGCCGAAGCGGTCGGCGACCGTCTCCTGGATGCGCGGGATCGTCACGGCGGGGATGTCGTCGCCCATCGGGAAGAGGTCGCGCAGCACCTGCTCGGCGAGCTCGACGGTGAGCGACTTGCCCGTGAGCGACGAGAACGCGACGACTCGCGTCAGCGCGCCTTCCAGCTCACGGATGTTCGTCGAGACCCTACTCGCGATGAACGTGAGCACCTCGGGGTCGCCGATCGCGATCGCGTCCGTCGTGACCTTCTTGCGGAGGATCGCGATCCGGGTCTCGAGGTCAGGCGCCTGGATGTCGGTGAGCAGCCCCCACTCGAACCGGGAGCGGAGTCGCTCCTCGAGCGTCGCGATCTCCTTCGGCGGCCGGTCCGACGAGATCACGATCTGGCGGCCGGCCTCGTAGAGCGAGTTGAACGTGTGGAAGAACTCCTCCTGGATCCGCTCCTTCCCCTCGAAGAACTGGATGTCGTCGACGAGCAAGACGTCGTACGTGCGGTAGCGCTGCTTGAAGCCCTCGATCCGCTTGTCCCGCAGCGAGTTGATGAAGTCGTTCATGAACGTCTCGCTCGTGACGTAGCGCGTCTGGAGGCCGCGCGAGTGCTGGCTGACGTACGCGCCGATGGCCTGCAGGAGATGGGTCTTGCCGAGTCCCGTCCCACCGTAGATGAAGAGCGGGTTGTACGCCTGCGCCGGCGCCTCGGCGACTGCCAGCGCCGCCGCGTGGGCGAAGCGGTTGGACGAGCCGATCACGAACAGGTCGAACGTGTACTTCGGATTCGTTCCGGCGACGTCGGTGTGCTCGCGCTCCACCGGCGCGCTGACGCGGACCGCGGGCGCCGGGACACCCGGCTCCGGGTGTTCCGGCCGGCCGTCCTCGCGAACGCTGAACGCGATCCGCAGCTCGCGACCCGTCACCTCGGTCGCAGCCGAGCGGAGGAAGCCGAGGAAATGCTCCTCGATCCACTCGCGTGTGAAGTCGTTCGGCACGACGATCGTGAAGACGCCGTCGCCGAGCTCGCCGGCGCTCGCCTGACCGAACCAGGTCTGGAAGGTCGTCTCGTTGAGGGTATCCCTGAGCTTCCCCGAGACCTCGCGCCACAGGCGGTCGGCGGTGGACTCGAACTCGGGCTGCAAACCGGCTCAGGGCTCCTCTCGACGCTCGGACGGGGGCGAGCGAAGGGGCGAGCATAGCAGCGTCCGGAGCGCCTCTCAACGACCCGCGCAGGCACTCCCGATCGAGCAAGAAGTACCCTCCTTGCAGGGAAAACTCCAGTCTCCACACGACTCTCCACAGGTGTGGAAATACCTGCGTCCGGCGCTCGTGTGGACAACGGGGAGCCGCCGTGTGCAGCCTTTTCCCAAGGGCCGACGGCACGAACGCCTGTGGAAAACACGGAAGGGAGCCGGGCGTCGTTATACTCCCCGCTCGGCCGGCGACCGCGGTGACTGCGGACGCCGCCTCCCCTCCGACCCCATCCCCCGAGCGAGCACCGTGAAACGCACCTACCAGCCAAACGTGCGGCGCCGCAAGCGGAGGCACGGCTTCCGGGCGCGGATGTCGACTGCAGCGGGTCGCGCGATCATCAAGCGCCGGCGCGCCAAGGGCCGCAAGCGGCTTTCGGCCTGACGGCCGGGCCCATGCCCAACCATCGGGGCGGAACCGACCAATGGAACGACGGCAGCGCCTCTCCCGCAACCGGGACTTCGACGCCGTCTACCGCCACGGCCGCTCGGTGTCGACCCGGTATCTCACCCTCCACTGGTTCCCGCGCGACGACGAGCCCGACGGCGCGCCACGCCTCGGGCTCGCGGTGCCGAAGGCGGTCGGGAACGCCGTGACGCGCAACCGGCTGAAGCGCCAGCTCCGCGAGACGTGGTCGGAGGTCGTCTCGACCGCGCAGCCCGGCCGCGACTACGTCCTCGTCGCCCGCCAGGGCCTGGCCGAGCCGGCCGAGGCGCGAGGTCACGACTGGCTCGTCGAGCAGGTCGGCGACGTCCTCGGGAAGGCGACGGCATGAGGTACCTGGGGATCGGGCTCGTCTATGCGTGGCGATACACGTTCGGCCTGGTGACGCCCGCCGGCACGTGCAAGTACCACCCGACGTGCTCGCAGTACGCGCTCGACGC
>Ga0187779_10000680_pt1 | contig 22593 bp, 14 predicted proteins | sample 1015_Q2_SP10_10__FD_132435 | JGI IMG/M metagenome (GOLD analysis project Ga0187779, IMG submission 132435) | Tropical peat soil microbial communities from peatlands in Department of Meta, Colombia - 1015_Q2_SP10_10_MG | ecosystem: Environmental > Terrestrial > Soil > Wetlands > Peat | place... | reverse complement strand
GTACCGGTGCTCGCGGCGCTGAACATCATCGACGAGGTCGTCTCCTCCGGCGCCCGGGTCGACGTCCAGGGTCTGGCGCGCGCGCTGGGGTGCGAGGTGGTGGCGGTCTCGGCCAAGACCGGTGAGGGACTGGACCAGCTGAATGGAGTGCTCGAGGCCTGGCACCGGGCACGCCCGCCGCCGGGCTCCCCCGCCCTGGCCGCGTCCGGCTCGGTCGAGGATCGCCGCGCGCTCGCCGCGCGCCTGGCCCGGGACCACGGGCCTTCCGCCGACGTGCTCCTGCGCAGCCAGGAGCGGCTGGATCGCCTCTTCCTCTCACCCTGGCTGGGATTGCCCGTCTTCGCGGTGGTGATGACCGTCCTCTTCCAGGCCATCTTCACCTGGGCCGCTCCGGTGATGGCGCTGGTGCGCCGGGCGGTCGAGGTCTCCGGAGCCTGGACGTCGGCCGGGCTCCCCCGGGGCGTGCCCCGCGATTTCGTCCGGGACGGCCTCTTCGCCGGGGTGGGTTCCTTCCTGGTCTTCGTGCCGCAGATCTTCATCCTCTTCGTGGTCATCGGCGTGCTCGAGGACTCCGGCTACCTGGCCCGGGCGGCGATCATCCTGCACCGCCCGCTCGGCTGGTTCGGCCTCTCCGGCCGCAGCTTCCTCCCCCTGCTCTCCGGCCATGCCTGCGCCATCCCGGCGATGATGGCCGCCCGGACCATCGAATCTCCCAGGCGGCGCCTGCTCACCGTCCTCGTCATCCCGTTCATGTCCTGCTCGGCGCGGCTCCCCATCTACGCGCTGATCATCGGCGGCTTCGTCCCGGCGCGCTCGGTGCTGGGGGGTCTGGTCGGGCTCCAGGGGCTGGCATTCACCGGCGTGTACGCCTTCGGCATCGTCGCCGCCCTGCTCAGCTCGGCGGTGCTCGCCTGGGCACTCCGGGGCCGGCGCCGCGCCCCGGACGACGCACCGTTCGTCGTCGAGCTGCCCCCCTACCGGGTTCCCGGCGTGCGGCCCATCCTCGCCGCCGCGGCCGCGCGCTCGTCGAGCTTCGTGCGCCGGGCCGCCCCGGTCATCTTCTGCGTCGTCCTCGCGGTCTGGGTCCTCGGCTACTTTCCCGGCGGCGCCGGCCATCTCGGCGAGTCCTGGCTGGCCTGGACCGGACGCTGGATCGAGCCCGCCTTCCGACCGATGGGCGCCGACTGGACGACGGCGGTGGCCATCCTCACCTCCTTCGTGGCGCGCGAGGTGTTCGTCGGGACACTGGGCACGCTCCACGGCCTGGAGGATGCGGGGCAGCATCTGGCAGACCTCTCCAGCCGCCTGCAGGCCGGCGGGATGGGCGTCCCGGCGGCGCTGGCGCTCCTCGTCTTCTACGCCCTGTCGCTGCAGTGCGCCTCGACCCTGGCGGTGATGCGCAAGGAGACGGGCAGCGGGCGAATCCCGGTGTTTGCCTTCCTGTCGATGACCGTCCTCGCCTACACCGGGGCGGTGGTCACCTACCAGCTGGCCCGCCTGCTCGCGTCCTGAGCGGTCAGGTCCCGTGGCGGCCGGCGCCGCCGGTGAAGCGGAGCACGCCGTCGGTCATCTCCCCCGAGGCGAGCGTCTCCCGGCCACGGCGGACCTCGTTGCGCATCGCCTCCTCCTCCGGGAGGTCGAGACCCTCGAGCATGGACAGCCGATCGTTGCGGAGGCAGAGCTGGGGGAGCGCGGCCAGCTCCCTGGCCAGCTCCATCGCCGCCGCCAGCGCCTGGCCCGGGGGCACGAGACGGTTCACCAGCCCCATCCCGAGCGCTTCCTCGCCGGACACCGGACGCCCGGTGAGCACCAGGTCCATGGCGCGGCCGAGCCCGACGATGCGAGGAAGGCGCACCGTCCCGAGGTCGACCAGCGGGACGCCGAAGCGGCGGCAGAACACGCCGAACACTGCGTCGGTCGCCGCCACCCGGAGGTCGCACCACAGGGCGAGCTCCAGGCCGCCGGCCACCGCGTACCCCTCGACCGCGGCGATGACCGGCTTGGAGAGGCGCATGCGGGTCGGCCCCATCGGGCCGTCGCCCTCCTCCGCCACCGGCCGAGCCTCGCCCGCGGCCAGCGCCTTGAGGTCCGCGCCGGAGCAGAAGACGCCTCCCGCCCCGGTGAGGATGCCCACCCGCGCCCCCGGGTCGGAGTCGAAGCGCCGGAAGGCGGCGACCAGCGCGGCCGCGGCGGCGGCGTCGACGGCGTTGCGCCGCTCGGGCCGCTGCAGCGTCACCACCGTCACCGCGCCGTCGAGGCGGTGCTCGACCTCGACGGCCGGCCTTCCGGACACCGAGCTCACCAGCCCGACCCCGCTCAGCTCTTGTCCTTCTTGCTCCAGGGCGGAACGACGCCGTTGATGCGCGCGTAGGCGATGGACTGGCCGAGGTGCTCGCGGAGGTGACCGAGCGTGATCATGAGCATTCCGCGCTGGGTGAAGGTCTGGCCGAAGAAGTCCATCGTCTTGTCCAGGTCGGCGTCGCTCATCTCCAGCACCGACTTGCGGAGGTAGGCGATGGAATTGGCGAGGATGGTCTTGATGTCATCCTTCTTGGTGGTCTGGGACTCCCACTTGTTGGACTCGAAGAGGGCCTTCACGTCCGCCGGGATGGGGCGGCCCATCTTGTCGAGGAAGAAGTACGTCGAGCCGGCGGCATGGAGGTAGACCTCGGCCACCGAGCGGACACCCTTCGCCGGACGCCACCCGAACTTGTCCTGGGGCATGGCCTGCTCGAGCGAGACCAGCTCCTTCTCCGCTCCGGCGAGGAGCTGCACGAAGTCCGCCCGGAAGCCGGTGGCGGCCGGCTCGGCGGCCAGGGCCGGGAGGGCGGCGGTGAGCATGGAAAGGCAGACCCACGGGGACAGCAATCGGCGCATGGGAGATCTCCTGGCGAGGGGGGGCGGCGACGCTAGGCCTCGACGCCGAGACGGGTCAAACCCTCTTCCGCGAAACGCCGCCGGCCGGCCGTCCCTCGAGCGCTCGTCGCTCCGCACCTTGACGTCTGCGCCCGGGAGCACCCAGAGTCGTCACCGGCCGCGGGGCCGACCCCGCGCGCCGGGAGGAGCAGGTCCATGCCTTCCGGAACGTCCCCCATCCTCCTCGGCGCCCTGGCGCTTCTCGTCGGAGCGGCTCCCCCATCGCCCGGGGCGCCGGCCGGGGCAGAGCGCCTCACCCAGCTTCGCGAGCAGGCCCGCCTGCTCGCCGCGGGCCGGTGCGGGAACTGCCACTCGTCCAAGTCCCCGCGGGCCCTCCCCAAGGCGCTCAAGGCCTTCGACATCGAGCGCTCGAACTGGACCTCCACCCTGTCCGACGCGCAGCTCGGCTTCGTCCTCGAGCGCTTCAAGGGTGCCCCGCCGGCGGACATCGAGCGCGTGACCGCCTACGTCGAGGCCGAGCTGGCCGAGCGGAAGAACCAGGCGCAGTGACGGGGGGACCATGGCCTCGCCGAGGAACCCGCTGCAGACGGCGCTGACCCGCCGCGCGCTGCTCGGCGCGGGCATGGCCACCACGGCGATGGCCGTCACCGGCCGGGCCGGGGAGGCGCTCGCCCAGGCCTCGGGTCCAGGGCCGGACGCCGGCTCGGCCTTCGCCCTCGAGGAGGCCACGCTCGCCGAGCTCCAGCGACGGCTCCGGACCGGCGAGGAAACCTCGCGAGGGCTCACCGAGAAGTACCTGGCGCGGATCGGCGTGCTCGACCCGCGCCTGCGCTGCGTTCTCGAGACCAATCCCGAGGCCCTGGCCCAGGCCGAGGCCCGGGACCGGGAGCGGAAGGCGGGCGCGGAGCTCGGCCCGCTCCACGGGATCCGCGTGCTGCTCAAGGACAACATCGCCACGCGGGACCGGATGCACACCACGGCCGGGTCGCTCGCCCTCGTCGAATCCACCGTTCCGGCCGACGCCTTCGTGGTGACGCGGCTCCGGGCAGCGGGCGCGGTGCTCCTGGGCAAGGCCACTCTCAGCGAGTGGGCCAACTTCCGCTCCGATCCCTCCTCGAGCGGGTGGAGCGGCCGCGGCGGTCAGTGCCTCAATCCGTACGTCCTGGACCGGAGCCCCTCCGGGTCGAGCTCGGGGTCGGCGGTGGCGGTCGCCACCAACCTCTGCACGGTGGCCGTGGGAACCGAGACCGACGGGTCCATCGTCTCTCCCTCCGCGGCCAACGGGCTGGTGGGGCTCAAGCCCACGGTGGGGCTGGTGAGCCGCTCGGGAATCGTCCCCATCGCGCACACCCAGGACACCGCCGGGCCGATGACGAGGACCGTCCGCGACGCGGCCCTGCTCCTCGCCGTCCTGGCAGCCGGGGACCCGGCCGATCCGGCCTCGGCGCGGCCGGGCGCTCCCCGCACTCCCGTCGACTATGCGGGCGCGCTCGACCCCGGGGCGCTCCGGGGAGCGCGCATCGGCGTTCCTCGACCCGAGTTCTTCGGGTACAGCCCGGCGGCCGACGCGCTGGCGGAAGAGGCGCTCGGCGTTCTCCGGGATGCGGGCGCGACGCTCATCGACCCGGCCCCCGTCCCCAACGCCAACCACCTCGGCGAGCCGGAGCTGGAGGTGCTCCTCTACGAGTTCAAGGCCGACCTCGACGTGTACCTGCGCGGGCTCGGCGGCAGCGGACCGCGCTCGCTCGAGGAGCTCATCGCCTTCAACCGGACGAACGCCTCGGTGGAGATGCCCTACTTCGGCCAGGAGACGTTCCTCAAGGCACAGGCCAAGGGTCCGCTCACCGACGCCGCCTACCGCAAGGCCCTGGCCACCTGCCGCCGGCTCTCCACCCGCGAGGGCATCGACGCGGTGATGAACCGCCACCGGCTCGATGCCCTGGTCGCCCCGACGCAGGGGCCGGCCTGGCTCATCGACCTCGTCAACGGGGACTCGGCCGCCGGTGGAAGCTCCCGGCCGGCCGCCGTGGCCGGTTACCCGAGCATCACCGTCCCCGTGGGTCAGGCGCACGGGCTCCCGGTGGGCCTGTCGTTCTTCGGCCGTGCCTTCAGCGAGGCCCGCCTGCTGGCGCTGGCCTACGCGTTCGAGCAGGCCGCGCCGCACCGCCAGCCGCCGCGCTTCCTCGCCACGGCGCCGCTCACCGCCGGGTAAGGGCTGGGTCCACACCCTCCTACCCGGGGTCACCACTCACTTCCACCGCGTTGACTCCACCGCGTTGACCGACTCCGGGTCGCGGAGGCGCGGCTGTCTGGGGAGGGGTGACGGATGGGCCGCGCTCCTGACAATCGCAGGGCCGGCCGGGAGGACCCGCATGAACACCCTCCGCACCCTCACTCTCCTCGCCTTGGTGGTCCTGCTCGGAAGCGGATGCCTCGGCGACTCCACCGGGTTGCCCGGCGACGTCCCGCAGGGCAACGGCGTCGCCTCCGACGGCGGGACGGTGAGCGGCAACATCCCCTGCGACGTGGCCGCCGTCATCTCCACGTACTGCGTCGCCTGCCACGGCTCGCCCCCTTCGCAGGGCGCGCCGAATTCGCTGACCTCGGTGGGGGCCTTCAAGGCGGCGTCGATCTCCGAGCCATCGAAGACCATCGGGCAGGTGGCCCTGGAGCGCATGGCCAGCACCACCGCGCCGATGCCGCCCGCTCCCCATGCCGCCGTGCCCTCGTCGGGCCAGGCCACCGTCGCCGCCTGGGTGAACGCCGGGATGCCCGCCGGCTCATGCGGGACGGCGGCCCCGGACGCCGGGGTGGTGTCGCCGGGCGGCGGAACGGGAGGCAGCGACGGCGGCTCGACTCCAGCCGACGCCGGGGTGAGCGGCGACCTCCCGTGCAACATCGCCAGCATCCTGGCCGCCGACTGCACGAGCTGCCACGGGACGCCGCCCACGAACGGGGCTCCCGTCTCGCTCAACAGCCTGGCCACGCTGAAGGCCTATTCCACCACCCATCCGACCGAGACCGAGGGGCAACTCGCCATCACCAGGATGGCGGCCACCACCGCGCCCATGCCTCCCCTGCCCGCGGCGCCGGTGTCTTCCTCAAACCAAAGCGCCTTCTCCTCCTGGGTCGACGCCGGGATGCCCGGCGGAACGTGCGGCGCACCGACGCCGGATGGCGGGACCGGCGGGGGCGGGCCCGACGGCGGGACGGGTGACGCAGGGACGGGAGGGGGCAGCGATGCCGGGGTGAGCGGCGATCTGCCCTGTGACGTGGCCAACCTCCTCACCGGCTACTGCACCGTGTGCCACGGTTCACCGCCGGCCGGCGGCGCGCCCGATTCCCTCAACTCGCTCGCGGCGCTCACCTCCATGTCCGTCTCCGAGCCGACCAAGACCCGGGCGCAGGTGTGCGTGGAGCGGATGGCGAGCACCACCGCGCCGATGCCGCCGCCCCCGAACGCCTCCGTTCCCGCCGCCAGCCAGGCCAGCTTCTCGGCCTGGGTCGACGCCGGGACACCGGCCGGCACCTGCGGCGCGCCGACGCCGGACGGCGGCCCCCCGCCCGATCCCACCTTCTCCGGTCCGCCCACCTGCACCAGCGGCGTCTACTGGACGCAGGGCAACGAAGGCAGCTCCCGCATGCACCCGGGCCTGGCCTGCATCGCCTGTCACACCCAGAGCGGAGGCGACGGGCCGCGCTTCGCGGTGGCCGGGACCGTCTATCCCACCGGTCACGAGTACGACGACTGCGACGGCTCGGCGGCGAGCGGAGCGGTGGTGACGGTCACCGACATCACCGGAGTGAGCAAGTCGTTCACCGCCAACGCGGTGGGCAACTTCTACGGGAGCCCCGTCACCGGCTGGCCGGTGTTCCCCATCACCGCCCAGGTGACCTTCAGCGGGAAGGTGCGGCTCATGTCCACCGCGGTGTCGAGCGGTGACTGCAACAGCTGCCACACGCTCGACGGGGCCAACGGAGCGCCGGGGCGGATCGCCCTGCCCCACTAGGCCGGCGTCGGGCGGCGCCCCTGTCCTCGGGTCGGTGCCGGAAGCTCAGCTCCGCCGCGCACGGTGCCGCGCGACGGCGGGGCCGATGGGGCGATACTCCGGGACCCAGCACCGCTCGACCACCCGGCGCCGGAGCTGCTCCTCGCCGGCTGCCCGGGCCACCCCGGCACGGACCGCCTCCAGCGCCACGCGGGTGGCGATCGCCGGCACGAGCGAGCGCAGAGCCTCGAGCGGGGGGAGCAGCGGCGCGTCGGGGTCGGCCCGAGCCGGGGAGACGTCGCCCAGGGCCTGGGCCGCGGCGAGCATCATCCCGTCGGTGACGCGATGCGCGCGAGCGGCGGAGACGGCCAGTCCGACGGCGGGAAAGACATAGAGGTTGTTGCACTGGGCGATGGTCACGCTGCGCCCGGCGTGGCGGACCGGGGCGAAGGGGCTCCCGGTGGCCACCAGCGCCCGCCCGCCGGTCCACTGGAGCAGGTCGGACGGAGTGGCCTCGACGCGCTCGGTGGGGTTGGAGAGGGGAAGGATGATCGGCCGCTCGACCTTGGCGGCCATGGCCTTCACCGCCGCCTCGGAGAACGCGCCCGACTGGGCGGACACGCCGACCAGCACCGTCGCCGCGACGTGCTCGAGGACGTCTCGCAGGCCCACCTGCCCGTCCGCCCCGGTACCCCAGCCGGCCACCACCTCGCGCGGCTGCGCGAACCGCTGCTGGACCGGCGAGAGGCTGGCCATCCCGGTGTGGAGGAGGCCCTGGACATCCACCAGGTACAGCCGCCGGCGCGCCTCGGCTTCCTCCAGGCCGTCCCGCGCCATGGCCGCGAGCACCTGCTCGGCGACACCCATCCCGGCGCTTCCCGCTCCGAGGATGACCACCGTCTGATCGGCCATGCGCTTGCCGGTCACCTGGAGCGCGCCGTAGACCACGCCCAGGGTCACCGCCGCGGTTCCCTGGATGTCGTCGTTGAAGGTGCAGAGGCGATCCCGGTACCGCTCGAGGAGCGGCCGGGCGTGGGGCTTGGCGAAGTCCTCCCACTGGAGGAGGACCTTGGGAAGGGCGCGTTCCAGGGCGGAGACGAACGCCTCCACGAAGCTCCAGTACTCCTCGCCGCCGATGCGCTCGTGCCTCCAGCCGATGTAGTCCGGGGCGCGGAGGCGGTCGACGTTGTTCGTCCCCACGTCGAGGAGGACGGGGAGGGTGCGGGAGGGCTCCACCCCGCCGATGAGCGAGTAGAGCTGGAGCTTCCCGATGGGAATGCCCATCCCCCCCGCCCCCTGGTCCCCGATGCCCAGGATGCGCTCCCCGTCGGTCACCACGATGACGTCGACGTCGTGGTAGGGGCGGCTCTCGAGCAGCTCCCCGATGCGGTCGCGCAGCGGGTAGGTGATGAACAGCCCGCGCGGGCGCCGGTAGATCTGCGAGAAGTGGATGCAGCCCTCGGCCACGGTGGGCGTGTAGACGATGGGCGTCATCTCCGCGATGTGCCGGGCGAGGAGGGCGTGGCAGAGTGTCTCGTTGGTGTCCTGGAGCGCGCGCAGGTAGATGTGGCGCTCGAGGTCGGTGTCCTTCTGACGGTAGGCCTCGTAGGCCCGGGCGCACTGCTGCTCGAGGGTCTCCACGGTCGGGGGGAGCAGGCCGTGCAGCCCGAGCGCGGTGCGCTCGGCGTCGGTGAAGGCGGTCCCCTTGTTGAGCACCGGGTCGGTGAGAAGGTGATGCCCGCGCAGGTCGGTCTCGATCCGGACGCCGTGGGGGTTCTCGCCGGGCACCATGGCGGCCAGGACCCTAGCGCAAGCCATGGGCCGGCGGAGACCAGACCGGCGTGGCGAGGGAGGGGTCCTTCAGCCTCCGGGCGCGCCGGGCCCTCGGGCCGCTCCACTCGGTCGTTGCGGAGCGAGCGCCGCTCTGGGATGGTGCCGCCCCTCTTGGAACCCCAACTCGAATCCTCCCTGAAGCACGGCCTCACCTATCGCTCGAGCGCCGGAGCGGTGGAGCAGCTCCGCGGCAAGGTCCCGATGTCGGACTTCGTCGAGGGCTACATCGACGGGCGCTACGAGGTGGACGGGGACCTGCGCGCCTTCCTCCGTCGCAAGGAGGAGGTGATCAGCTACCGGCTCACCCTCGGCCAGGTGCGTTTCATCCTCGGCACCTTCGTGCCCTCGGTTCTCGTCCACACCCGGGCCATGGACCGCAAGCTGGTCACCGGCCACTACGACCGGGGAAACGACTTCTTCGCCGCCTTCCTCGGCGAGCTGATGGTCTACACCTCGGCCTTCTTCGAGACCGGAGACGAGACCCTGGAGCAGGCCCAGACGAACAAGCTGAACATCGTCGGCCAGAAGCTCCAGCTCAAGCCGGGCCAGACGCTGCTCGACGTGGGCTGCGGCTGGGGCACGCTGGTGCGCCACGCGGCCCGGCACTTCGGGGCCGACGCCACCGGGGTGACGCTGAGCGCCCGCCAGGCGGAGCTGGGAACGGAGCGCATCGCCGCCGACGGGCTCTCCGACCGGGCGCGCATCCTGACCCTCGACTACCGGGCCATCCCCCACCGGCGCTACGACACGATCAGCGTCCTGGAGATGGCCGAGCACGTGGGCATCCGAAAGTTCCAGCGCTTCCTGCGCCAGATGGCCGGGATGCTCGCCGACGACGGGCTCTTCTTCCTCCAGATCGCCGGCCTGCGGCGGAACTGGACCCCGGAGGACTTCACCTGGGGAATGTTCATGTCCAAGTACATCTTCCCCGGTGCCGATGCGAGCCTGCCGCTGAGCTTCGTCACCAACCAGCTGGAGCGCGCCGGGTTCGAGATCCACAGCGTGGAGAACATCGGCATCCACTATTCGCTGACCCTGGACCGCTGGTACCGGAACTGGCTCTCCAACCGCGAGGCGGTGCTGAAGGGATACGGCGAGCGCTGGTTCCGGCTGTGGAAGCTCTTCCTCGCCTGGTCGGTGGTGATCACCGAGCGCGGAAGCTCGACCTGTTTCCAGATCGTCTCGCACAAGAACACCTCCACCTTCGAGCGGCACCGGTGGATCGGCGAGCGGCGGCGGCTGGGCGAGGTGCCGGAGCGCCGGGTTCCGGCCTGACCGGCCCCTTCCGCCTCAGCGCCCGTCGAGCAGCGCCTCGGCCTCGCCCATCGAGGTGGCCAGGTGCGCCGAGTAGCCGGTGGTGCGCGCCTGCCGCTCGAGCTTGACCACCAGCTCGGGGAGCCGGCCGCACACGCGCACCACCCGGCGGACGCCGCTGGAGACGAGGAACTCGTCGATGCGCGCCACGTGGGGCAGGCAGCTGTCCGGGAGGCTGGTCAACCCGGAGACGTCGAGGATGGCGTCGAAGCCCGGCCGCAGCTTCGAAGCCTCGGTGATGGTCGCCGAGGCGCAGTCGAAGACGCGGTCCGGAGAGACGTGCCCCCAGACCTTGAGGTAGAGGCGATTGTGCGAACGGACGGCATGGACGTCGAACGGCACGGGACTCCCCAGAAGCGCCAGCTCCCCGGCAGGCGGGCGGCGCGGATCTGCGACATGCCGGGCGTCTTCGCCACCCGACCTTGGGAGGGATGGGTCCCCTTGAACCCGGCCATCGGAAGGGACCCCGTCACCCGGGGCCGGAACGCCCCTCCGCACAGGGACTTAGGACGGCGAAAGGCCCGGCCGGCCATGGCATGCCGTCTGCTCTATGCCCGGGCAGCCATGCTCTGGAAGCTGACCGGCGGACGACATCCCGGGCCCAAGACGGTGCGGTGCCCCTTCTGCCGCAAGGAGCTTGGCGTCGACCAGGCCGGCGCGCTCCAGGCCTCGGCGGCCGATCTGGCGGCGACCGGCGCCGTGGCCGTGAAGCGCCTCGGATGGTTCTGCGGGCGTCGCTGCGTGACCCTCTACGAGGTTCGCTTCCGGGTGGTCCTCGAGCCGGAGTCCGCCGACGCCGGCCGACCCGGATCGGCCTGACGCGGGTCCATTCTGGGACGCACTCCGCTCCCTCCGGATGCGGTGACGGACGCGCACCCTCTCCGACAAAGACCCCCCTGGAGAGGACGCTCCGACCACGGACGGATGCTGGGGCTGCGACGACGCGGAACTGTTGGCGCACCCGTTGACTGCGGCTTCTGCCGGAAGCGGATCGCCCTCCGGCTCGAGCATGGGCTCCGGCCTCCGCCACCCGAGCTCCTCGCCGCCGGCGCGGTGCCCATGCGGCGCGTGGGCTGGTTCTGCTCGCGCAGCTGCGTGGGCGCGTACGAGTTCCGGTTCCGCGTCATCCTCGAGCCGGAGTCGCTGGGCCGCTGAGCGAGGAGGGTGCCCCGCACCGGGCGGCTTTCATCTTCAGCCGAAAACGGCGCTCTCACGGCTGCTGCGCCCGGGTCGAGATCGCGGGTGCTAGATTGCCGCGCTCGACGAGCGCCCACCGGAGAACTTCGTGCGACTTCCCCGCGAGATTGCTTCCATCGTCCTGTTCGGCCTCCTCGTCGCGTGCAAGACGGCGGAGATCGGCGGCACGGATGGGGGCGCGACCGTCCCGGGTGCGCCGACGGGCGTGACGGCCGCCGCCGGCAACCAGTCCGCCGCCGTCGCCTGGACGGCGCCGGCGAGCAACGGCGGCTCGCCCATCCTCGGCTACACCGTTCTCATCTCGCCGGCCACGCCCTCGGCGTCCATCGTGGTGAACGGGACGCGCGCGGCCGTCAACTCGCTGACCAACGGAACCTCCTACACCTTCCAGGTGTACGCGACGAACGCGGTGGGGAACGGCCCGCCGAGCGCGCCCTCCGCGCCAGTCACGCCGACCTCGACGCCCCAGGCGCCGGTCAACCTGACGTACACCGACAACCCGGCCAGCTACCCGGTGAACACGCCCATCGCGCCGAACGACCCGAGCAACGGCGGAGGGGCCATCGCCTCCTACCTGGTCTCGCCCGCGCTGCCCGCCGGGCTGAGCCTCGATACGGCCACGGGCGTCATCACCGGCACGCCGACGGCGGTCACGGCCGCGGCCACCTACCAGGTGACCGGGTCGAACAGCGCCGGGAGCGCGACCGCGAACCTGTCCATCACCGTCACCCCGGGCAGCGGCCCGGACGTCCCGACCCTGGTGCAGTCCGTCTCGTTCGGGGCCAATGCCCCCTCGCGCAGCACCTCCTCGGCCCACTACACCTTCCCCCTGCCCAACCGTTCGGGCCCGGGGAACTGCATCGTCGTCTTCCTGGACATCAGCCACGGCAACAGCGTCGCCTCCCTGGTCGACGACGTGGGCAACAGCTGGCCGACGACGCCGGCGGTCAGCGCGGATGCGGGCGGCGGCGGCCTCGTCAGCGCCGCCTACGTCCTGCCCAACGTCCAGGGGGGTGGCCGCACCCTGACCCTGGACCTCTCCTCCGCCGACCAGAACGTCAAGGTGATGGTGCAGGAGTGGGCGGGCATCGCCCAGACCTCACCGGTGGGCGCCATTGTCTCGTCCCACACGGCGGCCGCGCCCAGCATCGCCCTCCCGTCGATGACCGTGGCCGCGGGCAGCCTCCTCATCCACTACGCGCTGGACAACACCGGCGCGCTCGGGACCGGGGCACCGGTCAGCTCGTTGACCGCCGGCGCGGGGTGGACCCTCCATCACGCCGACCTGGCCACCGGCGACAACCCGAACATCAACATGAACTTCTTTGGCCTCCAGTCGCAGCTCGCCCCCGGCACGTCCGTGACGCCCACCCTGACCACCACCGGCACCCACTCCGTGAACACCTACTGCCTGGAGCTGAAGTCCGCGGCCGGCGCGGGGACGCTCCCGCCGCCCGGCATCCACGTCCTGAAGATGGCCTTCGTCACCAACAGCCACATCACCACCGGAGCGTACAAGGTCCCCTGGCCGACGGCGGGGAACCTCATCGTCGTCCTCGAGGACAACGGATCGCTGACCTCCGCGCCGACGGACAGCAACGGCAATTCCTGGGCCCTGCCGGTGCGCGGTGACACGGCGCCCACCAGCGCCCTGGCCTATGCCAAGGCCTCGCCCAGCCAGACCAACGTCATCACCTTCCCCGTCACCCTCGACCAGAACCAGCAGAACACCACCTATTTCATCCTGGACGTCGTCGGCGCGGACCCGACCGCCCCCTTCGTCCAGTCCGTGGTCTTCCCGGTCGCGAACGAGGGGGCGAGCTGGTCGGGCACCCCGGTGATCACCCCCAGGCGGGCGAACGGCATCGTCGTCAACTGGGCCGGCACGGGCATCGGCCCGATCCTGAGCATGACCTCGCCGGCCGGCGCCTACTACGTCTCGGTCAACTACACGAACGAGAACGACGGCGACGGCTTCGACAACGCCAACGCCGCGTCCGTGTACTACTACGGCGCCAGCCTCGCGGCGCAGAGCTACGGCTACACGATCAAGAACCCGACCAGCATCAACGCCACGGCAGGCGAGTTCGCCACCGCGCCGTGACCCGGGCAGAGCGGACCGCGGAATGCTCGGGGTCAGGGTCGAACTGACACGTCCCCGGCGAGGGGACCGCGGATTTTAAGTCCGCTGCGTCTACCGGTTCCGCCACCCGAGCGGCAGGTGCAGCCCGAGCCTAGCGTGGTGTAAGAGCACCGCTCCATGCTGGAGACGGTCAGCCGCGGATTCCGGGCCGCCAAGCTGCGACTCTCGGGCCAGGCGGAGCTCACTTCCGAGCTGGTCGACGAGTCGCTGGGCGAGGTGCGCGTCTCGCTCCTCGAGGCGGACGTGGCCTTCGACGTGGTCAAGGCCTTCGTCGCCAGGGTCCGGGAGAAGGCGGTCGGCCGTACGGTGCAGACCCGGGCCACCGGCCGGTCCGGAAAGCAGGTTGCCGCCTCGGCCGCCGACCAGTTCATCAAGATCTGCCACGACGAGCTCGAGCTCCTCATGGGCCCGGTGGACACCGACCTGCACCTGCGGCCGAAGGGGCAGCTGTCCAGCATCCTGCTCGTGGGCCTGCAGGGCTCGGGCAAGACGACCACCGTGGCCAAGCTGGCCAGCCGCCTGGCCGCCGAGGGGCGGCGTCCCCTCCTGGTGGCCGCCGACGTGCAGCGTCCGGCGGCGGTCGAGCAGCTCCGGCTCCTCGGGGAGCGCATCCGGGTCCCGGTCTTCTTCCAGGAGGGCCTCGCGCCTCCCGAGCTGGCCCGGGCCGGCCTGGGCGCCGCCCGGGAGCAGCGGCGAGACGTGGTGCTGCTCGACACCGCCGGCCGCCTGGCCATCGACGAGCCGCTCATGGCCGAGCTGGAGGCGATGAAGCAGGCCGTCCATCCGGAGAGCACGCTGCTCGTCTGCGACGCGATGATCGGCCAGGACGCCGTCCGGACCGCCCGGGAGTTCGACCGGCGGCTGGGCCTGGATGGATTCATCCTCACCAAGCTCGACGGTGATGCGCGGGGCGGCGCCGCCCTCTCCATCAAGGAGGTCACCGGCAAGCCGATCAAGTTCCTCGGCCTGGGCGAGGGGCTGGACAAGCTGGAGGAGTTCCGGCCGGACGGCCTGGCCAGCCGGATCCTCGGCTTCGGCGACATCGTCGGGCTGATGAAGGACTTCGAGTCGGTGGTCGACGAGGAGAAGGCGGAGGCCGACGCCGCCAAGCTCCTCTCCGGCACCTTCAACCTGAGGGACTTCGTCGAGCAGATCCGCACCGTGCGGCGGATGGGACCGCTCAAGGACCTGCTGGAGAAGTTCCCGCTCTTCGGCGAGGCCTCCGCCCAGCTCAACCCGGACGAGAAGGAGCTGGGGAAGATCGAGGCGCTCTACGACTCGATGACCGAGAAGGAGCGGCTCCAGCCGAGCCTGATCGACGACTCGCGCGCTGCGCGCATCGCCCGCGGCTCGGGCCGGACGAAGAAGGACGTCGGCGAGCTGATGGGGAAGTTCCGGATGATGCAGCAGGTGATGGGGGCGGTGGGCCAGGACCCCGGGCTGCTCGGGCGCATCCCCGGCTTCCGCCAGCTGGGCCAGCTGGCCCGGATGAAGAACATGGATCTCGGGGCCGTCTTCGGGCGGGATGCCCCGATGATGGAGCGGGCGCTCGGGGGCCGGACCCCGATGCCCCTCCCCTCGCTCGCGCCCGGGGTCACCGCCCCGGTCGGCCAGGCGGCCATGAACCGGGCCCGCCTGATGGGCTACTCCACCGGCCCGGCCGCCAGGCCGGTCGACCGCGACGCGCTCAACGAGAAGAGGAAGCGGGAGCGCCAGGCCCGCAAGAAGAACCGGAAGCGGCGATGACCGAGCCGGCCCGGCGCCGTCGTCTCCGCGGGTGGCGGCTGTGGAGCGCCCTGCCCTGGCTCCTCCCGGGCGCGGCGGCCGGGCAGTCCTCGCCCATCGTCGTCGAGCCGACGATCATCGCCCCGAACTACGATCGCATCTTTCCCGGCGTGGAGGAGTCGCTCGAGGCCGGGGCAGACATCGCCCGGGCCCGGTCCGCCGCCGCCGTCTGGTACAACCCGGCCGGGATCGTCCTCACCCGGCGCACGCAGCTGAGCGCCAGCTCCCAGGGCTACGAGCTGACCCTCATCGGCGGGACGGGCATCCGGCAGGCGGGCACCGAGGTCTCCAGCCTGCGCACCCTGCCCAGCTTCGTCGGCCTGGTCCTGGGCGAGGAGGTCATCCCCTGGCGCAACATCCGCCTCGGGTTCGCCCTGGCCAACCCCATCTCCTGGGACCAGAGCCTCGACGTCTCGGTCCTCCCCACACCCGGCTCGCGCACCACCTACCTGGCCCAGGCGACCCTCCAGGGCTACCAGGCCATCGCGGCGGTGGCCTGGGCGGCCAGCCCGTCCCTCCGGCTCGGCTTCGCCGTCGTCTTCCCGCACACCTCGGCCAGCACCCAGGTGCAGTTCTCCACCGAGAACACCTCCTCCACCTCGACCACCTCCACCGAGCGGGCCCAGCAGCTCAGCGGCAACGTCCAGCACGTGCTCGCCGAGGCCAGCCTGCAATGGGACGTCGTGCGCTGGCTCTCGCTCGGGCTGGTGGTCAAGACGCCGGGGCTGCGCGTCTTCGGGGGCGGCAGCCTGACCTACCAGGCGCTGGGCACGGTACAGGGGACGGCCGGCTCGCAGTCCACCCAGGTGTTCCTGCGCGACACCGACGCCACCTTCGACTATCGCATCCCGCTCGAGCTGGCCGGAGGCGTGGCGGTGCGCATCCAGCGTGTGGCGGTCGAGCTCGACCTCCACTGGCACCAGGCCTCGGGCACCTACCTGGCCGTCGGCTCGACCACGCCCGGCCGGGTGGTGACCGGGGTCGACGGGCAGCCGCCGGTGGTCACCACCACCTCCTTCCCCGACCTGCTCTGGGGGACGCGCGGCATCCTCAACGGCAGCATCGGCGGCGGCTACCGTGTGAGCAACCTGGTCACCCTCCACGGCGGCTTCTACGTCTCGCTCGCTCCGGGGGACGCGCGCTCGCCCATCCTCCAGCAGATCGACCTCTACGGCTTCCGCGCCGGCGTCTCCTTCACCGCCGAGATGCTCGGCACCCAGGTCCTCTCCGGCTCGGTCGGCCTGGGCTACGAGTTCGGGAGCTCGAGCCGCGCGCTGGTCACCGACGCCGGGGACCAGAACCAGACGCTCAACGCGCAGACGATCAGCATCCTCTTCGCCCTCTCCTACCAGTTCTAGGGTGGAGCCGGACGGAGGGCGCCCGGGCTACTCGGCCTCGCCCGGCTCGGGCTCGGCATGGCGCGGGACGACCAGCCCCCGGGAGAGCCGGCGCAGGACCTTGAGGCGCTGGCGGTGCTTGTAGCGGACGTGGGCGCTGTCGCCCTGCTCGTTGGTCACCGCCGTGCGCTCGTCGAGGATCTGGAACTCGACCAGGGCGAACCCGATCCGCCCCTTGCGCTCCCGCACGTCCTCCTCCGGAGGCGGCAGCCAGGCATCGAGCCGGAGCGGCATGTCCACCACGAAGTTCAGGACGCGGTAGGTGACGCCGCTGAACGGATTGTGGGTCGAGTCCTCCCGGTCCTCGAAGTTCGGGTCGAGGTGAAGCTCGTGGGCATGGGCGGCGAAGTGGGGAAAATCCCGGAGCAGGCTCTTGAAGGGCAGGAGCGAGTTCTCCGTCTGCCCGGGCACGACGAAGTTGAAGGGGAAGAGCCGCTGGGTGAGGAAGTAGAGCACGGGGAGGATGTCGGCCCGCGTCCGGGTGACGATGCGGAAGCGCGTCCGGTCGTAGACCTGGGCGGCCACCGTCTCCTTCTTGGCCAGGAGCTTGGTGATCAGCGACTCCCGGGTCTTCACCGAGTGATAGAACTCGGACACCGGGAGGCCCTTGCCGCGGGCCTCGTCCATCGTCCCCGACACCTTGCGGATGACCATGTCCGCCAGATCGGCCTCGGAGACGGCCAGCCGGTAGAGGAGATCCCGCCCCTCGATGTGCTGCACGACGTGCATCACCTTGAGGACGATGCAGGCGATGCGCCGCAGGCGGGGCTCCTTCGCGCCGGAGGCGAAGAGAAAGAGATCGTGCACCTCGGCCGGGCGGGCCACCGCGTCCGCCACCCGGTAGCCGAACGAGCGGCGCAGGTACTCCACCGCATCGCCGAGCACCGTCCGGGCCCAGGCGTCGTCGTGCGCGCGGCTCAGGTCGAGGCAGCAGAGCCGCAGGAAGCGATCCACCTCGTCGCGGGTCCGGAAGTGGAGCCGCCGCCAGTCGACGACGCTTCCGCCGCGGAGGATGAGCCGGACGCGCTCCAGCTCCTTGAGGCCCATCTCGCGAACCGGCCGGATGGGCAGGTCGGGCAACGGCGGCTCGAGGGGGAGTCGCATCAGGAGACCGCTGGAGCGGGGCCCGCCCCGGCGTCAGAACTTGAAGGGGAAATCCACGGCCTGGCCGGGCGAGAAACGGTGCTTGGGGAAGGTCCAGGTCTTCACCAGCCCCGAGGTGCAGGTGGCGAAGTACGAGCTCTTGAAGGCTTCGGTGGCCGGCGCGACGTTGGTGGTCTTGCCGGACGTCTGGATGACCCAGTGCATGACCAGCGTGCCGTGCAGGTTCGGGTCCCGGGCCCGCTGCTCGTCGGCGCAGCGCTGCACCGCGGCCTTGTTCGCCAGGACCACCGACATGATGTCCCCGTCGCCGACCTTTTCCGGGACGTCGGTCACGCCCGGGGCGGGCGGCACGTAGGCGGCCACCTTCTTGCCCTTGTCGGCGGCCGGCGCGGCCTTCTTCCCGTCCGGCGTCCCGAACACCTCGTCGAAGAGATCGTCGGACTTGTTCCGCGCCCGGGTTCCCTCGATGGTGTCCTTGCCCGGGCCCTCGAGCCCCGCCGGCTCGGACGCGGCGCTGGCCTGCTTCGAGCTCCGGCTGCTCTTCGACGTGGAACGGCGCGGCGGCGCCTCGGCAGGCACGGGTGTCGGCGCCTTGGCCAGCGCCGGGGGGGCGGGTGCCTTGGCGGATGGAGCCGGGGGTGGAGTGGGGGTGGCGGCGTTCGCCGGCGGCGTCTGGGCGGCGGGCGCCGGCGGCGCGGGAGGCGGAAGGACGGCGGCCGGGGGCGGCACCGGCTGAGCCACCGTCGACACCGCCGCCGGATGGAGCGACCGGTAGACCAGGTAGCCCACGCCGGCCAGCGCCACCACGCCGATTCCCAGGGCCGCCATGCCCAGCGTCATCCCCTTGCGCGCCGCGGCCATCGTCCCGGTGGGGGCGCGGTAGGCGAAGGGCGTGGGCGCGGTGGCCGCGCCGTTGCCGCCCGGACGCACGGCGGGCATGGCCGTGGCCGACGGCCCGGTCCGCTTCACCGGCTCCTCCGGCACTTCGAGCAGTGGCTTCGGTGCCGGCGGCGGGGGCTCCTTGGGAGGCGGGGGCTTGTTCAGCGCCTCGATCTCGTCCTTGACCAGCGATGCCAGCGCGGCGCTGGCCGCCGGTCGAAATCCGGTGTCCGGGGAGGCGGTGGCCACCGGGACGTCGGACCTCACCGTGCGCGTCACGCCCCCGGCGCTGAAGGCCGACTCCACCGGAACGGTCATCACCGCCGGCGCCACCGGGGTGGCCGCCGGGGCGAACATCGGGCGTGACGGCCGGGGGGCGAGCAGCGCCGCCAGCTCTCCCACCTCGGAGAGGGGAATCCAGTCCGCCAGCCCCTGCCTCCACGTCAGGCTGTCCGGGCCGATCTCCCCCCGGTCCCAGAGTTCCTTCACCCGGGCCTCGCTGAGCGGTCCGGTCTGCACCTCGTCCACGGCGACGAACCACTCGAAGGAGGCGACGGCGGTAGGAGGCGAAACCGGGGTCGGCGTCCCTCCCTGGGACATCTCGGCAAAGCGCTTCACCGACTCCTCGTCCATGACCCGGGTGGAATCGGTGTCGGCGGGCTGGAAGGGGTTGGTGACCTGCCCTCCCTCGCCGCCCAGGGCCTGGTCGAAGGCGGCGCCGATCTCGTCCTCGTCCACGCCGCTGAAGATGTTGTTCTCGCCGGTGGGCGTCTCGCTCGCCGGGGGCGGGGGCTCCGCTTCCTGGAGCCCGGCCACCGCTCCCTCGGCCTCGGCCTCCGGGTGGCGCACGTGGATGACGTGGCCGCACTTCTTGCACCGGACCTTGACGCCGCGCGGGCCGACCTTCTCGTCGGCGATGTTGTACTGCGCGCGACAGCTGTCACAGGAAAAGCGCATCGGGCCTGGCGAAGCCTCTGAAAGCTCGAGGGTTTCTCGCGTCGGTCATCACCTTACACCGGCTGCTCGGGCACGGGTCAAGGAAGGCCCCGGACCCACCCGAGCGGGCGCACCCCGGGGGTGAGCGTGGGGCCGCACGTTGAACGCGCTCGAGGGACCGCCGGATCTACCGACGCGAGACCTCCACCGCCGTGCCCACCGCGGTGCGCAGGGCGGCCAGGTCCTCGGAGACCGCGAAGCCCATCAGCTCGCGGATCTTCGCCTTTCCCGGGACACGGTAGGCCGAGCCGCTCTCCCCTTGCACCAGCCGCTTCACCGGCTCGACGTCGCCGGCGACGAAGAGGGCGCAGCGGACCGAGGTCAGCTCGACCCCCTCCAGGTACTCCTTGATGCCCTCGGCATGGCCGCGCTTGACCACCTCCTGCGCCGCCCGCATCAGCGCCACGCGGGCAGGCTCGGGGAGCACCGGCTCGAGCTTCTGCCGCTCGGCCTCGATGACCGCCGGGGGCGCCGTCCAGCGCCAGCTGAAGCCGGCGAGGGCCAGGGCCGCCTGGAACATCGCCTCCAGCTGCTCGGGCAGGAGCCTCTGGGCGAGCACGAACTCCGGGCGGAGCCCGGCCAGCGTTCGCCCGAGCAGGGCGTAGGTGTCCTTCTGCCCCGGCTCGCCGAAGAACCTCCCGCCGACCTTCAGCGACACCGGGTGGGTGTGACAGATCTCGATGCCCACCAGCGGCTCGGGCGCAGGCTCGGAGGTGCGCTTGGCCATCTTGTCCCGCGTGGCCACGAGGAAGGGGGAGTAGAGCTCCACCGCCTCCAGCCCGAGCAGCTTGGCCACGTGCCGGTAGTGGTGGATCTGGTACTCCTGAGCGGTCCCCACATCGATGCGGTGGCGCTTGGGGTTGATGCCGAGCTGGGACAGCGGAACGGCGGAGAGGTGGCCGGCGTGCTGGAAGAGCAGGCCGAACAGCTCCGCTAGCGGCGTGCGGACCTTGGGGTGAAAGAGGTGCGAGGTCCAGAGGCGGTCGCTCAGCCCGCGCTGGGCCACCTCGCGCTTCTTGGCGTAGGGGCCGAGCTTGGTGAGGATCTCCTTCTCCGCCGGACCGGGGTCCCCGAGCAGCCCGGAGACGACCTGGGCGGCCATCCAGGCGCCGTCGTAGTCCTTGCGCTTGGCGGCCAGCTCGGCCAGGGCCGAGGCCACCTTTCGCGGATTCTGCGTCCCGGCCAGGGCGCGGCGGTAGGCGGCCACCGCCTTGTCCTCGCTCCCCGGCGTGGCGGCGAGCAGGTCCCCGTAGGTCTCCTGGACGGCGGCATCGTCGGGGAGCCCGGCGGCGGCCACCTGGAAGGCCATCAGCGCTTCCTGGGGCTGCTTGAGGACCTGGTGGTAGAGGTCGCCCAGCGTCTTCCAGAGAGCCATCCGGGCGTCGTGGGTGTCGTCGGTCTTGGGCAGACGCTGGATCATCCGGGCGTAGTTCTCCTCCAGCGGCTTCCATTCCTTCTCCGCGGAGAGGAGCTGCTCGATGGCGCCGAACGCCTCGATGAAGCGCGGATCCAGCTCCAGCGCGGCGTTGAAGGCCTCCACGGCGCGCGGGACGTCCTTCAGGTCGTCGCGGTACGACTCGCCGAGCGCGTACCACACCCGCTTGGCGCGCTGCGGGTCGGCCTGGAGCGCCGGCGTGCGCAGCATCTCCTCGAGGATCTCCGCCGCCTTGAGCGGCTGCCGGGTCTCGCGGAGAAGGACGTAGAGGGCATCCATGACCTCGACGTCCTCGGGCCTGAACTTCTGCGCGACCTGGTAGGCGTCGATGGCCATGTGGGCGTCGTGGAGCTTCTCCCGCGCCAGCTTGCCCAGCTCGAGCGCGGCCTCCGCCTTCGCGTCGCCGTCCAGGGACTGGAGCAGGCTCTGGCGGTACTCGGCCGACCGCTCCCAGCGCCCGGCGGCGTCGGCGATCTGGATCAGCGCCCGCAGCGAGGGCTCGTGGCCGGGGTCGATGGCCAGCGCCTTCTCGAAGTGGTTCTGGGCCCGGTCCATCTGGCCGAGGGCGGTGTGCACCTCGCCGATCTGCCAGTAGACCTCCACCACCTCGAGGTCGGTGAGGTCCTCGCGGTGGTGGATGAGGATGGTCTGCAGCACCTTGAGCGCCTGGTCGTAGGCCTTGGACTGGACCAGGAGGTGGGCGTAGCCCTCCAGCGCCGGCAGGTAGGTGGCGTCGAGCTGGTAGGCCTCCTCGTAGTGGGCCAGGGCGGCGTCGCGGCGCCCGAGCTTCTCCGAGACGTATCCCAGCCGGTACACCTGGCGGCAGAGCTCCTTCTCCACCCCCCCTTCCGGATCGGCCAGGGCGCGCGCCTTGAGCTGGCGCACCACCACCTCGAGCATCTCCTCGGCCCGGTCCCAGGACTCCCGGGCGATGTACAGGTCGGCCAGGGGGAGCGCGGCGTCGACCAGCTCCGGCTGGTGGCGGATGGCCTCCTCGTACCAGTGGGTGGCGGCAGCCACGTCCTCCCGGCGCTCGCTGTGGAAGCGGGCCAGGGCCAGCTCCGCCTGGGCCTTCTCCGGACCCTCGTCGGTGGCCCGCGCCTCGGCGGCCAGGACCTGCTCGTAGCTGTCCCAGTCCTGCTCGCCTTCGTGCATCCCGCGCAGCGCCCGCAGCGTGAGCAGGTGGTCGGGATCGATGCGCAGGGCCTCGGCGTACCAGCCCTTGGCGGTGGCCGCGTCGCCGAGCATCTCCTCGTTGATCTTCCCCATCCGGTGGAGCACCTCCACCGCCTCCGGACTTCGCCCGAGCACCTGCGCCTCCTGGTGGAGCACCTCCAGCGCGAACGGCCAGTTGCCGCTGCGCTCGTAGAGGACTCCCAGGGCGTGCATCGCCGGACGGTGGCTGGGCAGGGCCTGGAGCGCCGCCTGGTAAGCATCCACCGCCCGGTCGGCGCGGCGGAGCTGGTCCCGGTACACGTCGCCGAGCTGGACATAGAGCTCGGCCTGCTCCTCGGGCTCGGTGGCCAGCTGGATGTGCCGCTCCAGGACGGCGACCAGATCCTCCCACCGCCCCTGGGCCAGCCGCAGCCGCTCCAGCGTCTTGATCGCCTGGAGGTTGGTCGGGTCGAGGGTGAGGATGCCCTC
>Ga0187779_10000678_pt1 | contig 22691 bp, 24 predicted proteins | sample 1015_Q2_SP10_10__FD_132435 | JGI IMG/M metagenome (GOLD analysis project Ga0187779, IMG submission 132435) | Tropical peat soil microbial communities from peatlands in Department of Meta, Colombia - 1015_Q2_SP10_10_MG | ecosystem: Environmental > Terrestrial > Soil > Wetlands > Peat | place... | reverse complement strand
GACCGCCGCCTGGGCGATCGGTTCGCTGTACGCCCGAGGGGCCCCGCTGCCTGCGAGCCCGCTTCGGTCCGCGTCCATGCAGATGCTGTGTGCCGCCGTCCTCCTCGGCGTTGCCGGTACGGTCAGCGGAGAGAGCGCCGACGTCCACCCGAACGCGTTCTCGCTCGAGCCGCTGCTCGCCTTTGCCTTCCTCGTCGTCTTCGGCTCGCTGGCAGCGTTCTCCGCGTATGCCTGGTTGCTGAAGAACGTGCGCATCTCGATCGTCTCCACGTATGCGTTCGTCAATCCGGTCGTCGCGGTCGTGCTCGGGTCTGCCTTCCTCGGCGAGCCGCTGACGCGGACGACGCTGACCGCCGGCGCGGCGATCGTGGTCGCAGTCGTGCTGATCGTGTCGGCGAAGCCGAAGCCTGCGGTGGCCCGCGCAAGACTCGGCGCGCGACCCGCTACGCTGGCTCCATAAGGAGCTTCAACCTCAGATCGGTCAAGCTCCGGTCCGGGGAGCAGTACCGCGACGAGATCGAGCTCGAGCTCGAGCCGTTCGAGCTCTCGGGCGAGCGGTACGTTCCCGTTCCGGCGACGGTCCCTGCCGACTTCTCGATCACGAAGGCGAGCACCGGCTTCGTCCTCGACCTCCGCTTCACGGCCCGCCTCCACGGGCCGTGCTTTCGCTGCCTCGGTGACGCGGTGCTCGAGCTGCCGATCGAGGCGCGCGAGTATCAGGCGTCCGACCCGGGCGGGTCGGACGAGCTCCGCGTCCAGTACGTCGTCGAAGGCGTGCTCGATCTCGCGACGTGGGCGCGGGACTCCGTCGCGCTCGCGCTGCCCGACAAGATCCTCTGCCGGCCAGACTGTGCAGGCCTGTGCCCTGTGTGCGGCAAGAACTTGAACGACGAGCCGCACACGCACGAGCAAGAGCCGGGCGATTCCCGCTGGGCCGCCCTCGAGGAGCTGAGAGAGCGGCTGTAGCTTGCCAATGGTCGGAGAATCCCGTATGGTCGGGATTAATGGACCATTCGGCCGCGCTCCCCGACTACGAAGCTCCAGACGTCCTCGTCGTCGCCGAGCCCGGACGGCAACGCGCGCTCGCCCACGAGCTGCGGGCGAAGATCGTCATGCTGCTCAGGGAGAAGGCGCTCTCGACGAATCAGCTCGCGTCGGAGCTCGGCTTGCCGAAGGGCACCGTCGGACACCACATGAAGGTGCTCGAGCAGGCGGGACTCGTCCGAGTCGTGCGCCGCCGCCGTGTGCGTGCTGTGACCGAGAAGTTCTACGGCCGGACGGCGCGGCTGTTCGTGCTCAAGGGCGAGGACGAGCAGCCCGTGGACCCCGCGCTTGCGCAAGTCATCCTCCGGCTGGCCGCCGACGAGCTCGGTTCCGGGGCGCACGACGAGACGACGACGCAGGCCCTGCTCAAGGCGCGGCTGAGCACTGCCGACGCCCGGCGCTTCCGCCGCAGGCTCGAACGGCTGGTGGACGACGTTCGCGCCGCCGACTCGCCCGACGGTCGGCCGTACGGGCTCGTCACCGGTCTCTATCGGACGAGCCTTGGCTGACTGGCGGGGGCGTCTGCGCCCCGGCGGGCACCTCTGGCGGCACCGCGACTTCCTCCTCCTCTGGACAGGGCAGTCGATCAGCGAGCTCGGATCGCAGGTCTCGGGACTTGGGATTCCATGGGTCGCCGCTGTCGTGCTGCACGTCTCGCCGCTCGTCTTCTCGCTGCTCGGCGTGCTCGGCTTCCTGCCGTTCATCGTCTTTGCGCTCCCTGCCGGCGTCTGGGTCGACCGGCTGCGCCGCCGGCCGATTTTGATCGCCGGCGATGCGAGCCGCGCCGCGCTGCTGACGTCGATTCCCCTCGCGTATGCGTTCGGCGTGCTGACGGTCTGGCAACTCCTCGTCGTCCAGCTCCTCGTCGGGATCTGCACGGTCTTCTTCGACGTCGCGTACCAGTCGTACCTCCCGTCGCTCATCGAACGCGACGATCTCGTGGAGGGGAACGCGAAGCTGCAACTGACCGTCTCCGTCGCGCAGGTCGTGGGACCCGGCCTCTCCGGCGGGTTGATCGCCGCGCTCACGGCCCCGTACGCGATCGTCGCGGATGCGGTCAGCTACGTCATCTCGACGGTGTTCATGACGCGGATCAGGAAGCACGAAGAGCTTCCCGAGCGTGCGAAGGGCGCTCCGAAGCCGGCGATGCTCCCCGAGCTGAAGGAGGGCCTGAGCTGGGTGCTGCGAAACGCGTACCTTCGACCGATCGCGGCGTGCACCGGGTCTTCGAACTTCTTCAACGGCATCGTGTTCGCGATCCTCGTCCTCTACGCAGTCCGGATCCTCCACCTCTCGTCGGTGAAGGTCGGGATCGTGTTCGCCGTCGGCTCGGTCGGGGCGATCATCGGCGCGCTCGTCGTCGATCGGATCCAGCGGGCCATCGGAGTCGGCCGGGCGATCGTGTGGACGGCGGTGCTCTGCTCGTTCGGCGGCCTCGCGTTCCCGCTGGCGCCCACCTCCTCACCACTGCCGCTGCTGATCGGCGGCCTGTTCGTGCTCCAGTTCGGCGCGGTCGCGTACAACATCACGCAGGTCAGCCTCCGCCAGGCGATCACGCCGGAGCGGCTGCAAGGACGGATGACCGCGGCGATGCGGTGGATCGTCTGGGGAACGATCCCGCTCGGGACGCTCGCCGGCGGCGTCCTCGCGTCCGCATTCGGCCTCCATACGGCGCTGTGGATCAGCGCGCTCGGCGGCACGCTCCCGTTCCTGATCGTCGCGCTGGCGCCGGTCCGCAAGCTGAGGGAGATGCCGGCGCTCGTCGTCGAGCCCACGGCCGCCGAAGCCGAGCTCGCCGGTGGGCTGCTCGAGCCGGCTCCGATGATCGCGGAGCCAGGCCCGCCCGCAGCGTGAGGAGGCGCCGGCCTGGAAGAGCGCGTCCCGGCTCGGCTAGACTGGCGCGCTCATGGCCGTCCCCAAGAAGAAAACCTCGAAGGCGAGACGCGACAAGCGACGCGCGCAGCACAAGCTGGAATCGCCACGCCTGAGTCTCTGCCCGCAGTGCGGCCGGCCGAAGCGTCCCCACCGGATGTGCCCGACGTGCCATACGTACCGCGGCCGAGACGTCGAGCCTTTCACCCCGCAGGCGTAGCAGCGTCGTGACGGTCCGCGTCGCGGTCGACGCGATGGGAGCGGACCACGGGCCGGCGGAGGTCGTCGCCGGGGCAGTGCAGGCGGCCGGACCGGGCCTCGAGGTGGTCGTCGTCGGGCCGCCCGGGCTCGAGACGCACGGCCTCGAGCTCGTCGAGGCGCATGACGTGATCTCGATGGACGAGAAACCGACCGACGCGGTCCGGTCGAAGCCCGACAGCTCGCTGGTCGTCGCCTGCCGTACGGTCGGCGAGGGTCACGCGGACGCGGTCGTCTCGCCGGGGAACACGGGCGCGATGCTCGCGGCGTCACTCCTGCACCTGCGTCGCGTGCGCGGCGTCCTGCGGCCTGGCATCGCCGTCGTCATTCCCGCCCGCAACGGCCCATCGGTCCTGATCGACGCCGGCGCGAACGCGGATGCGCGCGCAGAACACCTCCTCCAGTTCGCTCACATGGGCGTGATCCTCGCCGAGGACGTCCTCGGCATCGTCCGTCCTTCGGTGCGGCTGCTCTCGATCGGCGAGGAGCCGGAGAAGGGGAGCATGCTCGCGCTCGAAGCGCACGAGTTGCTCGCCTCCTCCGGGCTGCGCTTCGCCGGGAACACAGAGGGGCGGGACCTGCTGGTCGGTGCGGCCGACGTGGTCGTGACCGACGGCTTCACCGGCAACGTCGCGCTCAAGCTGCTCGAGGGGACGATCGCGAGCTTGCTCGACGCGCTGCGTCAGGAGATCGAGGCGACGCCGCGCGGCAAGCTCGGTGGCCTGCTGATCCGCCCCGCTGCTCACCGGCTCCGAATCCGGCACGATCCGGACAGCTACGGCGGCGCGTACCTGCTCGGCCTGCGTCGGCTCGCGGTGATCGCCCACGGCGACTCGTCGAGCCGGGCGATCGCGAACGCCGTGCGCCTCGCGGCGCGTGGCGTCGCGCACGACGTCGCCGGCCAACTCGAGCGGCGGCTGCAGGAGACCGTGGTAGAGTCGGCGCGCTCCACGACCCCGACCCCCCAAACGAGGTGACATGACCGCGTCGCGCGAGGAAATCTTCGAGCGAGTCAAGGAAGTGCTGACCGAGCAGCTCGGTGTCGACGAGAACGAGATCACGGAGGAGGCGTCCTTCCAGGAGGACCTCGACGCGGACTCGCTCGATCTCGTCGAGTTGATCATGGAGCTCGAGGATCGTTTCGGAATCAAGATCTCCGACGAGGACGCGCAGAAGATCCAGACCGTCGGCCAGGCTGTCGACTACGTCGCCGCGCACCAGTAGCGTCCAGCCCGAGAGCGTCGGCAAGCTCGGTCGCCTGATCGACGCTCTGCCGGCCGAACGCGCCGCACAGGTCTACACCCACGCGTCGTGGGCTTCGGACCGCGCGTCGTCGTACGAGCGGCTGGAGTTCCTCGGCGACAGCGTGCTCGAGCTGGCGATCGCGCGGGCGCTGTACGAGCGCTATCCGGACTTCACCGAGGGACGCCTGGCGAAGGTTCGCTCGCACGTCGTCTCCCGTCAGAGCTGCGCCGTCGTCGCACGCCAGCTCGGTCTTGGTCAGCGGCTTGCCGAGCACGGAGTCGAGACGTCGCCCGACGAGCTCGAGCGGCTCTCGCGCAACCGCAACGTCTTGGCCGCGCTGCTCGAGGCCGCGCTCGCCGCGCTCTTCCTCGAGCACGGGTTCGCGCGCATCGAAAGCCCGATCGTCGCCGCGTTCGAGCCGCGGATCGAATACGCGCTGACGAGCCACGTCGACTTCAAGACCGAGCTGCAGGAGGCGCTGGCCCGGCGCGGCCGGTCGGTCTCGTACTCGGTGCTCGAGGTGGAAGGCCCGCCCCACGACCGAACGTTCAGGTGCGCGGCGACGATCGACGGCGAGCAGGCGGGCGTGGGCGTCGGCGCCTCGAAGAAGGCGGCCGAACAGGAGGCTGCCAAGCACGCGCTACACGCGATGGGCGTGGAACCGGCCGCGTAGGCTCGTCACGAGGGTCGCGCGCGGGGCTCCCACTCGTCGCGGAGGATCGCGTAGCCGATGCTGTCGATCCAGCCTCCGTCGCCGTCCGGCCAGGACGCACGGTAGTGCGCCTCCTGCGTCCAGCCGCATCGCTCGAACGCTCGCCGCATCGGGACGTTGTCGATCCGCGTCTCGCCGCTCAGTCGATGGCGAGCCGTCTCGGTGAAGACGTAGCGTGCTGCCCAATCGAGCATCGCGGTGCCGATTCCTCGACCGCGAAACCGCGCCACCACCCGCACGTCCACGTCGGGGCTGGTCTCGTCCAGATACCGAAAGCGCAGGAGCCCGACGCGGTCAGCGCCGGCACGTGCCCAGAACGACCTGTTGACGCCCGTGAAGTCGCCCGCGGCGACAGCGGCCACGACCTCCGCCTCGGTCCATGTCTGCCGGACCCCGTGAAACGGCCACGTTTCCGCGGCGCCACGCCGCGAGCGCATCCACGTCGTCGGCGACGAAGGCGTCGAAGACGAGATCCACGGCCGCAGGATACGAGTGCAGTGTGCTCTCTCGCCGGCCGACGCTCGGCCCGCCCTTTGGGGATTGCCCCGGCTCGGGGCCGTATGTCCGGGCGTGGACGTCGCACTCGCTATCCGTGGCGCACGCTAGCCTCACGACTGCGTGCACCTGAGCGCGATCAAGCTGCGCGGCTTCAAGTCGTTCCCGGACCCGGTCGAGGTACGTCTCGAGCCGGGCGTCGCCGTCGTGGTCGGGCCGAACGGCTCCGGCAAGTCGAACGTGGCCGACGCGCTCGTCTGGGCGGCCGGCTCGCTCGCACCGTCGGAGCTGCGAGCGGAGAAGCCGGACGACGTCCTCTACGCCGGCTCCGCCGGTCGCAGCGCGGTCGACTTCTGCGAGGTCGAGCTGATGTTCGACAACGCAGCAGGCGACGGGCCGGTCGACTACTCGGAGCTCGCGATCGCGCGACGGCTCCACCGCGGCGGCGAGGGCCAGTACCTCGTCAACCGGACACCCGTGCGGCGGATCGACCTGGTCGAGCTGCTCGCCGACGTGGGGCTCGGCGGTTCGATGCACTCGATCATCGGGCAGGGCCGGGTCGAGGAGATCCTCGCATCGAAGCCCGAGGAGCGTCGCGAGTTCATCGAGGAGGCGGCCGGCCTCGGACGGTTCAAGCGCCGCAAGCACCGGGCCGAGCTCAAGCTCGCCCGCGTCGCGGTCCAGGTCGAGCGAGCCCGCGACGTGGAGACCGAGGTCCGCAAGCGGTTGCGTCCGCTCGCGCTCCAGGCGACCGCGGCAGAACGGGCGGAGAAGCTCCGCGGTGAGATCGCGGCGCTGCACGCCCGTGTCGCGCAGCTCGATCTCGCGGACCTGGAGCGGCAACTCGGCGAGGGCGAGGAGCGAAGGACGGCGCGCCAACTGGCGCGCCGCCGCGCCGACGCGCAGCTCGAAGCGCTGCTCGGCGATCGCGCGCGCGCCGAGGAGGAGCTCGCGGACGCGGCCGGGCGCCGAGAATCGGCGACGGCGATGCTCTACCGCCTGCGCAGCGCGCGCGAGCGCGTCGAGCTGCGGTGCGAGAGCGCGCAGTCGCTCGCGGACCGCCTCCGAGCCGAGCTCGAGCGTCCGCGTCGCCTGCTCGACGGCCGGGTCCGGGCCGAGCGCGGCGCGCTGCGCGAGCGCGCCCGGCTCACCCGCGACCGATTGACCGCGCTGGAGCAGGCACTGGCCGAGCGGGAGGGCCTGCCGCCCGCGGCGCGCGCGCTCGCCGAGCAGGGCGAGCCGCTCGCGCTCTCTCGGCTCGACGTGGCGCCCGGACAGGAGCGCGCGGTCGCAGCCGCGCTCGGTCGGAGCGCGTCGGCGCTGCTGGCGGTGACGGCCGAGGCGGCGTTCCAGCTGCTCGAGCGGGCGCGTGCGGCCGGGCTCGGCAGCCTCGTCGTGCTCGTCGGGCGCGATCCGGCCAAGCTCGTCGACGCGCTGCCCGTCGTCTCGAAGGAGGAGCTGCTGGCGTCATCCGTGCCTGCGGTGACCCCGGAGGGGTTCGGCTGGGATCCGTCGCGCGGCGAGCTGTGGTTCGCCGGCGAGACTGCCGAGGCGGTCTGGCTCGAGCTCGAGGCGCGGCGCCGCGCGCTCGCGGCGGAGGTCGCCGAGCTCGAGGCGCAGGCATCGGCCCCGATTCCCGACGACGCCTACACGGTCGCACGCGATCCCGTCACGGGACGGCTCGCCGAGCTCGCCGAGCGGCTCGCGGCGTCGCTCGACGTCGCAGCAGTCGAGCGGTTCGAGACGCCCTTGCGCGCTCGGGCCGACGTGGGTTCGTCTCGGACCGGCGAGCTCGCGGAGGAGCTGCGCCGGCTCGGCGCGGCCGAGGTCGAGGCGCGGCGTGCGGCGGCCGAGGCCGGCGAGCGACTGAGCGAGGTCCAGGTCGAGCAGGCGCGGCTAGAGACGGAGGCCGACGAGGCGCGGCGGAGGCTCGAGGCGGCGGCCGCGGAACCGGCGGACGGGGACGACCGCGACGAGCTGGCTGCGCGGCTCGAGCGGCTCGACCGCCGCCGCGAGACGCTCGGCCAGGTCAACCCGCTGGCGAAGCAGGAGTACGAGCAGGAGAGAGAGCGGCTGATCGAGTTGCAGACGCAGCGCGAAGACCTCGAGCGCAGCCTCGATGAGCTCGCCACCCTACGCGACGATCTCCAGCAGACCGTCGAGCAGCGATTCGCCGAGACGTTCGCGAGCGTCCAGGCGCACTTCGCCGAAGTGGCGTCGACGCTGTTCCCGGGCGGAGAAGGGCGGCTGCGGCTCACCGAGCCGGACGACGGCGGAGAGGACGTGTTGCCCGGAATCGAGGTCGAGCTGCGACCGGCGGGCAAGAAGGTGACGCGGCTGTCGCTCCTGTCCGGTGGCGAGAAGGCGCTCGGGGCGATCTCGTTCCTGTTCGCGCTGTTCCTCGCCCGACCGTGCCCGTTCTACCTGCTCGACGAGGTCGAGGCTGCGCTCGACGATGCGAACATCGGACGCTTCGTCGAGCTGCTGCGTCGCTACTCGGATCGCGCCCAGTTCATCGTGATCACGCACCAGAAGCGCACGATGGAAGCCGCGGACGTCCTCTACGGCGTGACGATGGGCGGAGACGGCATCTCGCAGATCGTGTCGCGTCGGTTGCCGCGCGAGCAGGCCGAAGCGGTTGCCTCGTAGCTGGGCGCAGCTCCTCGGTGAGGAGGCTGCGGAGCCGGATGCCGAGGTGGAGCGCGCGGGTCTCTTCGCGCGGCTCAGGGACTCGCTCGGCAAGAGCCGTCGCGCGCTCACGCAGGAGCTTGCCTCCGCCGCCTTCGATCCCGGCGACGAGCTGGCATGGGAGCGACTCGAGGAGGCATTGATCCGAGCGGACGTCGGCGTACGCGCGACCGCCGAGCTCGTCCGCAGGCTCGAGGCGCGCGGCGAGCTCGGTGACCTGCGCGAGGCACTCGTGGAGGAGGTCGGTGCGCTGTTCGGCGACCCCGGCACGCTCGCCGTGCAGTCGCATCCGAGCGTCCTGCTCGTCGTCGGCGTCAACGGGACGGGTAAGACGACGACGATCGGCAAGCTGGCGGAGCGGCTCCGCCAGCACGACCACTCCGTCGTCGTGGGCGCCGCCGACACGTTTCGCGCCGCAGCCGAGGAACAACTCGAGATCTGGGCGCAGCGAGCCGGCGCGGCGTTCGTCGGCGGCGAGCGCGGCGCCGACCCGGCGTCGATCGCCTACGACGCGATCGAGCTGGCGCTGCGAGAGGACCGCGACGTCGTCATCGTCGACACCGCGGGCCGGCTGCACACGCAGTCCAACCTCATGGAGGAGCTGGCCAAGGTGAGGCGCGTGATCACAGGCAAGCTCGAAGGCGCGCCCCACGAGACGCTGCTCGTCGTCGACGCGACCACGGGACAGAACGGGTTGCAGCAGGCACGGCTGTTCGGCGAGACGGTCGGCGTCACCGGTGTCGCGCTGACGAAGCTCGACGGCAGCGCGAAAGGAGGGATCGCGATCGCGATCTCCTACGAGCTCGACCTGTCGATCAAGCTGATCGGCGTCGGCGAGGCGCTCGAGGACCTGCGGCCGTTCGACCCGCAGGACTTCGCGCGCGCGCTCGTGGCCGGATAGCGCTAGCCGCTCCCCGATACGTTCAGCGTCGCGACGTAGTTGATCTTCCCGGGATTGGGCGTGACCGTGCCGCCGAGCTCGGTGACGGTGCACGATGCCGGCTGCAGCCTGGTGTTGTCCTTGTCGTGTTCGTCGTAGAGCCCGTTGATCGCCTGCTTGACCGCGTCCGCAAAGCTCACCTCAGACTCCCCGGTGACGGTACGGACGTCGACGTACGAGCCGCTCTTCTTCTTTTTCTTCTCTCCGTCGGCCATGCCGGCCCCCTCCTGTCGGTTCCAGTTCGGGCAACAGTAACGCCGCGCGTGCTCGCGGCCAAGCTCGTCAAGGCGCCGCGGATTCGACGGGAGCGAGCGTGACGAGGAGCTTCGCCGCCCGCCGCACGCCGACGACGTTCCCCTTTTGCTCGTAGAGCTCGTGCGCGTGTTGTGCCGAGTCTCGGGCCTCGTCGACTGCGCGGGTGGTCGCCTGCAGCTCCGAGAGGAGCAGGAGCGCATCCGCGTGGAGCACGAGCGCGTCGGTTCGCGTCGCGAGCTCGACGGCGACCTCGGCCTCGGTCCGTGCAGCACCCAGGTCGCTGCCGGTCGCCGCGAGGCGGGCGAGCACGGAGTGCGTGACGATCTGGTCGGTGATGTCGTCCGCGGCGACGGCAGCGCGTCCGATCTCCGCGTACTCTCGTCCCTCGGCATCGCGTCCCTGGAGGAGCACCGCTTCGGCGAGCATCAACGCTGGATAGCCGAGCAGCATCGTGTCGCCCGCGTCGCAGAGGATGTCGTAGCCGATCCGAAGCTCGCGCTCCGCATCCTTCGGTCGGTCGGCGAGGAGCTCGACCCATCCTGCGACCTCGCTGAGGCCGGCGCGGAACAGGCGGTGGCCGAGCTCGTCGTAGGTCGACGCCGCGCGAGCGACGAGTTCGCGCGCCTCCTCGAACCGTCCGCACATCGCTTCGAGCCCCGCGCGTGAGCTCTCCGCGTTCGCGACGAGCATGCGGTCCGACTGCGCGCGCGCTGCGATATCGGCGCAACGGGTCGACGCCTGCTCGGCGTGCGCGGGTCCGTAGAGCAGGACGGTGCAGAGCAGGTCGACGATCCCCGCCACCTCCGTCGTGTCGCCGGCGGCTTCCGCATGCGAGAGCGCGAGCTCGGCGGCGCGCTCTGCGTCGGCGAAGCGGCAACGTCCGCGCGCGACACGCGCCAGACCCCGGTAGGCGCGTGCGAGGCCGAGCTCGTCGCCGAGCTCGTGGAAGACGTCGACCGCCTCGGTGGCGACCCGTTCCAGATCGTCCGCGCCTTCTTCGTCGGTGAGGCTTCGTCGCGCGCTGCCGTCGAGTCGCGCGTACCACTCGATTCGCCGATCTCCGTCCGCGACAGCCGTGTCGAGCAGCGTGCTGCGCATCGCCTCGGCGCGCTCGAGCTCGCCCGTCGCCCAGAGCGCCGCGCTCAACTCACGCAGGACCGGTGAACGCTCAGAGTCGTCGAGCTCGAGCTCGGCCGCCCGCGCCAGCAGGTTGACGGCGGCAGGCATGTCGGCACGAGCGAAGGCGCGATGGCCTGCGATGGCGAGCAGCCGGGCGGCGCGCAACGCGAGCTCGCGCGCCCGCTCGTCCGCGAGGCCGAGCTCGACGACGAACCGGTGCGCCTGCTCGAGGTGGTAGCCCCTGATCTCCTCGAGCTCGGACCCGTGCTCGCGTGCGTGCTCGAGCACCCAGTCGGAGAACTGCTCGTGCAGCAAGACGCGCGTCTCTTTGGGCATCGCCGTGTACGCGGCGTCTCGGATGAGCACGTGGCCGAACCGGAACGCATCGTCCGGACGCGTGGTCGACTCGTGCGGACGTATGAGGTCCTTGCGCATCAGCGACATCAACGTCGAGCCGACGCGGTCGCGGGCCGGAGCCGGCGTCAGGTCGACGACGGCGTCACGCCAGAACTCCTTCCCGCAGATCGCGGCTCGCTCGACCACGCCGCGCTCGTCGAGCGTCAAGCGGTCCAGACGAGCGGAGAGCAGCGCCTGGATCGTCGGCGGGATCGTGAGCAGGCCTTCGACGTCGCCGCCTTCGGCGACCATTGCGGCCATCTGCTCGGCGTAGAGCGGATTGCCTTCGGCAGCCTCCGCGATCCGCTCGCGCCTCTCGCCGTCGGTCCCGAGCGCGTCGAGCAGCTCGTCCGCAGCGGACGGCGACAGCGGCGTGAGCGTCGTCGACGCGGCCGTCTCCTGGCCCGACAGCCAGGTCGGACGGTGGTCGAGGAACTCCGGCCGGGCGAGGCAGAGGAGGAGGATCGGCGCATCGCGGATCCAGCGTGCGAGGTATTCGATCAGGTCGAGGAACGTCGGCTCGGCCCAGTGGATGTCCTCGAAGCAGAGGACGAGCGGACGTTCCCGGGCGAGCGCCTCGCACAGCTTCCGTACCGCCCAGAACGCCTCCTGGCTCGCGACGTTGGCGCGCCCCGTCAGTCCGCAGAGCCGCTCGACCACGAGCGGCGCGTCCTCCGAGTCACCGAGGATCCGCTCGACGGCGTCGTCGTCGCCGAGCGTGCCAAGCGCCTCCGTCAGCGGCCAGAACGTGATCCCTTCTCCGTACGGGAGGCATCGGCCGAGCAGGATGTGCGCGTCGTCGGCAACCTCGTCGCAGAGCTCGCGCGCGAGTCTCGACTTGCCGATCCCGGCCGGTCCGAGCAGCGTGAACAGGGCGCACGTGTGCTCGTGCGCGGCGCGTCGAAACGCGCCACGCAGCTGGTCGAGCTCGGTGTCGCGCCCGACGAGTCGCGTGTCGAAACGCCGTTCGAACGGACGTGACGTGTCGTCGACGTCGACGACCCGCCACGCGGAGACAGGATCCGACTTTCCCTTCGCGACGATCGCGGGGAGCTGATCGAAACGACCGACGGAGCGAACGAGCTGCATCGTCGACTCCCCGATGACGATCTCGTCGGCCGGCGCCGCCTCCTCGAGGCGCTTGGCGGTGTTCACTGCGTCGCCGGTCGCGATCGTCGCCGCATCGCCGCCGACGACGACCTCTCCGGTGTTGACGCCGACACGGATCGACAGTCGCAGGCCGCGACGTCGCTCGAGCTCCTCGTTGACGCGCGCGAGCGCGATCTTCAGCTCCTGTGCGGCGCGCACTGCACGGACAGCGTCGTCCTCGTGGAGCTGCGGCACGCCGAACACTGCCATCACGGCGTCTCCGATGAACTTCTCCACCGTGCCGCCGTGGTGCTCGATCACCTCTCGCGCGACGTCGAACCACGTGCCGAGCGCGCCGCGGACCGCCTCCGGATCGAGGCGCTCCCCGAGTCCGGTCGAGTCGGCCACGTCCGCGAACAAGATCGTGACCGTCTTGCGCGTCACGGTCATGTCTGGGAAGTCTAGGTCGCCTGCTCGGACCCGCCTAGCAGCGCTGTCCATGCCGCCAGCTCGGTGCCTGGAGAGACGGGCGCGCAAGTACACTTCGCCGCCGTGTTCGACACGCTCTCAGACCGGCTCCAGGGCGCCCTCGGCGACCTTCGCGGCCGCGGAAAGCTCGACGACGAGGCGATCTCGCGCGCGATGCGCGAGATCCGGCTCGCGCTCCTCGAGGCGGACGTCAACCTCGACGTGGTCAAGGACTTCGTGGCGCACGTCCGCGAGCGGGCTGGGGGACAGGAGGTCATGAAGAGCCTCACGCCTGGCCAGCAGGTCGTGAAGATCGTGCACGAGGAGCTGACTGCGCTGATGGGAGCCGGGGCCTCCGGGCTCGCGTTCACCGGGCGTCCGCCCACGGTGATCCTCCTCGCAGGCCTGCAGGGATCGGGAAAGACGACGGCCGCCGCGAAGCTCGCGCTCCTCCTGCGGCGCGAAGGCCGCGCGCCGGGCCTCGTCGCTGCGGACCTCCAGCGTCCTGCGGCGATCGAGCAGCTCGTGCAGCTCGGGCGTCAGGCCCAGGTCCCGGTGTACCGAGAGGCCGATCCGGATCCCGTCGCCGTCGTGCGCAACGGAATCCGCTCGCTCGCGGACGACCGCGTCGACACCGTCATCCTCGACACCGCCGGTCGGCTTCACATCGACGACGAGTTGATGGCGGAGCTGGAGCGCGTTCGCAACGAGGCGAGGCCGGCCAACGTCCTGCTGGTCCTCGACGCGATGACGGGGCAGGAGGCGGTCAATGTGGCGCTCGCGTTCCAGGAGCGGATCGCGTTCGACGGCGTGGTGATGACGAAGCTGGACGGAGATGCGCGTGGAGGCGCCGCGCTGTCCGTGAAGGCTGTCACGGGACGTCCGATCAAGCTGATCTCCGTCGGCGAGAAGCTCGATCAGCTCGAGTACTTCCATCCCGACCGGATGGCGTCGCGCATCCTCGGCATGGGGGACGTGCTGACGCTGATCGAGCGCGCGGAGGCGGCGGTCGAGGTGGACGAGCAGAAGGAGCTCGAGGCCCGCATGCTGAAGGGCCAGTTCTCCTTCGACGACTTCCTGCGCAGCTACAAGATGCTCCGCCGCATGGGGCCGATCCAGGGCGTGCTGAAGCTCATCCCGGGGCTCGGCAAGCAGCTCGACGGGCTCGACGACGTCGACGAGCGCCAGCTCGCGCGCGTCGAGGCGATCATCCTGTCGATGACACCGGCCGAGCGCGCACGGCCGACGATGATCGACGGGTCACGACGGAAACGCATCGCCAACGGCTCCGGCTCGAGCGTCGAGGAGGTCAACCGCCTGCTCGAGGCTCGCAAGCAGATGGAGAAGCTCGTCAAGGCGATGGGCAGGGGCAAGATGCCCGACCTCGGTGCGCTCGCGGGCGCGCCGCCGCAGAGCTCGCAACCGATGCGACGCAAGGCGACGAAGTCGAACAAGAAGAAGAAACGATCGAGATCACGGAGGTAGTCAGTTGGCAGTGAGGATTCGCTTGACACGCGTCGGGTCGAAGAAGAACCCGATCTATCGCGTCGTGGTCGCCGACTCGCGCTCGCCGCGTGACGGCAGGTTCATCGAGATCATCGGGCGGTACAACCCCCAGACGGAGCCCTCGACGATCGAGCTCAACGAGAACAAGGTGCGCGAGTGGCTGGGAAAGGGCGCCCAGCCGTCGAACGCCGTGCAGAAGCTCCTAAAGGCCAAGAACCTCGCTTGACCGAGCTGCTGGAGTTCCTCGCGCGACAGCTCGTCGACGAGCCTGACGCCGTCCGCGTCGAGCCGGTGGACGAGGACGGCGAGCTCGTGCTGCGCCTGCACGTCGCGGAGGATGACCGCGGCAAGGTGATCGGCCGTCAGGGACGGATCGCGCGCGCGCTGCGGACGATCGTTCGTACGGGCGCCATTCGCGAGCAGCGTCGCGTCCGGCTGGAGATCGTGGACTAGCCCATGCGCGTCGCCGCCCTCTACGACATCCATGGGAACCTGCCGGCGCTCGACGCGGTACTCGCCGATCTCGACACGGACGTGATCGTCGTCGGCGGCGACGCGGTCGTCGGCGCGTGGCCCGCCGAGACGCTCGAGCGGCTCCGGGCGCTCGACCGAGAGGTGCGCTGGGTCCGCGGCAACACCGAGCGCGAGCTGACCGAGCCGCAGGAGGACGAGGAACACGCCGATGTGCTCGACTGGGTGCGCGGGAAGCTCACCGACGAGCAGCTCTCCTTCCTGAACGGACTGCCACAGCGCGCGACGGTGGACGTGGACGGCGTCGGGCCGGTGCTGTTCTCGCACGCGACACCGCGCAGGGACGACGAGGTTCTGACTCGCATCTCCCCCGACGAGCGCTGGGCCGAAGCGCTCGCAGGCATCGACGAGCGAGTCTTCGTGTGCGGGCACACGCACATGCAGTTCGACCGCGAGGTACAGGGTGTGCGCGTCGTCAACTCCGGGAGCGTCGGCATGCCGTACGAGGAAGAGCCGGGTGCGTACTGGACGCACCTCGGTCCGACGATCGAGCACCGTTACACGACCTACACGGCCGGCGACATCGCGGGCAGCGGTTACCCCGGCGAGTGGTCGTCGGGAACGCCCGAGGAGACGACCGAGCTGTTCGAGCGCTTCTCGCGCGAGCGTGCCTGACCTCGTCGAGGTCGGGCGCGTCGGCAAGCCTCACGGCCTCGGCGGTCGCTTCTTCGTCGAGCAGGCGAGCGAGGATCCGGAGCGCTTCCACATCGGCGCGGAGCTCGTCGTCGCCGGGACGGCTGCGCGGATCGTCGAATCCACGCGCGTGCGCGGGCGCCGCGTGATCAGGCTCGACCGGCGCGTCGAGCGCGGCGCGGCGCTCGAGGTGCCGCGCAGTGCGCTCGGTCCGACCGCCGAGGGCGAGTACTTTGTCTTCCAGCTCGTCGGGCTCGCAGTCGAGGAGGAGGGAGGCCGAGAGTTGGGCCGCGTCGTCGACGTGCAGCCGGGACTCGCGAACGACGTGCTCGAGCTCGACTCGGGCCTGCTCCTCCCGATGGTCGAGGATTGCGTCAGGGACGTGGACCTCGAGCAGGAGCGCATGCTCATCGCCCGCGGCTTCGCGGAGGCTGGGTAACCTGGTTCGGCTTCGCCCGTGCGACTCGACGTCTTCACTCTCGTTCCGCATGCCTTCGCCTGGCTGACCGAGCAGCGGCCGGTTGCGACGGTGCTCGGCAGCGAGCTCGACCTTCGCCTCGTGTCGTATCGCGACACGACGCCGCTGCGTGCCGGCCAGGTGGACGACGAGCCCTACGGCGGCGGCGCGGGCATGGTGCTCCGAGTCGACGTCGTCGCGTCGGCACTGGACGCCGTGTACGGAGGCGTCCCCGACCATCGGGTCGTCGCGCTGACGCCGCAGGGCCGGCAGCTGACGCAGGCGGTCGTGGAGGAGCTCGCCGGCGAGGACCACGTGACGCTGCTGTCGGCCCGCTTCGAGGGGTTCGACGAGCGGATCGTGCAGCACCTCGCCTCGGACGCGATCTCGATCGGCCCCTACGTGCTCTCGAACGGCGACCTGCCGGCGATGGTGCTCGTCGACGCGATTGCCCGGCGTCTGCCCGGCGCGATCAACGAGGAATCCGGCCTGTGGGAGAGCTTCAGCGCCGAGCTCGCGGGCGGGATCGAGTACCCGCACTTCACACGGCCGCCGGAGTTCCGCGGCTGGCGCGTGCCGGATGTCCTCCTCTCGGGCGACCACGGCAAGATCGACGCCTGGCGTCGCGAACAGAGTGTCGAGAGGAGCCTGCGCTGACCGACCACTACGCGACCCTCGGGGTTCCGCCCGAGGCATCTCAGCAGGAGATCGAGGCCGCCTACAGGCGCGCCTCCGTCGAGAGCGGCTGGGGCGACGGCTTCCCGCAGCGCGTGCGCGAGGCGTACGACGTGCTCTCCGATCCCGAGCGCCGGGCGAGCTACGACACGGAGCTGAACGGTGCGCGGGCACAGCGCGAGGCGGCGGTGAGGGCACGCACTCGGAATCCGATCGACCGCCTCTTCCCGGATCTCCCGCACGGCGCGCGGGTCGCGATCGACTGGGTGGTCACGATCGCAGGCGCGATCGCGATCGTGCTTGCGATCAAGGCGTGGGTCGTCAACCCGTATCGGATCCCCTCCTCGTCGATGGAGCCGACGCTGCACTGCGCGCGGCCGGGAACGGGCTGCGAGGCGAGCACGTCGGACCGCGTCCTCGCCAACAGGTTCATCTACCACTTCAGGAGCCCGAGGCGAGGCGAGATCGTCGTCTTCCACACGCCGCCGCGCGCCGCGAAGGCGTGCGGAGAAGGCGGGACGTTCGTGAAGCGGATCATCGGGTTGCCCGGCGATGTCTGGGCCGAGGAGGACGGCTACGTCTACATCAACGGCAAGCGGCTCAACGAGCCGTACATCAAGCCCGACCGGCGCGACACCCAAACGTTGACGATGTCGGACATTCCGCCCAAGAACACGATGACCAAGATCCCGCCGAACATGTACCTCATGATGGGAGACAACCGGAACGAGTCGTGCGACTCCCGGGCCTGGGGCCTCGTACCGCGCAAGAACCTGATCGGGGAGGTGTTCGCCACGTACTGGCCGCCGAACCGGATCTCGTTCCACTGAGCCTGTCTGTCGCTCCCACGCGACATTCGCTAGCATCTCCGTCCGGCCCGCGGGCCTCCTTCCTATGAGCAATGTCATCGACAGCCTCGAGCGCGCCCAGCTGCGCGCCGGGATTCCGCAGTTCAAGGCGGGGGACACGGTCCGCGTCCACTTCAAGGTGATCGAGGGCCAGCGTCAGCGAATCCAGGTGTTCGAGGGAATCGTCCTCAAGCGGCAAGGGGCCGGCGCGCGCGAGACGTTCACGGTCCGGAAGCAGTCGTTCGGCGTCGGCGTGGAACGAACGTTTCCGCTGCACTCTCCAAAGATCGACCGCATCGAGGTCGTGACGATCGGCGACGTGAACCGCGCGAAGCTCTACTACCTTCGAGGCAAGGTCGGACGGAAGGCTCGCGTGCGCGAACTCCGTCAGGACAGCGCCCGTGCCGAGCAGGCGCGTGCTGCCGCAGCGGCCGTCGAGCCGGAGCGCGAGGTGGAGGCGATCGTCGAGGACGACGCCACCGAGGCCGCCGAGGACGAGATCCCGGCCGAGTAGGCCGCTATCCTCGCCGCGTGCGCGGCACCGGCCAGCGGTTGCTCAGGTTCGACCGAAAGCTCGGCGCCCGCTGGGTCGCGGGCACCGACGAGGCCGGACGAGGCTCGCTCGCCGGACCGCTGGTCGTCGCGGGCGTGTTGCTCGACTACGGGCTCCTGCGCGACCACAAGGTCCGGCCGCTCGCCCTGCTGAACGACTCGAAGCAATGCGACGCCGAGCGGCGCGAGCAGCTCTTCTACGGCGTGCTGACCTGTGCGGAGCGGGTGGCGGTCCGGGTGATCGCGCACGGCGAGATCGATCGCGTCGGTTTGCATCGCTCGAATCTCGCCGCGATGCGATCGATCCTTTGGTCGCTCTCGCCGCCCGCCGAGGCCTGCCTGGTCGACGGGTTCCGTCTCGGCCCGAACGCGCCCGACCATCGAGCCGTCGTCGACGGGGACGAGAAGAGCGCCGCCATCGCCGCCGCGTCGATCGTGGCGAAGGTGACGCGCGATCGCCTGATGCGCCGTATGGACGCGGTCTTCCCTCACTACGGCTTCTCGTCACACGTCGGCTACATCACACCGGGTCACTCCGCGGTCGTACGCGTGCGCGGACCGTCGCGGATCCACCGCCGCTCGTTCCAGGCGCTCTGCTACGAGCAGCTCGACGAGCGCGAGGCTGTCACCGCCTGAGTCTCGACACAGCCTCGACACAGAGTCGTTCGTCCGGCGCGGCTACGGTCGAACGGTGAACGCAGCCGAGCGACGCGCCGTCCGCTGGTACAGGCTGCGCGGGTACCGGATCCTGGGCACGAACGTCTGGGCGGGCGGCTACGAGCTCGACGTCGTCGCGCGGCGCGGGCGACGCATCGCCTTCTGCGAGGTGAAGGAGAAGACCGGGACAGCGTTCGGTGATCCCGCCGAGATGGTCGGGCCGGAGAAGCAGCGGCGCGTTCGCCGAGCCGCCGAGGCGTGGCTCGCCCACCAGAGCGGGCTCGATGACCTCCAGCTCGGCTTCGACGTGATCGCGGTCGCGCAGGGACGGCTCCGCCACATTCCCGACGCGTTCTGATCCGGGCGGCGTAGGACCTCGACCCGGGGCCGTCGAAGTCCAGGCGCGTGGCGCCGACGCAGGAAGCTCTCTACGCTGACATCGACCTCGAGCTGTCCTGGTCCGAGGCCGACCTGCCCGAGCGGGAGCGGACGAAGCACGTCCACCGGCTGCATCCCTACCTCGGCAAGTTCGTGCCGCAGCTCGTCGAGATCCTCCTGACCCGGCACTTCCGGCCCGGCCAGCACGTCCTCGATCCGTTCGCGGGCTCGGGCACGACGCTCGTGCAGGCGCTCGAGAGCGGGCTCGACGCGACCGGCGTCGACGTCGCGGCCTTCAACTGCCTGCTGATGGAGGTGAAGACGCGCGAGTACAACCCGTTCGTGCTCGAGCGCGATCTGCGCGCCGCTCATGCGGCAGTCGGATCGCTGTCCGGCGGCGGTCGGCGATCGACGTACGTGAGGAAGTGGTTCGCGCCGAGAGCCGGCGCCGAGCTGCTCGCGTTCCGTGGTGTGATCGACGAGTTCGACAGCGCTGACGTCCTCCGCGTCGTGCTCGCGCGCGCGGCTCGATCCGCGCGAAGGACGACGCACTTCGATCTCGACTTCCCTCGCTCGCCGCAGGTCGAGCCGTACTGGTGTTACAAGCACCGCCGCACGTGTCGTCCCGTCGACACCGCATCGCAGTTCCTCCGTCGGTACTCGCTCGACACGCTCGCGCGGCTGAAGGAATTCGCGCGTATTCGCGCGCGCGGGAGGACGGCGACCGTCGTTCACGGCGATGCACGCGCGGAGGCGTACACGCGTCGCTTCGACGGCGTCGTCACCTCGCCGCCCTATCCGGGCTTGATCGATTACCACGAGCAGCACCGCTATGCGTACGAGCTGCTCCGCCTCGACGATCATCGCGAGCTCGAGCTCGGCGCTGGCGCCACGGGAACGAGCAAGTCGGCGCTCGCCGCCTACAGCGACGGTGTCGCGGCGGTGCTCGGCAACGCGGCCGGTCACTTGCGCCGCGGTGCGCCGATCCTGATCGTCGTCAACGACCGTCGCGACCTCTACCCGGCTATCCTCGACCACGCCGGCCTGCGACTCGAGTCGAGGCTACGGCGTCACGTGAACCGCCGCACGGGTCGCCGCGCCGGCGAGTTCTTCGAAGACGTGCTGCTGGCTCGCGTGCGCTAGGCGGCGCGAACTCGGCGCAGACAAGTCACACGGAGCGGGCTAGCGTCGAGTCGGTGCTCGCGCGCGCTGTGACGTACGCCCTCGTGGGTCTCGATCCGCGGCGGGTCGAGGTCGAGGCGCATCTGCGCGGCGGTCTGCCGGGTCTCGCGATTGTCGGCCTCGCCGACCGCGCGTGCCAGGAGGCGAAGGAGCGCGTCGCGAGCGCCATCCGCTCCGCAGAGCTCTTCTGGCCGAGCGGCCGCGTCATCGTGAATCTCGCGCCCGCGGAGCTGCGGAAGGAGGGCTCGGGCTTCGACCTGCCGATCGCGCTGGCCCTCCTCGCCGCCTCGGGCCAGGTGCCGCGCGAGCGCCTGGCGGAGCACGCGTCGATCGGCGAGCTGGCGCTCGACGGGCGGATCCGGCGGGTCGGCGGCGTGCTGGCGGTCGCGGAGGGTGCACGTCGCGACGGCCTCGGCCGGCTGCTGTGCCATCCGCGTGCCTCCACCGAGGCGGCGCTCGCAGGCGTGAGCCCTGCGCCTGCCGCGCACCTCGCGGAGGCGGCTCGCTATCTGCGGGGAGAGGTCGAGCTCGAGCCGTGCGCGTCGACGAACGGCGTTCCGAGCGAGGGATTCGTGGCCGACCTCGCCGACGTGCGCGGTCAGGAGCGTGCTCGTCGCGCGCTCGAGCTCGCGGCGGCAGGACGTCACAACCTCCTGCTCGGCGGCCCGCCCGGGACGGGGAAGACGATGTTGGCGCGGCGTCTGCCAGGGATCCTGCCGCCCCTCGACGAGCGCGAGGCGCTCGAAGTGACGCGGATCCACTCGGTCGCGGGACTCGTCGACGCTGAGCGGCCGCTGATCGCGGAGCCGCCGTTCCGGGCGCCGCACCACAGCGCCTCGTCCGCTGCGATCGTCGGCGGCGGGCCGCGCCTTCGGCCCGGCGAGGCGAGCCTTGCGCATCACGGCGTCCTGTTGCTCGACGAGCTGGCGGAGTTCGCGCGGCCTGCGCTCGAGGCGCTGCGCCAGCCGATGGAGGACGGGACCGTGAGCATTGCGCGCGCCGCCGGCAACGTGCGCCTTCCCGCACGTTTCCAGCTCGTCGGGACGATGAACCTGTGCCCGTGCGGTGCGCGTGGAGATCCTGCGGCGGCGTGCTCGTGCTCGGCGCAGCGGCTCGCCCGCTATCGCGACAAGCTCTCGCGCGCGCTGCTCGACCGCTTCGACCTCGTCGTCACCGTCCCACGACCACGGGCGATCGAGTTCCAGGGCGCACCGGGAGAAGCGTCCCCGCTCGTGCGGGGTCGTGTCGTCGCAGCACGCGGTCGGCTTCGCGTCGCGCCGAGACGTACGACCGAGGCGGACGAGCTACTGGCGAACGCCGTCGAGCGTCTGCCGCTCTCCGGCCGTGGACGTGCGCGCGTCGCGCGCGTCGCGCAGACGATCGCAGCACTGGCCGAGAGCGATCGCGTCCTGCCGGAGCACGTTGCGGAGGCGCTCTCGTATCGACGTCCGGCCGAGCTCGCGGGATGACCGTTCTTCATCGGCGGGAGCTACCACCGCTCCTGGGAGCGATCCACGATCCGCCGAAGCGGCTCTACGTCCGCGGCGTCGGGGGGCCGGAACTGCTCGCTCGTCCGGCCGTTGCGATCGTCGGCGCTCGCTCGTGCTCGCCGTACGGCGCCCAGGTCGCGCGCATGCTCGGTCGTCGACTCGCAGCGGCAGGCGCGGTGGTGGTCAGCGGGCTCGCGCGTGGGATCGACGGCGAGGCGCACCGGGGCGCGCTCGACGCTCGCGGGCACACGGTCGCCGTGCTCGGGTGCGGCATCGATCGCGACTATCCGGCCGCGCACGCAGCGCTCGCGCGGGAGATCGCCGAGACATCGCTGCTCGTCTCCGAGTACGAGGCCGGGGTCGAGCCTGCGCCGTGGCGGTTCCCCGCACGCAATCGGATCCTCGCCGGTCTCTGCCTTGCGACGATCGTCGTGGAGGCGCGGGAGCGGAGTGGTGCCCTGATCACGGCGGACTTCGCGCTCGAAGAGGGTCGCGAGGTGCTGGCGGTGCCCGGCGAGATCACCTCCGCGCTCTCGGCCGGGACGAACGCGCTCCTGCGCCTGGGCGCGACGCCGCTCACGTCGGCTGAGGACGCGCTCGACGCGCTCGGGCTCGAGGCCCACGCGGTGCCGGAGGCGGCCCGCGACCCGCTGCTCGACCTACTGCCCGGGACGATCGACGAGCTGGCCGCCTCGACGGGGCGTTCGGTGCGCGACCTGGCCGCTGCGCTGTCCGGGTTCGAGCTCGCCGGCCTCGTCGCGGAGGGGGAGGGTGTCTTTCGGCGCCTGGCTCCCGGCTAGCATCGCCGGATGGACCAACCGTTCTGGCTGGCGGAGGCGACGCCGCAGCTCGAATCGCCGCGCCTCGACGCGGTCGACGTCGAGATCGTCGGGGCTGGGATCACCGGCTGCTCGTGCGCGCTCGAGCTGCTCGACGCAGGGCTCCGCGTTCGGCTGCGCGATGCACGTGGCGTCGCCGAGGGTGCGAGCGGCCGCAACGGTGGCTTCGCGCTGCGCGGAGGCGCGGCGCGGTACGACGTCGCGCGCGAGACGTACGGAGCCGATGCAGCACGAGCGTTGTGGCAACGCACCGAGGCCGAGCTCGACCGGATCGAGGCGGCGGCCGGAGACGCGTTTCGACGAACGGGCAGCCTGCGGCTCGCCGCGGACCCGGAGGAGCGCGACGAAATCCGCGCGGTCGG
>Ga0187779_10000677_pt1 | contig 22716 bp, 15 predicted proteins | sample 1015_Q2_SP10_10__FD_132435 | JGI IMG/M metagenome (GOLD analysis project Ga0187779, IMG submission 132435) | Tropical peat soil microbial communities from peatlands in Department of Meta, Colombia - 1015_Q2_SP10_10_MG | ecosystem: Environmental > Terrestrial > Soil > Wetlands > Peat | place... | reverse complement strand
CGGGAGAGTGATACGTTCCGAGACGGATCGGGGACTTATTGTACTCATGGACAATCGCTTCGTGCAACCGGACTATTCCCGGTCGATGCCGGCGGATTGGTTTGAATCTGCGGTGAATGAGCTCGTATCCGATAGCATTGTAAGGGATATCTCTGATTTTTGGGGCCAAGGTGGATCCTGAAGTATGCCGGCATCGTGCTAGCCGTCATGGGTTGAATTTTCAGTCACGAATAAACCGGCATGTTGCCGTGCCTCCTCTTTCCCCTTTACTTTCCACTCCTTTTTATTGTATAAACCTTCTGTATTCAACAACCGCGCTATTTGAGGTGTAATCCATGATCCTCGTTACGAATGACGATGGTGTTTACTCGCCCGGCATACAAGTCCTCGCAAAGCGCTTGCGTGAAATCGATACGGTCGTAATCGTGGCCCCGGACCGGGAGCGGAGTGCGGCAGGCCATTCCATGACGCTCCATCGCCCGCTCCTTATTGAGGAAGTCAGGGAAAGCATGTACAGCGTCAACGGGACGCCTACGGACTGCGTGAATATCGCTGTCAAGGGACTTCTGAAGGAATTGCCGAAACTGGTCGTATCGGGCATCAACAAGGGTCCGAATCTCGGCGACGACGTGACCTATTCAGGGACTGTTGCCGGGGCTATCGAGGGCATTCTGCTGGGGATTCCGGCCTTTGCTATTTCTCTAGCCGCACGGGAGGAGTTTCGTTTTGCAGAAGCAGCGGAGGTGGCACTTCACACTGCAAACCGCATCGTGCGGGACGGACTGCCCGCCGGAACGCTTCTCAATATCAATGTCCCGAACCTTCCCGTCGACAAAATGCAGGGTACGCTCATTACAAGGCTCGGCAAACGGATTTACCATCAAATGACGGTGGAGCGCGTCGATCCGCGCGGGAAGAAGTACTACTGGATCGGCGGGGGAGAACCCGATTGGGAACGGGAGGCGGGGACGGACCTCGATGCCGTGGACAGAAAATTTGTCTCGATCACCCCGCTCCATCTCGACATGACGGACTATGCTTCTTTTAACCTGCTGAGGTCCCTGGAGACGATGTCCTACCAGGGGATCGCAACGCACGGGAGTGCCGAGTGATCAACTTCGAGAAGGAGCGCATCCGTATGGTAGAGGAGCAGATCGTCGTCCGCGGCATCAAGGATGAGCGCGTCCTCACTGCCATGCGTAAGGTACCGAGACACGAATTCCTGCCTGAGGCCATCCGTGGCATGGCGTACCAGGATAGCGCTTTGCCGCTCGGCGAAGGACAGACCATGTCTCAACCCTATATGGTTGCGGTGATGTCAGAGCTCATGGGACTATCAGGCACAGAGCGCGTGCTCGAGATCGGTACGGGCTCGGGATACCAGGCAGCTGTGCTCGCGGAATTATGCGAAAAGGTCTATACGGTAGAGCGCATTAAAGTACTTGCCGATCGTGCGCGGGCAACCCTTGACCGTCTCGGATACCGAAGTGTGGCGATTAAGGTCTATGACGGGACCTATGGTTGGAAGGACATGGCGCCTTTTGACGCTATCATTGTTACGGCGGGCTCGCCAGACATCCCTGGGCCGCTTGTCGAACAGTTGAAAGAAGGCGGGAGGATGGTGATCCCCGTGGGGGAGCGATATGAACAGATGCTCATAAAAGTCATCAAGACCCCCGAAGGGTTTGTTACGGACCGGAACATCCCTTGCGTATTTGTTCCGCTTATCGGCAACCACGGATGGAAAGAATAGCGTCTTACCTTCCTCGAACTACTTGCACCATTGTTGTATGTTCACCTGTCCACAACAGCATTGCAAGGATAAAGCCGATATGCCGCCCATGACCGCGCTGCTAAGAACATCGGCAGGATAGTGGCCACCCTTCTGCCACCACGCGAAGGCAACAGCCGACGTCACGAACAGGGGGTAGTGAGGCGCGAATGCATTTACGAGATGCTGAGACGCGGGACTGCAAGAAACAACTACGTTAATGCATGATCAATCATTGCCAACGGGACATACCTTTTGGACGGTTGCCGCCAAGACCGCATCATTTTCCGCACGGCCATCCCAGCTTGGATGCGATTGTTGATCCTGATCGAATAATAGCGGGCAGCAGTATGATCCCTATCATAGAAAAATCTATGAATCGGGAGTAAAAAAGGGTATAATAATTATGAGACGCACGTAGCGTAACATCATTGACGACGAAGGAGATAGACCATGAAGGAAAAAGTCGAAGAAGCCCTAAAAAAGGTACGGCCCTCGCTCCAGCGGGATGGCGGAGACATCGAGCTTGTCAGCGTGGACGCAGGCGGTATTGTGAAGGTCAGGCTTAAAGGTGCCTGCGGTTCCTGTCCCATGTCGACTATGACGCTCAAGATGGGCGTTGAAAAATTTCTGAAAGAGCAGATTCCCGATGTGAAGGAAGTAGTTCAGGTTGCGTAACGTTGTCGTCAGTTTTTTATGACAGGATTTCAGGAAAAGGGCATCGCATTCTTTCCTGGGATCCTGTCATCCCGTTTTTACGCCTTTCACCCGAATAAAGACGTGTGCCAACGGCGTCTGCCGTAGCAGTGGTCCGGCTCACAATCGTGGAAGGATGGCATTTTCGTCGACGTGAGTAGCTGAGAATTCGCGGTCTCGTGTTTGTCAGCATCTATCCTGTTTGTACGACCCATTCCTCGCTCATAGTATCCCGCTCCAAACCAGCCATCAGGGAGAAACTTTCAAGGACATTTTGCCCACCATGGGATCGATATGGGGCAAAATTAGAAGGATTTTCAACAGGTCTCAGGAAAAATTCGCTTGACACATCGGCGCCATTCTGTTATAAACGGTGCGGCTTTTTAAGTTCTGACGTCGTAAACTCCAGCGATCATTATATATAAACTATGGCAGGTGAGACTGATGGAAGCCACAACCGTAAAAGCCCATGATACATTCAGCGGAGGTGTGCATCCTGCTGATAACAAACAGCTCACAGCACACAAACCGACCGTAGCTGCAGCAATTCCCAAGAGAGCAGTTATCCCCCTCAGTCAGCATATCGGCGCACCAACGAAACCACTCGTCGTTATCGGGCAGGAAGTAAAAAAAGGAGAAAAGATCGGTGAAACCACCGGCTTTGTCTCTGCTCCCGTTCATGCGACGATCTCGGGTAAGGTCGTTGCTCTCGGCAACTTTCCGCATGTGCTCGGTGCGGATATGCCCGGAGTCGTCATCGAGAGCGACGGTAAGGATGAATGGGTCGGTGGACTGAAGGAAAACCCTGATTATCAGCTGCTGAGCCCCGACGAGTTGAAGAAGATCGTCCAAGATGCCGGCATTGTGGGCATGGGCGGGGCCACGTTTCCCACGCATGTCAAGCTTTCCCCTCCCAAAGAGAAGCCGATTGACGTCATAATCCTGAATGGTGCCGAATGCGAACCCTATCTCACCTCGGACCACAGGCTTATGCTCGAAAAGTCCCGGGAAATCGTAGAGGGCCTCAAGATCCTCATGCGAATTTTAAACGTGAGCAAGGGATATATTGGCATAGAATCTAACAAGCCCGACGCGATCGAGTCCATGACCAAGGCGGCGGCAGATTCTCCCGAGGTCAAGGTCTGGCCGGTGAAAGTCAAGTATCCGCAGGGCGCCGAAAAAATGCTCATCAAGGCCATCGCCGGGCGAACCGTGCCGGCGGGCGGATTGCCCATGGATGTCCGCGTCGTTGTCCAGAACGTTGGCACCGCTGAAGCTATTTACGACGCCGTGCGATATGGGAAACCGCTCATTGAGCGTTACGTTACGGTAACGGGCCGAGGGGTGAAAGAGCCGAAAAATTTCCTCGTTCGGATTGGCACCCCCTTCTCCCAGCTCATTGAAGAGGCAGGCGGCCTTACCGACGATGCAGCCAAAGTTATCTCTGGCGGCCCCATGATGGGCATGAGTCAGTATACGCTCGATGTACCGGTGATAAAAGGCACGTCCGGCATCACGGTACTTCCACGGCACGAGGTATACCTGAAAGCCTACGGCCCCTGTATCCGCTGTGGCAGATGCATCGACGCGTGTCCTATGAAGCTCCAACCTTCCTACATCGGACTTTACATCGAGAAGGGACATTACGAAGACGCAAAGAATTATAACCTGATGGACTGTTTTGAGTGTGGTTCTTGTACCTTCGTATGTCCCGCCAACCGGCCGATGGTCCAGTGGGTGAAAAAAGCCAAAAAGGAACTGGCAAAAAAGAAAAATTAATGCGCAGAGGGCAGGAATTCGGGGCGCATAGAGCTGAGGTCGGTTGTTCCTTCCTTGCTCCCGGTCCTGCGCGCCAAGGTATAGAGGAGAGGGTATCCTGATGGAAGCACCTGCAAAGGAACTACCGAAAGAACTGCCTAAACTGATCGTGTCGATCGGTCCCCACATGCACGATTTGGAGAGCACGGCGAAGATCATGTGGACTGTGAGCGGTGCGCTTCTTCCGGCTGCGCTCATGTCGGTCTACTATTTCGGACTGCCGGCGATCATGGTGATCCTGGTCTGTCTCGTGACGTCTCTCTTGGCAGAGGCCGGGATGCAATGGCTGCTCAAAAAGCCGGTTGCGCTCTCGGACGGGAGCGCATTCCTGACGGGTCTGCTCCTTGCAATGAACCTACCGGCTAACGTGCCGCTCTACATTCCCTTTGTCGGGTCCATCGTGGCGATCGTAATCGCCAAGCAGCTCTTCGGCGGTCTCGGCTACAACATATTCAATCCGGCGCTCGTCGGACGCGCATTTGTCCTGATCAGTTTCGCGAAAATCATGACCACGTTTGTCGCCCCGGCTACGACATTTATGGCCTACGATGCCAAAACCACGGCTACGCCCCTTGTCATCCTTAAAGAGGAAGGCATGGCGAAGCTCCTCGAAATTTACCATACCAAGGCAGCCCTGTACCAAGACCTGTTCGTCGGGAACCGGGCCGGTTCCCTTGGCGAGACATCGGTCGTTGCCCTCTTGCTCGGAGCAGCGTTTCTTTTGATGAAGCGGTACATTACGTGGCATATACCCCTTCCTTTTATTGCCACGGTCGGTATCCTCACCTGGATCTTCGGGGGCAAAGATGGCCTCATGACTGGTGATCCGATTATTCATATGATGTCCGGCGGTCTCATCCTGGGGGCGTTTTTTATGGCTACGGACTATGTGACGGGACCTTCAGTCCGGAGCGCCCAGGTAGTCTTCGGTATTTGCGCCGGAATTCTTACGACGCTCATACGACTGAAAGGCGGCTATCCCGAGGGAGTGATGTTCGCCATTCTTCTCATGAACTGTTTCGCGCCTCTCCTTGACCGGGGCATGAGGAGTCCGGTCTTCGGCAAAGCAGAAGCCAAGGTGGTGAAGAAATGAAGGATATATTAAAGATAACTCTGCCTCTCGTCGCGATATTCATCGTCGCAGGCATTATCATGAGCGTGACCTATCAACATACGTATCCTGTCCGGTTTCAGGCGGAGAAGAAGGAGAAGGAAGAAGCTTTGAAAGAGATGGCGCCTGATGCGACCGACCCCATCAAGCCGGCGGGCATCTGGAGCGCTGATAATAAATCCTATGAGTATTATCAGGCTACTGCCAGCGGGAATTCGGTAGCCTATATCGCCGAGACCGCGGGTAAAGGATACTCCAGTTTCATAAAGATGCTTGTTTCACTCAATCCTGACATGAAGATCAGGGATGTCAAGATCCTTGATATGAATGAGACTCCCGGCCTCGGGGACCAGGTTCTGGAAAAGAGTTTCCTCGACCAGTTTAAAGGCAAGTCACTTTCGCAGATCATCCTCACAAAAAGCGAGACCAAGGAAAACATCCAGGCCGTATCGGGCGCGACGTATTCGAGCCGAGGTGTGATAAACGGCGTAAAAGACGCAGTTCAACTGCTTGTTGATAAGTATGGTGCAGGTATAAAAACTGCGGTGCAGGGGGTGGCGAAATGAGTAATAATGCCAGTTTAGGGACACTGCTCAAAAACGGCATCTTCGGAGAGAATCCGGTTTTCAGGCTTGCTCTCTCTCTCTGTCCTGCGGTCGCCGTTACGAGCGGCGTGAAAAATGGATTTCTGATGGGTGTCGCCGTTTTGTTTGTCATGACTATGACGAATGTGACGGTTTCCCTCTTGCGGAACTTCATCAATCCGAAAGTGCGTATTCCTTCCTATGTATTCATCACCGCCACATGGGTTACGGTGATCGATCAGGTGATGTCGGCCTACCAAAGGGCAGTCTACAAGGAAATGGGTCTCTATATCATGCTCATTGTCGCCTTTGCCATCATCCTTTCCCGGGCGGAGATGTTCGCGAGCAAGAACACACTTTTGCCATCATTTGTTGACGGAGTAGGGATGGGACTCGGATTTTTACTATCCCTGATGCTTCTTGGTGTTTTCAGGGAGTTTTTGGGCAAGGGATCGTTCTGGGGAACCCAGGTACTGCCTGCAAAACCGCTTCTCATCATGATCATGCCGACGGGAGGTTTCTTCGCAATGGGTCTCATGATGGGGTGGCTGAACTGGATTGACAGGAAGTTCTTCGGTGGCGCGGGGGCAAGCAGCGGGGGACACTAGGCAATACTGAAAGCGACATGCGCAAGGGGAAATCAAAGACACGCAATTCGCAATCCGAAATGAAGTTATGCGGAGGTTGTCATGTGGCAGCATGTTCTAACCATATTTATTGCATCAGCACTCATTAATAATTTCGTGTTTTCCCGATATCTCGGTCTCTGCATTTTCTTTGGTGTTACGAAAAGGATGGAAACGGCCATAGGGATGAGTTTCACCTTTACGGCTGTTATGCTGGTCGAGGCGGTACTGAACTGGCTCATCTATAACTATGTGATGATCCCCTATAGCCTGGGTTTCCTGAAGATTGTGATTTTCATAGGAACCGTTGCTGCTTTTGTGCAGGCGGCGGACACGATGATGAAGAAAGTCGCCCCCGCCCTGTATTATAAACTGGGTATATACCTGGCCCTGATAGTGACGAACTGCATCATCTTGGCGGTACCCCTCCTTAACGCCGACGAAAATTACACCCTTTTTGAGAGCATGGCGCTTGCCTTGGGATCTGGTCTCGGTTTCAGCATGGCCCTCATCATCATGGCGAGCATTCGGGAAAAATTGGAACTTGCCGATGTCCCCAAGTCCTTTCAGGGACTTCCCATATCGTTTGTGCTAACCGGGTTGATAGCACTGGCCTTCCTGGGATTTTCAGGCATGATTACGCTGTAATACGATGCCGAATAAGGATTGCGGGAGACGCATGAGCCGTATCGAACCTTCCAAGAATCCTAAGCGTCGAAACTACTATACTGAAGGTATAAAACCATGTATGAACAATTTGTGCATATGTTGATGCAGGTCCTCTCCCACGCACTCCTTACTATGGCGAACAAACTAGTGCCCCTCGTCGACGCAGGCGCAGTATCGGAGGCAACAGGAACCGTCCCTACGTCCACCGTTTATGTGACGCTGCTCGTACTGGCGGGGCTCGGCATCGTGTTCGGCGTGGCACTTGCCCTTGTCGCTGCGCGCTTCGTGGTAAAGGTCGATCCAAAAGTCGAGCAAGTTCGCGAAACCCTGCCGGGCGCAAACTGCGGGGCCTGCGGGTTCGCAGGCTGCATGGGATACGCCGAGGCAGTCGTGGGCAATCCTGACGTAGCGGTGAGCATGTGCGCTCCCGGAAAATCTGCAGTTGCCGAAAAGATCGCCGAGATCACGGGCAAAAAAGCGGAAAAATTTGAGCCTAGGATTGCCCGTGTTTTCTGCCAGGGCGGAACGTCGCTCAGTCAGAGGAGATTTATCTATACGGGTGTGCAGGACTGCACCGCGGCGGTACTGGCCGCCGGCGGAGATAAATCATGCGAGTACGGATGCCTGGGTTTCGGGACTTGTATGCGGGCTTGTCCTTTTGATGCGATCACGATGAGTGCCGACAACCTGCCTCGTATAAATCCCGACAAGTGTACGGCTTGCGGAAAATGCGTAGCCGCCTGTCCCAAGCAGGTCATCGAACTTGCCCAGGCCTCTAAGGCCGTGGTAATAAGCTGCCACAGCAGGGACAAGGGTGTTGACGTCAAGAAAAAGTGCCAGGTCGGCTGCATCGCCTGTGGAATTTGTGTCAGGACCTGCCCCGTGGATGCCATCAAGCTCGACAACAACCTTGCGCGAATTGACCACAGCAAGTGTATCGTCTGCGGTCTTTGTGTCAAGAAATGTCCCACGCACGCGATCTTCGATTATATCCCACTCCGGCCCAAAGCATACATCGATCCTGCAAAGTGCCAGGGCATCGACGTGTGTGAGAAGGTCTGCCCGGTTAACGCGATTACCGGTGAAATCCGTTCCGTGCACGTCGTTGACCAGGAGAAGTGCATTGGCTGCAGGATGTGCGAGTCCCGGTGTCCGAAAAAAGCGATAACCATGGTGGAATCAACCGTCTCTGCGGTGCAGAAAGAATCAAAAAAAGAAGAGTCGGTCGCAGTATAGGAAATCGCAATGGTATGTGTGGAACGAGGGGGATGCGAAAAAACGCATCCCCTTTTTTTTATCAGGGGGATTATGCGCGGGAAACCCTGCATACTTGCGCGGCTGAGAGTGCCGCAACGTGAACCATGACCATACCGGGATCTTATCATTCCCTGAGCTCGTACTCGTAGACCACAATGCTCCATTGTGAACATGCGCTTCATCGATGCGACAAGCTGATCAATGCCGGCGTCTTTTTTTCTTGACAAAATAGTGCGCATGGGCTAAAAACAGACTCAATCGCGTGACGTTCCAATTTGGAGGTAGGTATCCATGAATCCCGATGATATAAAATATCACAGAGAGCATGCTTGGGTTCGGGCGGAAGGAAAGCGGGCAACAATCGGCATTACCGACTATGCCCAGCAGCAGATGGGTGATATTGTATATATCGATCTTCCAGAAACCGACACGGAAATAGATGCAGACTCAGAGCTTTCCGAAGTCGAGTCTACAAAAGCGACTTCTCCGGTCGTTAGTCCGGTGTCGGGCACCGTGGTGGAAGTGAACGAAGACCTCGCCGACTCGCCGGAGATCATAAATGAAGACCCCTACGGAAATGGCTGGCTTGTTGTGCTCGAGATGAGCGATTCTTCCGAGTTGAACGACTTGATGAGCAAGTCGGAGTACGAAAAGTTCCTCAAGGAAGAAGAGGGGAAGTAGTATTCGGAGGCAATGGTCGTCATAGTCCTTATCATCAATCGAAAGGGAGAGTTCATACTCTCCCTTTTTTTCGCTTTGCGATCTCGGCCATGGGATCGCTCAACTGCGGAGGATGCGCAGATAGTACTTCAAAATTCTGGAAACCCCAGATTCTCGCGGGGGACGACGAGTAAGCGCTCCTCCGGCTACATCTCGATTTTGTAATAGTTCAATCAGCGTACGCCACGTCTGGCGGCGCTCCCCTTGCTTATTCGGCTCTGTTTTGCGCGTGCGACGCGAAACATATTCTTCAACCATCGTTCTTCAAGGAGTGCCTAATGCCAATAAAAATTACAATCATCGGGGCGGGGCCGGGAGGCTACGTCGCCGCGGTCCGTGCAGCGCAGAAGGGCGCCCAGGTTACCTTGATCGAGTATGCGGAAGTGGGCGGTACCTGTCTGAACTGGGGATGCATTCCCACAAAGACCCTCATTGCCTCGGCTGAATTGCTTGAGCACGTGCGCCGCTCTGCCGATTTCGGAATAGAAGTTCCCGGTGAAATCGGTTACAACCTCGCGAAGGTCCGTGAGCGAAAGGACAAGGTGGTATTCACGCAGGTGAAAGGCATCAGGGGGTTGCTTAAGAGCTGGGGCGTCAGCCTCATCCAGGGCTACGGCTCGCTCCTTTCACCTGATGTCGTTCGCGTGGTGCAGAAAGACGGCACGACGATGGACATTAAGTCTGATAAAATCATCATTGCGACGGGTTCGCGTCCTGCGAAACTGCCAGGATTCCCCTTCGATGGCGAGAGCGTCATCACAAGCGATGATGCGGTCCTGCTTAAAAGAATTCCGACGAGGTTGCTGATCGTCGGCGCAGGCGTGATCGGTTCGGAATTTGCTTTCATCTACCGCGCCTTCGGTGCAGACGTGACGATGGTGGAAATGATGCCGCACGCGATTTCAACGGAGGACGAGGAATTGTCCGAACTCCTGGAACGGGAACTGAAAAAAGCGAAGATCAAGCTTGTTCCCAACACAAAAGTAGAGAACATCGAGAAGGGCAATGACGGCATTCTCGAGGTGAAACTTTCGAACGGACAAGAACTCGGCGTTGATATGATACTCGTGTCCATCGGCCGCAGCATGAATTCGGACGGCCTCCTTCTCGAAGACATCGGGGTGACCAGAGGGAAGCGCGGTGAGATCATCGTCGACGACAGCATGGAGACCAGCGTTCAGGGCGTATACGCGATCGGCGACGTAACAGGCAAGATCATGCTCGCCCATGTTGCGTCTCACCAGGGACTTGTGGCTGTGGATAACGCCCTTGGTGGTAATGTTAAGATGGATTACTCCGTAGTCCCTTCGTGCATTTTTACCCTACCCGAGATCGGGAGTGTCGGCATCCGGGAGAAAACTGCCGCGGAGCAGGGTATGAAATACCGTGTTGGCCGGTTTCACTACCGGACGCTCGGCAAAGCCCACGCCATGGGAGAAATCACTGGTATGATCAAGATCATCGCAGACGAGCCGACAGACAGGGTGGTGGGCGTGCACATCTGCGGCGCTCATGCAGCAGATATGATCCACGAAGGTGCGCTTGCCATTCAGATGGGCGCTACAGCAGCCAGGCTAGGGTTCATGATTCATGCTCACCCCACGCTTGCAGAGGGCATCATGGAAGCTGCAGAGGACGTGCATGGCATGGCTATTCATGCACCCAAATCGGAAAAGTAAGAATCTTGTCATAGCTTCTGCTGACAACCATGCACCCATGCGCAGAAAAGGGATGGGGTGATTGCACACTCCATGAGGATGTATTACGATGTATCGTTGAAAGGCATCAGTGTTCTCTGACCGCCTGCGTTTCGCGCAAGCCTGTGCGCTAAGACCTCGATTGGTTCTGTGTACCAACCGAGTGCCTCTGCCGACTTGCTCGGCGAAACTCGGTGTCTCTTGTTAATCGACCTCGTGAAGGTTCCCTAAAGGTTTCAGAACAACCTCGGAGAGAGCGGGATGAATGTGGATACCTCGTGCAACGGTCCAGAGGTTGCCTTCGGCCGCCATGGAGTTCACGACCTCCTGAATCAGGACAGAAGCTTGGGAGCCAATGATGTGGTAGCCTAGGATCTTGCCCGATTTTCTGTGCACAATGGCTTTGGCAAAACCCTCTGTCTCCATCATGGCCTCGCCGCGAGCAACTTCGCTGTACATCCCTTTTCCAACGAGCAGATCGTCTTTGCCCATGAGCTTGACGGCTTGTTCTTCCGTTAATCCAACCGAGGCGATCTCGGGCCAGGAGAAAACAGCGTGGGGGACCGTCAGGTAGTTCATCCGCGTTTTTTTGCCATGGATGGCGTTTTGCCATGCGAGCTCCGCCTCATGGTTGGCGGTGTGACGAAACATTTTTTTCCCGATGGCGTCTCCAAAGGACCAGATGTTTTTTTTCGTGGTTTCCAAAAAATCGTCAACAACGATATATCCCTGCTCGTTCGTATTTACGCCCGTGTTCCCGACCATGAGGACGTCTGCGTTCGATTTTCTGCCCGCTGCAATCAGGACGTGCTGCGAAATGATCTCCGCTTGCTTGCCGGTACCCAGTTCTTTTACCACCACCGTTGTTATCTTCCCTGTCTGCCGGACCTCTATTGCCTCAGTATTGGTATGAATCGACATGCGGCGGGATAGGGCCTTCCTGAGCGTTTCCGATACTTCTGGCTCTTCATCGGGGACAAGCCGGTTATTACGCTGGATGATCGTAATTTTTGTTCCGACGGCTTCGAAGAAGTGGGCAAACTCTGCAGCAATGTATCCCCCCCCGATAATAACCATACTTTCGGGTTTTTCCGTGAGCCGTAATGCCGTCTCATTCGTCAGGTATTCTATGCCCTCGATGCCTTTCAGGGGCGGTATGAGCGGGCGCGCTCCGGAAACGATAAAAAACGTTTTGCCTTTGATGATCTTGTCGTTCACTTCAAGCGTATAGTCGCCGATGAAGTGTGCTTCGCCGAAATAAAAATCGATGTCATCGGATTTCTCCAGGGATTCCTGGATGCGATCATGGCTCTTCTGAACGGTTTTGCGCATTCGCTTCATGATGGCGTTGAAGTCAATCTTTTTTATATCTGCAGTGATGCCCAGTTTCCCCGCTTCGCGAATTTCCATGATGCGGTCGGCGGGATAAACTATCATCTTCGTGGGAATGCAGCCCACGTTGAGGCAAGTCCCACCCACGGGACCTTTGTCAGCCAGGGCCACGGTTTTGTTGTGCGACAAGGCGTCCGCAACAAGGTTGGCCCCGCTTCCTGATCCGATTATGACGACATCGTATTCTTTCATAGAACACCTCTTTAAAGAATTGTAGCAGTTTTTCGGGAAGAGTCAATTTAGGCTTTACTTGACGAAGGCAGGAAAGTACGTTATAAAAAAGAGACTTGCTGCATGGCGGATAGATAATTTTGCTTAAATATTCTTCAGGTATTGTGGTATACTTGCTCCACTCAAAAAGGCAGGGTGCTTAAGTGCGTTGCACTGTGAGCACCTCAAGAGGAATGAGACCCGGAAGTATTTGCGCATCTTACGACACGAGATGAAAACCATGTTGCGTTCCTTATTTCCACGAGCGTTTATCTTCGCAGCGGTAGTCCTGACCGCTGGCTGTAATGATCTACCGTGGGCACAGCTTTCTGCCGACCATATGGTTCCCAGTTGGATCGTAACCGTCGGTGCTGTTGCCCTGGTGATTGGGATCGGCATGATGGCAGGATGGAGGTATTCCTCCCTGCTCCGGTTGAACAGAGAATACAAGGGCTTGGTTGAGGAGCGCAACAAGGCTGAGGACGCTTTGCGGGAACGTGAAAAGAAGTACCGGCTGATATTCGAAAATGTTCAAGACGTCTTTTTTCAGACTGATGCGAGCGGAAACTTTATTGATGTCAGTCCCTCCGTCTTTCACTATTCTGGATTTTCACGGGATGAACTCATCGGCAAACCCGCATCCTCTTTCTATGCCGATCCGGACGACCGGGTGAGGCTTTTCCAGGCGTTGCAGAAATCGGGTGAGGTCGTCGATTTTGAGCTTCTTCTTAAGGCGAAAGAAAACAAGGCCGTCTATGCTTCCCTGAACGCCCACTTTTTGTATGACGCGTCGGGACAGCCATCGGGCATAGAGGGTGCCCTTCGGGACATCACGGAACGCAAACGGATGGAAGAGGCACTTCGAGAAAGTGAAGCCAGATTGCGCAATATTACGGATATGATCGGCGAGGGACTGTATGTGCTCGACGAACAGGGCCGCATACAATTTATGAATCCCGAGGCTGAAAAACTCTTGGGTTGGAGAGAACCGGAACTTTTAGGAAAAGATTTTTATGAGGTGATTCACTGCGAGAAGACCGATGGCACAAGCGTGACGACATCACAGTGCCCTCTCTTGAAGACCGTAGGCTTAGGTGGGACGTACCGTAGTGAGGACAACCTCTTCCTGCGCAAAGATGCATCACTGTTTCCTGTTGCCATTGTAGCAACCCCCCTCATGAAGCAGGGACAACTTGCAGGGACCGTGGTCGTGTTTCAGGACATCACCGATCGCAAGAGGATGGAAGCAGAAGTGGAAATGCTCAATGAAATCTTGGTGCGTCAGGCAACCACAGATCCCCTCACGGGCATTTCCAATCGGGTGAAGTTTACCGATGCGCTTAATATGGAGATCCGCCGGGCAGGACGATTCGGTACGGAGCTTACGCTCATCATGTTTGACGTCGATCATTTTAAGGATATCAATGACACTTATGGTCACCAAGCAGGAGATGAAGTGTTGCGTACCTTGACCAGCCTCGTCGGCCACAGCATCAGGGCGTCTGACCTCCTCGCGCGGTGGGGCGGAGAAGAGTTTATGATTCTTATCATTAACACGTCCCTGGAGAAGACGCGATCATTTGCTGAAAAACTGCGGCATATGATCGACATTCGGAAGTTTTCGGGTGTCGGGCATGTTACCTGCAGTTTCGGAGTGGCCCGGATGGAAGCGGATGATAATGAAGACCGCTTTACGCGAAGGGTGGACGACGCTCTCTATAAGGCCAAAGAAAAAGGGCGGAACCGGGTTGAGGCAGCGTAACCGGCGAATCAGAGACTCAAGGCCCCACCGAAACATGAAGGAGGGGAAAGACCCGTGCAGGGGGCGGATCCTGAGAACTGCCTGAAAAAATCGCAGGTAAAGTTCAGAACTTGTGATTTTGTCGAATCATTACCGATCCTCGTTCTGTCCTGGACTTGAAATACTCCCCTCCCTCTTGCGCGTGATGTTCCCGCATTGATGGCATGATAATACGAATCCGTTTTTTCGGGGTGCCTCAGGCTTTAAGTCCCGTGTTCCGCTGACCTCACCACTACGGATCTTGAAATTCCCCGCAGGGAATGCCCTCTTTCCCTTCATGATGCACTTTGAAGCTTCTTGTGCAGGTCCCGGTAAAAATCCGAGTCTGGCGATATTCTTAACCGCCTCTCCCCACCTGTCATGGCAACCTGATCCCCCTGAGTTGTTCTGGCGAGTATTTCCTGCCATGCATGAAATCCAATATCGCTTTCTCAAATCAGGGGAATCAAGCAGCGGCCGCAGTTCGCTTCACGGTTTGATCGTGAGATATACCGAGCCTCCCTCCCGGAAGACCAGCAAGAGCACCGTATCCTTCTCCCCAAGCTTCGATACCGCCTGGTCATAATCTTCCGCACTCTGGATCGTCTCGCGGTTCACTTCCTCGATAACGTCATTCACCTGCAGTAACCCCTGGGATGGACTGTCCGAGCTGATGTCGGTGATTACAACGCCATTTAAATTTTCCGGCACGTTCAGCTTATCACGCAACGTCGGTGTGAGCTCTTGGATGGTAATCCCCTTCAAGACGTTGCTATATTCCAATTTCTTGGCCGTCTTTTTTTCTTTATATTCACCCAGCGTCATTGAAACGGTTTGTTCCTTGCCTTCCCTGACAATCTTGACGTCGATCTTCGTCCCCGGGGCCATTGCGGCAACCATGTTTCGAAGGCTTGTTGAATCAATGACCTTTTTCCCCGCTAAGGCGACGACGAGATCGCCCCGTTTGAGGCCTGCCTTATCAGCAGGGCTGTCCTTTTCCACTCCTGAAATGAGTGCGCCTTCAGTTTCGCTAATGCCAAGTGATTTCGCGAGTTCCGGCGTGAGGTTTTGTATGCTCACACCCATCCAGCCCCGGATCACCTTGCCATGCTTGATAATGCTGTCCATCACCGTTTTCACCATGTTAGACGGAATGGAAAAGCCGATGCCCATGTATCCGCCACTGGTAGAAAAGATCGCCGTGTTGATGCCGACGAGTTCCGCGTTTGAATTCACCAGCGCGCCTCCGGAGTTGCCGGGATTGATTGCCGCATCGGTCTGGATAAAGTCTTCAAAATCAGCGAGCCCTATATTTGACCGTCCCACGGCGCTGACGATTCCCATCGTAATGGTCTGGTTCAAGCCGAACGGATTGCCGATAGCGAGGACAATATCGCCGGTCTTCAGTTTATCGGAGTCGCCCAATTTGAGCACGGGCAGAGTCTTTGCGTTGATCTTGATGACCGCAAGATCTGTTCTTGAATCAGTGCCCACAACCTTTCCCTTGAATTCACGCTTGTCATACAGTATGACCTTAATTTCATCTGCGCCCTTGATGACATGGTTGTTGGTCAGGATATAGCCGTTTTCCGAAACGATAACACCGGAGCCAAGGGCTGATGACTTAAACTTTCGTTTCTGCCCAGGATGCTCAAACTGGTCGCCAAAGAAGCGCCGGAAGAAAGGGTCGTTAAACATGTCGCCGAAGGGACTTTCTTCCATGGTAACCGTAGAGGTGGTAGAAATATTTACGACCGCAGGCCTTGCTGCTTCGGCAACTTCGGCGAGAGCATCGCTCAGCCTGCCGAGCAATTGAGAAGATTCGCGGGAAACAGTACCATCCTTCGCACTGGCGATGTTTGACGGCGACAGTCCCGCTATCAGTACCGCTGCGAGCATCCATGTCCATAACCTTTTGTACCCAACCTCATGCTTGATGAACGATAGCCTCATTGATATGGCCTCCTTGTTTTACCTCGCGGAAGAACATGAAAAGTCCACCCCGGATGTTTTCTGTTCTGAATCGAACACTCACCGAGTATTTGACACCACCAAATGAAAAAAGCTTAACTGCTCATCGTTGTAAACGGGAACGACAGCTTTCATAAATACTATACAATATTTTTTGCATATTGGTGAGAAGGATCGATATTGTTATATTTTGTGAATTAGTTCGAGCCTGGCACTGTCGAGAAAGAGAAGGTAACCATCCACCGATGCGAGATTGAACAGTTCTTTTAAGGCTTCACAGTAGATCTGGATCTGTGGCCGGTAATGGTCGGTCCACGTCTTGAGCGCCTCCTCACTTTCGATGAAAATTCCTTTGTAATCAACAATATATCCCTTGCGACCCTTTATGACCACACGATCAATGATGCCGCTCACAAGCGTACGCCCTCTCTTGTACAGGAAGGGAAGCTCGGAGTATACGGAGGCTTCGCGCTCAAATATCCAAGCAAGCTCTTTGTTTGATAGAATGGCACTCAGGAGGGACTTCATATCATCGATGAACCGAAGAAGTGTTGTAGTCTCGAGGGATACGAGGTCAACATACTCCGCGATAATTTGTTCGATCTGGTAGGAACCGAACTTTGCGTAATCTTCAAGACAGCGGTGAAGAACGCTTCCTCGCGTGAGGGGAGAGACTGCCCCGGCGGTCTCATGCTGCGCCGCTGCAAGTTCTGCTTCTGCTGTCTGTTCTATGAAATCTGTTGCCCTTTTCCATTCCAGTGACTGCGAAGGCGGAATCGGGGTGAGATTGTCGATGATGTGCTGAATATCTATTTGAGACGGCGGGGGTTGGAAGGGACTGCTCTGCTCGTGAGTTGCCGTACGCATGCGCTTGGCCTGTAACACGGGTTCTGCAGAATATTCATAGGTAGTGATGCCCGGTCCTGACTCTGTTTCAGAATCGAACAGCGGTTTTGGGGCTGCCAGGTGAAGATAGTCCAACCACGTAGGGTGCTTGAGCTGTTTTTTATCGTCCTTCCTCACACCAATCATGATCAGGTGGTCGCGCGCGCGCGTCATTGCTACATAGAGCAGCCTTTGATGCTCCCGCTTGAGTTCCTCCATTTCCCGATCCCATAGTTCTTTGTAGAGCGGGTTCCCCTCATCCTTGACGGCCATGCGCGTTTCGCGGCCCGATTCACTGATGATCACGTCCGGCCCGCGGGTGACTGACCGCTGCGTCTGATTCATGCCTGGAAGGAGCACAATGGGATATTCAAGCCCCTTTGCCTTATGCACGGTCATAATGCTGACCGCACCCTGGAAACCAGGCAGGTTCATATCTGCCGTGGCTTCACGCTGATCTGCCTCGCGGATGTTCTTGACCCATTCCACGAAGTCTTGGAGCGTAGTATATCCTCTGCGGTCGAATTCCCGGGCAGTGTCAAGGAGTTTATCGATATTGAATATCGCCTGGGGATTGCGTCTGCCAAATCGGACGTATGCACCAGTATCCTCAACGATCTTGTGGATAAGTCCCGATAGAGAGGCGAGCGCGGCGATGTTCGTCCAACTTCTCAGAAGATCCGCGGTAGAAGGCCTGTATTTCGCAAGTGCGCCGGCAATATCGCCTTGATCCTGCATGAGATCGAAAAGGTCCTTTTCCGTGAAGCCGAAGAGCGGTGATTTGAGTGCAGCCGCGAGCGAGAGCATGTCGGCACGGTTCCACAGAAAAAAAAGAATATAGATCAATGCCTGAATTTCGTCTTCATCGTAGAACCCGATGCCGCCCACAACGCGGAAGGGGATGCCGGCGGATTCCAGGGCGGCTTCATAATCTTTGAGCCTTGCGCGCGATTGGATCAACACCGCGCAGTCGCCATAGCCGGCAGGGCGTACACGCAAGCTGCTTTTTTCGGTGACCGTTCTTTTGTGCGACGGGGATCCAGGTATCTGTTCGAAAATCAGGGTCCCCGCTTCGATGACCGTCTTGATTTCTCGTGCGAGCAGTTCCGCTTCATGCAGGCCAACGGGCGCTCCTTCCGACACCGGCTGCGACAGTTCTATGAGCTTTACACTCCCTTTTTGGCTTTTCCGTTCCACTTCAGCTGGCTTGTATGAATCTCCCCAGAGTGTGCCAAAAACCTCGTTTACTATCTCAATGATTTCCGGAGTTGACCGGAAATTTTTATCCAGCGTAAGGATTTCGCGCGATGCTGCAGGTATATTTATTTCCATTTTTTTCCTGACGTCATCGAGGAGGCGGTAGTTGGCCTCACGGAAACGGTAGATGGACTGTTTCTCATCGCCGACGACAAAGAGTGTCGGCCGCATGGGCTTATCAGCTCCCACACCCGCGAAGATCTCCTCGGTCAGTTTGTTCACAATGGCCCATTGGATGTCGCTCGTGTCCTGGAACTCGTCCACAAGGATGTGGAGGATCTTTCGGTCAAGCCAGTAAAGGATATCAGGAGACTCCTGACCCTGAAGAAGGCGATAGGCATAAATTTCGAGGTCATCGAAATCGAGAAGACCTTCCCTGAGCTTCGATTCGTGATAGTTGCTCTCTGCATGCTGGTACAGGTGAAAGAGGCTCAAGGACTCGTACGCTGCCTGTCTGATTGCATACAGCGTCGACAGCCGGGCGAGCATCTCCTGAAGTGAGAAAAAGGCTTTTTCATATTCTTCACGGCCTGTGCCGCGATATTTCCCCTTTGCGATGTAGGCTTTTTTACGCGGCGTACCGTCCTTGTTGAAATACATTGAGGCAAGCGGTTTCGAGATCCGTATTGCGGACTCAATGGTTTCCGCGTTGGCCAGCAGGAGATGTTTCTCTCCCAGGCATTCTTCATAAAAACCAGGCTGTGATTGAAGGATTTGCTCCATGTGTCGGAGGGCCTGGCGCCATATCGCGCTTGCAATGAACTCCTTCAGCATTGATTCTGCCTGGTCTGTGTTCGTGCCGGCACGGATGGAGCGCATTAAGCCCGCGGGTCCGCCAGCATCGATTTCCATCCGTTTCAGCTTGCTTCTGATGGAGATCAAATACTCTAGTGCCGTAGCAAGCTCATCAGCAGTGAATGCACCGAGTGGACCCATGGTCCCGGCATCGCGGCCCGATTCCTCAAGAGCTGCCTCGATGGCAGTTTGAACTTTATGTGTCTGGTCCCGGGCATCAAGCACCCCGAAATCGGGCGGCAACCCTGCCTCAAGGGGATAACGTTTGAGGAGGTTCATGCAGAAGGAGTGGATGGTGGATATGCGGAGGTCTTGCCTGCCACGGATGATTTTTTTAAGCATGGCCTCGGGCAGGTCATGCATCACGCGCTCTTTAATCTCTGCTGCTGCCTTGTCCGTAAATGTGATTGCCACGGCCTGATCGATGTTGAGACCGCGCTTATCCAGCTCATCCAGGAGTGCCAGATACCGGTCCTTGAGCGCGCGTGTTTTGCCGGAACCGGCAGAGGCCGAAAGGTGCACGGATTTGGAAGGGTCTGCTGTTTTAGTCACAGTCTGGTTTTTGGAGTTGGTCGGCATGTTCTTGTCGTGAACAGGGGTGCACAACCCGCCATTACGTTTCTTCCTTCTTGCACATCATATCGATCGGACAGTATCGACACCTATTCTCGTCCAGCGGGATTGAGCTGAACTCTCCTGCGAGGATCCTCTCGATAGCCGTACGTGCCTTACTCATGCTCTGCTTCAAAATTGCTTCGAACTCTTCAGCACTCTTGGAGCTTGCTTTCGGCTTTGATGACGGATGATCGTCGCGTTCTTCTTTATTATAGAGCACTACGTCGCGTGCGCCCCCGTCAGTTTTGCCCGCGAGATCATAGTACACGAGCCCAATGGGTTTCGTAAGCGCTGGGCCGCTCTCTTTTAACGCTGCTTGCGCCATGGCGGCATAGAGCGGCAGCTGGAAGATGTCCTGCTCAATGCTCATTTTCGGCAAAGGGTATTTACCGGTTTTGTAGTCCACGATCATGAAGTTGCCGTACTGGTCCGCGTCAATACGGTCAATTTTGGCCGAGAGTTCGATTTCTTCGCCGTTTGAAAGGACGAAAGGGAAATGATCGATCTTCTGTTCCAGATAAGCAGGGTTCATCCCCTGTTTCCAGAATTCTTCCTCTCCATCGAGAAACCGCTCGGCCATGACGGTAAGGAACAGTTCCTTCTCGCGCCGGTTTCGAAAGGTGTCAGCATCATCTGCAAAGGCAGCGTCTGCCAATTTTCTTAAGAGTCCCCGTGCCTCAACTCTGCCCTCTCGCGTCACCGGATTTCTCCAGGCGAGATAAAAATTTTTGAGGATGGTGTGCACCTTGCTGCCGCGGTCAAGCGGAGAAATGTCTTCAGTCGCCTCCTCCAGGGGTTCAAGGCCCAAGACCTGCGTGACCAGGTAATCATAAGGACAGCGAAGATAGAGATCGAGCTCAGTGACCGAGAATACACGTTTTTGTTTCGGGAGGACTGCCTGGGTGGATGCCGTTGGCGCATATGCTATTGCCGCTGCGATGCCGGCCGTACCATGAATGCCAGAATTCAGGAGGTCCGTCAGTCCCTGATCGCTCTTTACAAGACTGACCGCCTTGGCAAGTTCGGGAATACTGTGACTATCTTCAATCTTCAAACTGCACTGGATGCCGGACGTCTTCCCTAGGCCGCGGTTTATCAAACCGCCCTGCTTGAGCGGTGTTAGCTCCTCAAGGAATGGCGACGGCACCACGGGCCGATCCCCTTCATTCTCGGGATACGTCAAGGTAATCTTGTCCGCCGAGAGCAAGAGCCGATAGAAATGACCAGCCGCGTTCAAACGCGCTTTTTCCAGTGTCCGCACAGCCATGGCTTCCAACAGCTGTTCGGGCAGGAATATATTTTGAGGAATGCGCTGAGGAAACACACCATCGTTCAGACCGCCGAGATAGATCTCACTCCAGGAATGCCCCATGCTTTCTTCGAGTCCCAGGATTTGCACGCCACCCTCATCCTCGGGCGGAACCTGATAGCGGGTATGCATAAACGTCCTCTTGAGGAGGAAGAACCATTCAGGGAACGTATATCGGTAATCAGGGAACAATTTCCCGGCCTGAGAAAGCGAAGTGAGGGTGTCCTGCATTTTATTAAACGCTTGCAGATTGATGTTCAGGGGTCCTCTGATTAGCGCCACCCGGGCGCCGACTCCGGCCCATGTCATAAGATGCGAAAAGCGATCCATCCAAACAGAAAGCGGGGCCGTGTCTTTCCGGGAGAATGGTTCGAGGACGTCGAAGAGGTCCTCGAGCGGCCCGCAGATACTGTCATTACCCTCCTTACCCGGAACATGAAGCCTCAGCGCAGAGAGCAGTTTGTGCTTGCCGCCCGTTATGCGACTGTGACGGATGAACCTGTCAAGAGCGGGGGCGAGCTCCGGGGTCTCACCGAATTTCAGGAGAGCAGAGCTGAAAATGCGTAGGAGTGACGGGCCTGAGAAATCTTCCTGGCATGCTCGAAGCAGGGACACGACCGCGGCTGCCACAGGAGAGGTGCTGAGCTGCCTGCCGAGGGCGCGGTTGTAGGGGATCCCGTAATCGGTAAAAATCTCTTCAACGAGGGGGGCATACTCGTCGAGTCCTGGAAAGGCAACGAGGACCGAGTCAGGCAATGTCCCTTGTTTTAGCGACTGCTTCACGCCGGAGGCAATGAGCGATACTTCTTCGCGGGCATTGACGGTGGAGAGCAATCTGATGTCTTTTGAAAATGACAGGGGATCGGGTGCTTCCGCGGATGATGTTTCGAACGCTCTCTCCGAGAACAATACCGAGGAGAGGAACCGCTCGCCCGCGTCGGGTGCATCGCCGCCCGCTTCGGGAGCCGCCCCCAGCTGCGAGAGGAAATCTTTGGTCAAGCTGAGCGGGTGAAAAACGGATGCTTTTGTTATGAGTTCCGCGGAGGTGGCCTGTACGATGCATGTGCAGTTCTCGCGAACGGCCGTTTTCCTGAGGATATCGGTTTCAATTTTCCCCGCATCGTGAATGCCGTCGAGAATGATCCTGGTATAGCCGGCGAGGGCTCCCGATTCGACATGGGCTCGCAGGTGCATACGCATGCCGGCAGGGTCTGTGATGTTCCTGTACTTGAGCTCTCTCTCGTAGTCACGGTAAACGGCAATGAGCAGCATTACCTGCGGCTTATCTGAAAAATCTTCCCCCATGATCCTGCGGGCAAGCTCATCGGCGCTTACGCCGGCCGCGGACAATTGCTCAATCATTTTTGCGAGTGCAGCGGAGAGGGCAGGTGCAAGCAGGTCAGGTTTCTGGCCGAACAGATGGCCGCTGGTGAGGTGTCCTTTGACAATGCCTTCGAGCAGAATGATTCTGCTGTTTTCGTCGATGAGGCGGGGACCCTGCAAAGGGGCGTACAGACGTTCAAAATGCTGGTGGAGCGTCCGGATCTCGGGCG
>Ga0187779_10000676_pt1 | contig 22721 bp, 21 predicted proteins | sample 1015_Q2_SP10_10__FD_132435 | JGI IMG/M metagenome (GOLD analysis project Ga0187779, IMG submission 132435) | Tropical peat soil microbial communities from peatlands in Department of Meta, Colombia - 1015_Q2_SP10_10_MG | ecosystem: Environmental > Terrestrial > Soil > Wetlands > Peat | place... | reverse complement strand
TTCAGTTTAGCTGGGAGATACTTATCGACGATATACGCAAGTCCGTAGCGACTGAAAGCTTCCTGCTCCGCCTTTCTCTTCACTTTTAGAAAAGTTGCAATCTCCCGCTTCCAAAGCTTACCGTCGTACCTAGGGTCCTTTTCTAACTCGTAGAGTCGCTTGACGTCGAGATCGGTAAGGGGGTCGCTGGGCAACTTATAATTCACTATATCTGAAGCCCAGACTCCAGCCCACTTGGCGTCAGGAGTATTCAGCTCTCTGAGATGAGCAGCATTGGCTGATCCGGCGATGATGACGTTTGCAATGTGCATTCCCCATGGGTCTGCATCACAGAATATGTAGACTGGCAGTTTCAGCTCCTTATTCATTCGGCGTATGAGTCCGCGTGTAGCTCGAGGAGCCTGGCCTGCAGTGTGAATCAGCAAGGCCTTGTACTTCTCGTGAACCCTTTCCTCAATGAACCTGGTGAACAAACCTCCCTTCTCTATCGCAATAATCTTGTCAGCTTTACATTCGACAAATTCAGAGTTCGTTAATGCTGGTCCAATCATCATCCCATCAGGATGAGAGGAGAGATTGAGCGTCTTTCCTTCATAGCCCGGAACCGTGTACTGTATGGTGAGGTCTCCGAATATTGCGCTGCGTTCCTCTGGAAAGACATTGAAGTCCTCGCGCGGGTGTCCGAGCACTGTCTCAAGATCAGTGATTATGTCATCGCTCTCAGCCTGGTCTGAAAAACTCATCTCGTAGGCCTGTGCAGAGTAGAAGACGTCTCGTAAGGTCGAGGTCTTCGCCTCCCGCGTGAGTTCATCAACGAACGATCCGGTCCAGACGAGCTGCGTTAAGGGTCTTACGTGCCTTATGTTCCGTGCACTCCTCCGCACGAAGTGATCGCCTAGGACATATTGCCTCGTAGCTTGATCGTATCGGATGTTCGTGATTGACCGACTGGGCATCCTGATAGATGGCCATTGCTTTTGAGACAGTTGCGTGTAAAGCCGTTCGCCTAACCCTTTGAGGCTTGACAGTACGGTAACTTTCTTCTGCTCAGCCCGGTTGGGGGATTTACTCGTCGTCTTGGTCTTCGATTTCCTCTTCATGAGTCAAGACACTCTTTAGCATCGGAGTAACGTCGGGCGGTTTACTCTTCTTCGCAAGTTTCGATGAGAAGATGGCTATCTTGGGCAGGTACTTTTGGAAGACATCGAGTCTGCGCTTGTCGTGCGCGAGGTTTATCTTTTTTGAAAGAAAAAGCGAAAGCCGCCTCGCCACTTCCCTAACAGCATTTAATATTTCTCTTTCGACGTCCGGACGATCGGCAATGAATTCTTTTCCAACAGTCTTGTATGGCACCTTTGTGGAGCAGATATGAACGAAAACTGCGATCGGCATATCGAGGGTTGCTTTGTAGTGTCGCCAATCGACTTCTGTGTTCACAACTTTCCATGAGACGTCACTCGCCTCATCGAAGAGCAACGGAATCTTGTTTGCAAATCGGAACAGTTTGAGACCTGTTCCAGACTCAATTTGGCCGCCGTAAGCCACTCCAACTTCTACGATGAACGGAAATCCCGCATAGGCGGATGGTTTCCGTTGATAGACGGCCACAAACTCTGGAGAGAGCTCCTTCCTGATGCCTGCTTCGAGCAGTTCCTCCCCTAGTGGTGATAGACAGCTTGCGTCGGGCGCGAGGAATTTGTAATTCTTCATTGCATTGACGATTTGGACAATCTCGTCGGCGGAGAGTTTCTTCGGATTCTTCTTGGGCGAAATGTTGACTTGGGAGAGAAATGAAGTTGCGATTGTCTTGCCCACTCTGTGAAAATGGGACTTTAGGAATGAGACTAGAGTTCGTTCCTTGGTGAATTCGATCAGGCGTCTCATGGTTTCGACGTCGACACCATACGGATGAGGGAGGGTTTCTTGCGGGGGTTTAGGCATTTGCATAGTCGCTCGATCAAACTGGTAAAATCGACCTCTAGGGTCGACATAGGTTATTGTTGCATACGGGGCTACGATTGCCGTCTGCATCAGGTATTCGAGGATCTTTGGCATGGCACGAGTGTAGTCAGCTTCCGTAGCGAAATCAATTACAGTTCCGTGCCATCGATTGTCATTAGGAAGGGTCTTGTGGCTCAGGATCATGGGTTTGTTCTTTTGAATGTCTATTGTAATCTCATAATGGTGAATCTTATTATGGCCGGTGCTAGACTTTATGCTGGCCTTTCCGTGCGTTGTGATTTGTCCGTATAGTATGGCCATCTTGCCTCCTAGGCCAAATGTTCCTCTAGTCTGTCGCAACTTGTACTTGGAGCCGAAGAGTACTTGACCAAATGCGGAGGGAATAATGTCGTGAGGTATGCCAATTCCGTTGTCTTCAACGTGAATTCGGTAGACTCCGGGGCCGTCCGTGGGTCCTGATTCATGTGAAATCCTTAAGTAAATCTCGGGAGGAATTTCACGTGTCTCGCATGCGTCCAAGGCGTTCTCTATGAGTTCGCGGACGGTTGAGTAGATTGCGCGGGTTGGGTTCGTGAATCCCGCGATGTCTCTGTTTCGATAGAAGAAATCAGCTGCTGAAATTTCCTGGAAGACTTCTTGAAGTGACAATTGAGTTCGCCTATTTGGGAAAGTCTCCAAAATGGGTTTGTTGGTTTAATCCGCGATTACACTGGTGGTTTCTGCCAAAGTTCAAGGGTGTCTCTCTTCTTGCTTTCGCTCTTTATCTTTCTAAGTAATTTGTACACTGTGGAATGCTGTTTCCCTTTAAGAAGTAATTCTATTGCTTCTCTTGCGGCAGTCACTGTTTCAAATTCGCCGAGCATCGAAATAGTGTGTCCGTAAACTGAAACTTGAGCATTCGTCATTTCCTCTATTAGTCGTCGAATCTTTCCTTCACGACCGATCACACGCCCTTTCAATCTGGCAATGTCTCGCTCGTTCCTACCAAACGTTTCACGAAGATCGATGATGTCAAGAACAATGTCATCGTCGGTTAATTTGAGGGCTCGTTCAGGTGAGAAGCCTCGAGCGATAGCCACGACGACGTCTCTGGCTCGAAGGATTGTCGTTGGATCATCGGAGCCCGACGCGGGAACGATGTCAACAATGCCATTTTCGCTCTCAATTATAATCTGAGCCTTGAATGCATGTTCTATCTTATTCTTGGTTGAGCCTTCTTTACCAATCAGGACTCCAAGTCTATCGAGGGGAATTGTTGTGCTGACTTTAGTTTCCATTCTCGCCAGTCACCCACGGCTTGAGTCTCTCTAAGGGCGCTACGGTGACACCTATCTTCCCGAAATATTGGTTGAGTTGAACCAAATCCCTTTCCAGGAAGACATGTGCCATTTCGTGTTCTACAGTTACTGCTTGCGCGAAGTCAATCAAGACGGGTTCCAAACCATCCATCATAATATTATACTCGCTTAGATCGCCGTGAACCAGTTGAGCCTTTTGATAAAGCAGTCTGACGGATTCCGCGATCTTGTCATAGACCTTGGCTGGGTGATCGAGCAGAGTCTCCCTGAGCAGAGGGGCCGGCCCGTCGCGGCCTCCAATAAACTCCATCAATAGTACGTTTCCGATGATCTTTATGGGGGTAGGCACACGTACACCTCCAGATTTAGCCTGTTGAAGGTTCTTGTATTCCTTCAATGCCCATAAATTCACGAGTGACCGAGTATCCCGTCTGACGTTCTTGAATCTTTGATCTCCTTGGATGTACGCGAGCCTCCCTCTGTTGAACTCACGCGAGGTTGTGAGGAATATCTTGATCGCGATTCGTCTGTTGTCTTTTCCGAGTCCCCAGTAGATACGGGCTTCCTTTCCTGAACGAAGTACACCGTGAATGTTCTTCAGGTACCCGCGATTGAGCATCTTGTAGACAATCATCAGGGTTGATCTATCGAATACTTCTTCGAGGGCATCCATCTCCTCGCTTCGCTTTTCCTTCATGAGTTCCTGAACTTCATAACGAGCTACCCTTCGGCGTAGCTTACGCTCTACTCTTGATTCCAATCACAGCACAGCCTCTGAGCGTTCTTCCTTCCTGAAAAATCAGATAGCAAGTCGACCTTGACTTCGGAGCCAATTTGACTGGCTCTCAGTGTACCGCCAAAGGATGTCTCCTCTGGAATCAACTTGAAAGTCCCATGGGGCGACCAGTACTACGTCGCCCACCTTGATCCAAACTCGGCGTTTCATTTTACCCCTTATTCTGCATACTCTCTCATGACCGTCACCACATTTGACCATCAACCTGTCATATCCAAGCATTTGGGTTACAATCCCCAGCATTTGCCCTTCCTCGGGCATAACCATCTCTCGAAGTTCGCCCTCACTCAGAACCTTCTTCTTTCCCACCCACTTCACCGGTTCAATCACGTTGTGCGACTTGAAGGTATTATGCGTTTTCCATTTGGCCCTCAAATACGCACGATCTGGACATGTGGGACCCCTGCAATTCGAACGATCGCTGATGGATCAACTAGCTGTTCTTGCACGGCGGCTTCCACGATACAGTTGCCGACTAAGTTTGCTACGTCGGCAGAGTCAATTTCGCGCAAGGCCTGAGTTACTGATGTCCTAGTGCCTCCATAGAAATCGGATTTCACTTCAAGTTTCAGTTTCCCTTCTCGAAAAGTCTCACCGATTAGGCCCGAGTCACAGGCAGCGACTAATCGACAGTTTGGGTCATGAAATACTCTTACGTATACTTCATCCACTTCTTTTTCACTTCTACCCTGGAAGGACTGAGGATCTTGCGCCACAAGCCTCACACCGGAGGAAGAGGTATCGCCCTTCCTTCTCCATCTTCGTATCAGGACGGTTGCAGATCGGGCAGATAACGAATCTTTGAGCGTAGATGGTTAACAACCTAGTAACGGTTCCGACGTCGAACTTGCCCTGAAAAATCGCTCTGCTACCGTCAAGCGAAGCCGCTGTGGCCATCTCCCTTGACAGGAATTTCAATAAGTGATGTGGGTCTCGATTCATTACGTTGCTAATGTCACCGAAATTCTGAACGATCGTCCTCCTCCCCATTCGGATACCAACAACCTTAGGGATCTCGAACCTCTCCCCTGTTCCAACCGTCTTGGGCAGGTTCGAATATGCCTTGTCGAGCAACTTCGCATAGTCTTCGCTCAAATTCTACCAGCATTAGAACAGGATAACGAGCCACCTATTTGTTGATTCCCTTTTCCACAACTTCTCCAGCAAACTCCACAATCATTGTAAAGAGCTTCCAAGATTGGATGTGAGCATATGTGGAGGAGTCCGCTATGGGAAAATGGATAGTGAACGCTGCATGGCCTTACGTGAATTCCGTACCGCACCTAGGCACCTTCGTCCACTTGCTGAGCGCGGACGTCTTCGCTAGATATCTACGCCTCAAAGGAGAAGAAGTTATCGCGGTCACAGGGTCAGACGAACATGGAACACCTATAGAAATCGAGGCGATAAGACGAGGGATCCAGCCGAGAGAATTGACAGATCAAATTCACAGTGAGATCTGTCGGCTACTTCAAGCGTATAACATTAAGCTCGACAATTACACTCGAACGGAGAGCCCCGTACACATTCAGTTCACGCAGGAACTCTACCGTAAACTGTACGACAATGGCTACGTGTATACCCAAAGCGTGAACCTGCCTTATTGTGAGAAGGACCAGCGCTTTCTGCCCGACCGCTTCGTCGAAGGAAAATGTCCTCACTGCGCGTTTGAAACGGCGCGCGGTGATCAATGCGATTCATGCGGTCGAGTACTTGACCCGCTCGAATTAATCGCGCCCAAGTGCATATTCTGCGGGTCCACCCCAATTATAAAATCGTCTACGCACTGGTTCTTTGATCTACCGAGATTCCGAGACAAATTGCTTTCAGTCTTGGCTGCGAACAAACAACTTCCAGAGAACGCGCGGAATTTTTCTCTCAGATGGTTAGAGGAAGGATTGAAACCACGTGCGTTAACGAGGGACAACAAATGGGGCGTCCCCGCGCCATTTCCTGGAGCAGAGGGAAAGATCATCTACGTCTGGTTTGAAGCAGTGCTAGGATATGTCTCTGCGTCAATCGAGTGGGCACAGAATGCGGGCATGAAGGATAAGTGGAAGGATTTCTGGTTCGATAACTCAACTCGTAATGTGCACTTCATAGGGAAAGATAACATCCCCTTCCACGTAATCATTTTCCCCGCACTCCTTTTAGCCACTCATGAGAACTACGTGCTCCCTTGGCAGGTGGCCTCGACCGAGTTCATTCTATTCGATGGTCAGAAGTATTCGAAGAGTAAGAAGATCGGCATCTGGATGGATGACGCGTTAAACGTTGCTCCTGGAGAATATTGGCGCTACGTGCTAATGGCGATTAGGCCCGAATTGCGCGATGCCAATTTCACTTGGCGAGATTTCGAGATGCACGTGAACAGTGAACTTAACGACGTTCTTGGGAACTTTATTCACCGCACGTTGGTATTCATTAGCAACAATTTCGATGGGAAAATTCCCCAGCCAGGCGTCTTGGATGAAAAAGATGAGGAATTCAAGAAGCAGATCACTCAAGTGCCTAATTCCATTACGGCATTGCTCGATAAGTTTCAGCTAAAGAGTGCACTCGCGGGCATAATCGAGCTTGCAAGGACGGGCAATCAGTACTTGAGTGAGCGGGAACCATGGCATCTCATTAAAGTTGACAGAGAAAAGACCGCAACTACGCTCTTCCTTGCGTCACAGCTAGTGCGGACTCTGGGGATTCTTATTTCGCCATATCTGCCTGAGACGGCTGGTCGAATATGCAACCAACTGAGAGTCACACGGGATTCGGAATGGGCCGTAGCAGGAAAATTCGATCTCGAACCGGGACATCAGATCGCGCAACCTGAACCATTGTTTCATAAGATAACCGTTCCAAAAGCGTAATGAGAGATCCCGAATGTCCTACCTGAGGATTGATATGCACGTTCACACCGAAGGTTCTCCTGATGCTCATACGAGGGTTGATGATCTACCGAAGATAATCAAAGCCAAAGGTCTGGACGGAATTGCAGTCACTGAACATAACCGCTTTGACCCTCCTAGATTTGACAACGTGATCATCATCCCAGGAGTCGAAATCTCTTCTGCTGAGGGACACATTGTTGCACTCGGCGTGCATGAGATCATTCCTCGTCAACTCTCGGCTGATGAGACAATACAAAGAATCCATGACCAAGGTGGAGTTGCGATTATACCACATCCCTATGATCCCGTGTGCGAATGTGTGAAAATCTCCAACCTCAAAGTGAAGCCTGACGCAGTAGAGACTATGAACGCGGACGCCCTGTCATTTGGAATTTCAAATTACCTCGCTAGAAGAGATGCAAAGAGATTTAATCTTCCTCAAGTGGGAGGTAGCGATTCACACATTCCTCAATCAATAGGAGACTGTTACACTCTTGTTGACTGCTCCACCCGAAATGTGGATGACATCCTGAACGCCATTCGCAAAGGAAAGACACAGCCAGCTGGACACGCGACCTCCTTGGCCAACAAGTGGCGGAAGCTCAGTTACAAATTCAAGTAAGAAGATTGAATCTATTCGATTTGGTCGAGTCCTAGTGCTAGGGCCATTTCCCTTTCCTCATCGGATTCAGGCTCAAGCTCGTCGAGAGTTATAGAGAGTCTTCTTGACGATGGTGAGTAAGGGAAAGCTATCCCGGTTGCAACTAGGAAGATGCTAGTCTCAACGTCACGTTCCATCGAAACGATTGTATTCGAAGGCTGCAGTGCTCTCGTTATCCATCTTGATGCGAGGTTCAGGGCTTTCCGGCTGGTTTCCCGGCCGGAAATATGTAGAAAGACTTCGGGTTTGCGTGAGAATTCGGTAACCGGCAATAATGCCCTCAATGCCCTGAGAAGGGCTTCTTCAATATTCGAATTTGACCAGGCTGCGGTGACTCTTGCTAGTTGTCCTCTCTTTAGCATACTCCTGAACGGTTTGCGACATGAGGCGTTAGCTAACGTTTCACGAATCTCAAGTGCGACGTCCGAATACTCTAACCTGATAAGACCGGAAGTGGATGCGCTTTCCGTCTTGTCTACGATCATGACGGTGTCACAGAACAGGTGCATTAGTCGAAGATTTCGCGCTGTACCCCAGTCAGTGAGGTTTGTGGCGGAAACGAGGCCAATTAGAAGTGAGCTACTGCTCCTCGCTAGTTCAGCAGCCTGCTGCACCTTAGCGCGCTTAACTTGGTTCCCTGCAATGAAGATAATGCCAGGAAAACGCTCTGCCACTAATGTTCCGAATGGTTCGTGGCAAGATTGATCCAGTGCGTCAAGATTGCGTAGAGCCACGTCATCAACTTCGACCCTGCCTCGTTCCAATGATCTCTGCACAGTCGACCGATCGAAAAACCGGTTGAAGCGGGCATACAAGGGAGATTGCTTGAGGCACTTCAATTCGGATGAAACTGTACGTGTCAGTTGCGCACGAATGAGAGAAGAATTCGAACGCCGTTAGCCTCCGCCCACTGGCGGTATTATTGCGAAGGTGCAATCCTGTGTGAGCTGCGTTTCAAATCCTTTAGGCGCAGAGATTAGACTGTCATCCACTAGGAATTGGAGATTTGGTCGCGGAAGGGCGGTTTTCGGATCAAAGATGTACTCTTTCAATTGCGTGTGCCTTGTCACAATGATCTTTAGAAGGTCCAGGACGGTGGTTCCTTGAGTTAGTGACAGAACTTCATCGCGCACGTTGACCATTTCCCGTACTATCGCGAAATATTGCACTCTCACGTTCATGGCGTTTCACTCAAGTCAACTGTACAGTCTGACACCCCTTCAGCCACCGTCAATATTACTCAATTACGGTCTATGACCATATTAAATTAGTTCGCCTTGCTTCAACTTCTAAGAGGGTAATCTGGCGATGTCACTTGTTGATCCTTCTGCCTTCGTTGAGAGAAGGGATCTCTTGGGAGTGAATACTCGCGTCCGGCCTGGGGTGCGAATTGAAGGAGAAGTGGAGACGGGTCGAGACGTGCTAGTTGATTCAAACGCAATAATTCTAGGCCCTGTGAAAATTGGGGATGGAACGTACGTGGGATCTCATTGCCTGATTGGGCATCCGAACGTTTCGGAAATGGCGGGATTGTGGCAGACGCGTCGGACAGGTTCAAAAGATCAGACGATCATTGGAAAGAATTGTGTGATTCGGTCGGGTACGACTATTTACTCTGCGGTTAAAGTGGGTGATGGCACAGTCTTCGGTCACAATGTCGTGTTACGCGAGGAAGTAGTAGTGGGGAGTGGGACTAAGTTAGGTACAAATGTTGTTGTTGACGGAAAGTCGAATATCGGATCAAACGTTTCGATACAGACTGGAGTGTACGTGTGCACCTATTCAACCGTTGAAGAAAGTGTCTTCTTGGGTCCATGCTGCGTCTTTGCGAATGACAGATACATGTGTCAGAAGAAGTTCAAACTAGTCGGACCGACCGTGAGGAAAGGGGCAAGCGTAGGAGCCAACGCTATTCTATTTCCAGGCATCGTCGTTGGCGAAGGCGCGGTTATAGGTTCACAGGCCATGGTGAACAGAGATGTGCCTTCGAGGAGCATTTACGCTGGTCTCCCGGCCAGGAAGATTCGAGATCTGCCACCGGACTGGCGTTCTTCACTGCTCCCGAGCTAAGAGAACATCCGCCAGAATGGATAAATATTGAACGTCCTATTGACGGGGCAGTTCAATATTCGGACACCGATGAAAGCGGAGCAAAGCTGAGGTTGAAAACCAAACTGTATGTTTCTGGCCTATTTCTAGTTCTAATTCTAGGAATTGTCGTCCCGCATGTCTCAGCTGCCGTGACGGCAGCTAATTCCCCCTCAGGAGTTGGAATTGAGGTTCTAAGAACCGTCTCGCTAGGACAATTCGGAGTTGTTCACATCACTGACGCGTTTAACGTTACGAATGACGGACCAGGTTCAACATCTTATCTTGATTTCGGCTTCCTTAAGCAGTATCAGACGAACTTCTATTACGTCTCAGCCCAAGATAATCTTGGCAGAGCACTAACAATTGACGCAAACGTCAATTCAACCTCTGACTTCTACTGGCTACGAGTCCATTTTGCTCAAGAACTCGGAGCCGGCAGGACATACAAATTCACCGTAATCTCCGTATTCAATAATCTGATCGGCGTAGTGGGAACCGGATTCGAATACAACTTCACAGCTGCACCAGTGCTTACTCAGGACGCCCAGGTCGCCAACGTAACCCTACTTGCTCCGCAAGATTCCTCTTTCGTCACAATACCAAACTCCACCTATGTGACGACTCGCGTAAACGGATTCCCCGCACTCGCAAACGCGTATAAACCGTGGAAGGCCTACTCGAAGGACACATTCTACGGACCGTTTCGATCTGTAACGCAACAAATACTCGACTTGATCTCCGCTGAACGTGACATAACAATTGGAAGAGACGGGTCACTGTCGGTAGCGGATAGCTACGCGTTGTTCAACCCGTCCATAGCACTAACCAGCCTCCCTCTCACACTGCCCGACGGAGCGAATAACATTATGGCATATGATCCTGTGGGTGCAATGTGGGGTACTCCTCAGAATCCGGGATCGCCATACCAAGTGTCTGTCACTCCAAGGTACGGCTCGTTCAAGGGTAACGAGTTCTTCAACTTCACCTTAACATACAATTTGCCACCATCAGAATATCTCAAGCAAACCACATGGTGGGGAGGATACAACCTCACGATGCCATTGTTCAACGATGCCGAAGACCTGCTAATTCCGCAGGCAACTGTCAGAATCCTTACCCCTGGCGGAGTGGCGTTGGGAGATCTCAAGATTCCACCACAATCGGCAATCACACCAAACTTCAACGTAAGCGCAGATTATCGGACGATCAAAATTCAGGATGTTACCAGCCTCAACAATCTTACGTTTGGAATGGCTGTCAATTATTCGCCATTCTGGTCTGCCGTTCGCGTACTTCCTTGGGTATTCCTGTTGGAGGTAATTGTTTTCGCAGCAGTCGTCGTTAGTAAGTACAAACGTGGTCCGGAACTCGCGGTACCTGTACCCGTGGAACGACTAAGAGAATTCGTAGGCCTCTACGATGAGAGGATCGCACTCTCAAGGGAACTGCTGGCTATGGAGGAAGACGTGAACAGAGGTAGCCTCGTAAAGCACGAATTCAGAAGACGGAGTAAAGTGATCGACGTTCGTCTAGACGAGATTAACAAATCACTTATGGAGGTAAAATCAGAACTCCGCCTGGTAAGTCCGCGGTATGATGAACTGATCAGACGAATTGACAGGGCGGAAGCAGAAGCGGAAGCTTCACGCGCAAGCACGGACGAAGTCCGAAGCCAATACCGCGCCGGCAAGATGACACGAGAAGCCTTCGACACGGTAATGAACGATATATCCAAACGAATAGACAGAGCAGAGTCAGTCGTGGAGACCATCATTATCACTCTAAGAGTGGAAGCGCGGTAACAAGTTACCTTATAGACAACCGGACACCTTGTGCTCCATCCACAGCAACCAGGGTCCGTAATGAGTCAGGTTGAGATCGAAGAACTCGAGGCATGGATTCGGCATGTACTCGCCTCCAGAATTAATCAAGCTGAAAAAGAAAGAGACAAGTTACTCGCGGACATCACAAAGGCTGTCAATGCCCTTCCCGAATACTGTAATCAACTTTCGAAGAAAGCCGAACAGGACATGGAATCAAAACACGACAATAGAGCTCAGTTCAAGGCTGCGAAGACCCTCAGCAGGGTGACTACGCTAATTGCTGGAAGATCAGTTACCCTCCCCAACGAAAGAGACACAACCTCGTTAAGGACTCTCCAACGCGAACTATCCAAAACCGCCTCGGAAGAAGCACGGACTAGAGCTGAACACCTCAATCAGATCAGACCATTCTACATCATAGATACGATGACTCTTGGCGGAAACATAGACAAGCAGCGTCGATTGAGTGACGAACTTCACAACTTCCTCATGGGGCGCGGGGGAATCCTGAAGTCATTAGAAGATCTGGATGAGAAACTGAATTCACTAGACAAACTCAGATCGACTAGAGATTCGATTTCCGCGCAAAGAAAATCTCTTGAGGAAAAACTTGCAGAAGCGACAAAAACTGATGAGACCCTGAGACAACAAGTTGACCGGGTACGGCAGAACCAGAAGATGAAAGAGTACATGCAAATTGACAGAGAATTGCGTGGGTTACGAGTGGAACTTCTGCGCACTGGATTCAGCCGGTTGGGGAGACCGCTTAGAAAGCTGGCATCTCTGTCAGAGCGCGGCAGCTATCCCCTACCGATTGAAGTGAGAGAGAGCATTAATGAGTATCTGAGAAGACCCTTCGTGACTTTCATAAGCGATGAGGAAGAGTACCCGAAGCTGAAGAATGTCATGTCGGCACTGTCCCATGCCGTCTCAAGCGGGAAATTAGCCCTCAAACAGAGAGAAGCGAAAAAAGTGACCGATCGAACTGAAGAGGTTGTCTCACGTAATTCGCTCTTAGCGATTCAGACGAAGGCAAAGGCTCTGAAAGATAGATACGACCAGTTCATGATTGACCCAGAGACGGCGTCACTAGTTGAGGAAACGAAAACGCTGAGACAGAAGGGCCGAGAGAACCTGAAACTCAAGAACGGACTTGATGATGAACTCCGTAGAGCCTCCGAGATTGAATCGAAAGCTAATGATCAGATAGCCGGTCTGACGGAGGAGATCGAACACTTTTCAAGTAAATTGGCGGGCGTAGAGGTCAAGATAAAGCCACCTCAAACTAGATAAGGACTCTAATTCGCTGTTTCGAAACCAAACCCCTTAAGAGGCTCTTACCCAAATCCGATTTCTTAGAAACTCTGATCTGGCTTTTCTTGCCAACGGTTGCAGAAAACAGATACTCATCACCGACGTAGACGTTTGCAACTTTACCAGTAAGGTCCTTATCGAAGGTCATGTCCAATCGATTACCAACTTCCTTGATTTCGTATTGAACTTCCTTACCTGAACTGGGAGCGAGAGGTTCAACATCCAGTTTAATGCCCAACTTCTCCTCAAGCCGATTGATAGTCACCCCTTTCTTTCCGATTAGTATGGGCACGATGTCATTGTCTACTCGGATAACGGCGCGGTTTGCGGAGGTAAGTTTAACCTCTGCGTCAGGATCAAACTTCCTCACCTCTTGCAGTATTCTCTCTTCAGCAAGCTTGTTCGCTCCCGACTGGGTAGTCTGCACCTCGCCCACGGGGATTATGACATTCTCTTCTCCGAATGTGTAGATTTCGAACTGGAGGTTTCCTGTTTCGAAATCGTAAATTTCAACAACGGGCCTTGATAGATCTGCCTCAACCATGCCGGTGGGAACCTTGACGGTCAGCTTCAGTGTGAATATGTTCCTGACTTCGCCATATTGTATGAAGATGATAGTGTCAATCACATGAGGAATCATCCCAAGCTCTACGCGGCCTATGAAACGCTGAATAGCATCGATTGCTTCGCTGGCATGAACTACTCCAATCATGCCGACACCAGCTAACCGCATGTCCGAAAATATCAGGAAATCCTTGGTTCGACGGACCTCATCGAAAACTGTGTAATCCGGCCTTACTAGCAGTAGGATTTCGGCGGTCTTCTCGAAATCGCCTTCGAGGGGCCCGTACTGAGTGATTTCCGGACCAACCTGCAAGTCTCTTGGAGATTCCAACGTCTTGACGATCTTGTTCTGTTTGAGATAGAATTCAGCTAAAGATGAGGCGAAGGTAGTCTTTCCCGATCCAGGCGGTCCCGCTATAAGAATTCCCTCAGCACGAGTCGCTAATCTCTCCATGAGTTTACTTGACAAGTGATAGTCCTGTAGGGTAAGGCTGACAACTGGGCGAACAATAGTCACTTCCAGACCGTCAGATAGCGGTGGTCGTGTGATTGCGATCCTAAACCGACCTAGTTGGATTACGAGTGCGCCGGCTCGATTTATCTCCACAAAACCCTCGCGGCTTACTCGAGCAGCCTCAGTAAGTTCTCTAATGATCTGTTCAATTTCCTCTAATGAAATCGGGTTCTCTGAGAGATGTACGAGTTCGAACCTTCCCGGCTTTCCTCTTTTCGCGAGCGGGCGGGTTCCCTCCTTGAGGTGGACGCTGGACGTGTCCGAGGAGAAGTACTTCTCAAACGTCAAGTCGGAGGTCTTAACTTCGCCTGGTACGTGCTTTACTTCAACTCCTGATGCCTCTGCAACCAATGCTTGAACGTAATCAGCAGTGAGCAGAATACCGTTCTCTGTTCTTGCCACGTCCGTGATTAGTGCGTCAAGCCGGCCGCTCCTAGCGAGCTTGATATCGTCAAAACCTGGCCGTTCCCCCAGGAATGTGAGTTTGACCCCTCTTTGTTCGCAGAACACTCGAAGCTTCTTGATCTCAGCGAGGCCAACGAATCCTGGTTCGCGTCCTTTCGATGCTTGGGCCTGTAGTTCATCTAGCACTGCATAGGGAATGACGATTTCAACGTCAGTGAACCCTTCCTTTTCGATGAGGACAGGGACATTGCCGTCGATTATGATCGAAGTGTCCGGAATGAGTTTTCTGGTCAATTCTTAACTAATCCTGAATGGGTGACAGTTGCGATTGCGGATAAAAACAGTAGGTCAATTCGACAGATGAGAAAAACGCTACATAGAAGCAGCTCGAACTCATGCACGAGGGCTCATTAATGGAGCAATGCACTTCCACAAGCAGAGTGTTCAACGGCCGAATCCTGAAACTGCGAGTTGACAAAGTAATCTTTGAAGACGGATTAGAGGCGACCAGAGAGGTCGTGGAGCATCCTGGCGCTTCGGTGATAATTCCGCTTCTCGAAGACAATAGCATTCTGCTGGTGCAGCAGTACAGGTATGCGGTTGGTAGAGAACTTCTGGAAATTCCTGCGGGTACGTGCCAGATTGGAGAACAGCCCGAACTATGTGCCAAGAGGGAACTGCAAGAGGAAACGGGATACGCGTGTGAAAGTTTGGAGAAGGTCTTGGAATGTTATGTCGCTCCAGGATACAGCACTGAGAAGATTCACTTCTATTTAGCGAGGGGATTAAGTAGAATCGGACAAAACCCCGATGAAGACGAACGCATTACCGTTGTACAGATTTCTATCCCGACAGCGCTGTCGAAAATCCGTGCCGGGGAGATATGTGACGCTAAGACGATATGCGCTATCTTCAGGGTGATGGACTTCGTCAAAGATTCAACTCTTTGAAAGGAAGCTTGAGGAAGGTGGGATGAGCCTTAGCGAGAAGCTCGTTCACTTGGCCTTTCAACATACTCAAGTCAATACCATGATATACTCCATCATAGGGCAGCTTGACGTTGGCTCTTTTCAATATTGAGAGAGCAATCTCAGACTCATCTTTCTGCAGGTGGACGAAGGATGCTGCCAGCAGTATAATCCCCTGCAGTATCTCACGTTCGGCACCAATAGCAGTTAGCCAGGCTGCTTCTAACGATTCGTGACTTTCCCAATAGCGCCCTTCGTTGAATAGTAAGATGCCCACTTCAACCGAGCGCGCCGGAGTCGAAGCGTGAGCAGGTAGATCGAGTTTCCTAATAGTTAACGGCTCTCCCAGGCGTAGAACGAGCTCTTTGAGGCATACCTCCATCACTTTGTGCGATGGCACTAGAAGGTCAAACTCTATTGCTGCTTGACTTACCCGTAGGTTACCGACATCACCGTTCAGGATCTTGATCTGTTCATATGCGGCTTTTGCAAGTGCCCTGGTATCTTTGGGTGCAAATCCGTGAGTGTTCTCAAGTCGAACGAGGAATCTCATCTGCATCTCAATCTTAACGGCCTGTAACAAACATTTGGGAGAATGAATATTACGAAGAGGGACGAGAAGAGAGATTGGACTTGCATGTCGGCCTCAAACGAGTACATTGTCGACGGGAATGCAGTAAACAAGCTTCTTGATCCCTTCAACTTTGAAGCCATTCAACCCACCGCACAACTTCATCACATGCTGCCGGGTCAAGTGTACGACGCAATCGAGAAGAAGTTTATCAAGAGCCTTGCAGACGAAATTGAAAAATCCAAGGCGCAAACGGTGAAGTTCCTGAATCTGGAGGCGATTGCAACGGGCCAGCACAAAGAATACCTGTACCCCATATGCGCTGGCCTCGGAATCTTGATCGATTCTTTGCATACTAAGAAAATAGCGGTTACAGGAGTAGTTCAGAACCCGTTCAGTTTGCCCTGGAATTTAGTTGCGAAATTTGACCCGAACTTCAAAGGATTACCTGCACCTGGCCAATCGACTCCCCCGTAGCCACTTGTCCTACGGCATGCGCTTAACTCGACCTTTTTACGTTTCAACAAGATGCGAGTAATAGTTAATTCCTTCCGCGTTCTCATGATTCATGTGAGTCTGCAATGTCGATTGAAGTTGGACAGAAACTTCAGGACTTCGAGCTTCCTGATCAGACGAGGGCATTAAGATCTCTTATGTCATTTTCAGGTAAGAACACAGTGTTAGCGTTCTTTCCTGGTGCTTTTACGGGTGTGTGCACTAAGGAATTGTGCACTTTCAGAGATTCCATCCAAAAGTTACCTGGAAACGTCGTCGCAATAAGCGTCAATGACCCTTTTACGAACAAGGCATTTGCTGACATGAACAGATTACCGTTTCCAATCTTGAGTGATTATACCCGCGGGACCATTAGGAAGTTCAACATATTCCACGACGATTTTGCAGGCTTAAAGGGTTACACGGCAGCTAAGCGTTCAGTTTTTGTCTTGGACCGGAATGGGGTTGTTCGCTACAAGTGGGTGTCTGAAGATCCAGGCAAGGAGCCTGACTACGAGGCCATCAAGAGCGTCCTCAGTAACCTGTAAGCGTTGCTAATACTGACCGCTGATTTTCCTCAACCATGAAGATGGAAAGAAGAACCAAAAAAGAGGGGGGAACGCAGGAGACCTAGTCTATTCTGATCTCTCTGCCTCTTGGCTTCGCCTTCTGTTTCCGAAGGGCTATCTCTAGAACACCATTGTTGTATGACGCTTTGGAGCTGTCCGGGTCGATGTCTGCCGGGAGCTCTACGTCTTTGTAGTATTTGCGAGTTTGTGAGTCAACTCGTATCGTAAGTGTATTTTCCGCAATCGTTGTCTTGATGTCCGACTTTTCCACTCCAGGTAACTCGGCTAATACTCGAACCTGTTCCGCCTCATTGATTACATCGACGAGTGGTTCTCTAGTCTCGGTAGGTTCCAGCGCAGGCTGATCCATTCCGAATAAACCCGGTCTCTTAGACGGCTTGACGTTTCCGAACTCTTGTATGACGGGTTTACCGTCAGGTCCCATGGACATCGAGTAACCGTACACGAAGGGTCCAAATTGCCTAACCGTTGATCCGTCTGGAAGCTTCCGCTCCCTCATCGAATCTACTTGCATACCCTTGGCCATGTCCTCGAACATACGTTCAAAAACCTGGTCAAAATCACTGAACCACTTGTCCATCCACCCGAAAGGTGACCGCCCTCGTTTGAACCATTCAGGCATATCATCATCTGACACTGATATTCACCTCGCATCTTATCTTGTGTTACCATTAGTAACAGCAACATATAAAATTTTACTAAAGGTAACTAATTCGGATACCAGCTCGACGTTACGTGCCGTGGCAGTTAGGAAAACAATCTCTTAAATCTGGGCGAGAGATGAATTGGTTGGGTTCAGAATCGCTATCCCCTTCTGACGCACTGAGTGGAGATTATTGATCTGCAAGGCGTGTAATGGTGACGGTGAAGTAAACTGTGCGAAGTGCCAAGGCAGCGGAAAAGTGCAGGTGAACTGCATCGAATGCAAGGGTAAAGGCAAGATTAGTTCCGGCACAAGCATGGTTGAATGTGATATCTGCAGCGGAACGGGCAAAGTTGACGAGAAGTGCAATGAATGCTTTGGCGGCGGGCTAATTATGTGTGAGGCATGTGACGGCTCCGGTAACGTACCAGACGAATAGACTGACCGGATAAGGGATACCGTTCACAAATGTTAGGTCTCAATTCATGAATGATTCTGGACTGCGAGAAGAAGTAAACGAATTACTATACTCGAAGCATAAACCTGAACTCGCCGTCTTAAAGCTCAATCGCATCTTGCAAGAACAACCTGAAAACGCCCAAGCCCACTCACTTCGCCTACGCACTCAACAAACTAGCCAACGCAACCAAGGACTGGCCATATTCTGAAGTTGCGCTCGCATCAGCGGAGAAAGCACTGGAACTAAATCCGCTCGACGACATTGCACTGACAAGCAAGGGCTGGGCACTGGTCGATCTTGGAAGAACCATTGAATCAATTCCATATCTAATTCGAGCTACGAGAGCCAACCCTCGAAACGAATATGCATGGTTTAATCTTGCGTGGGCCCAGTATCTTACTGGGAATTTTACTGAATCTTCGGCCTCGATATCGAAGGCCCTTCAACTGAGTCCTAACAATGGCATTATTAAACGAGGAAATCAGTTAATGAAGTCAGGAAAATTGCCTGCACATCTCAGACGCAAATAACCATCTCAGTAGCTAGCTAGCCCTTCGTTACTCCTATTGGAACTAGCCGAGCGACTTTCGTGGCGATTCCGAGCTGGTGGCTCACCTCAGCCACACTGTCAACGTTCTTGTATGCTTCGGGTGCTTCCTCGCTTACTGTTCCGAAGTTCTCTGCTCGAATCATAATCCCCTTCTTAGCGAGAAGTTCCTCAACCGCCCTGGCTGGATTACGCCGTTTCGCGGCCGACCGACTCATGAACCTGCCCGCGCCGTGTGCAGTCGTCCCAAAGCTCAGTTCCATAGCTTTGGAGGTGCCTATGAGAACCCATGAAGCGGTTCCCATACTACCCGGAATGAGTACGGGTTGTCCGAAATCTCGGTATTCCGGAGGAATCGCAGGGTGTCCTGGAGGAAAAGCCCTTGTTGCACCTTTCCGATGAACGTACACTTTCTTCAATTCGCCGTCTACAACGTGCTCTTCGACCTTCGCGATGTTATGTGCCACATCGTAGATCAAAGCCATGTCAAGCTCATCTGCTGCCTTTCCGAATGTTTTCTCAAAAGACTCGCGGGTCCAGTGCGTGATCATTTGCCTGTTCACCCAGGCGAAATTTGCTGCCGATGCCATGGCACCAATATAATCCTCCACTTCTCGACTCTTCGAGGGGGCGCAAGCAAGTTGTCTATCAGGAAGTTTGATTCCGTACTTTCCTACGGCCCGTTCCATTACCCGCAGGTAGTCACTGCAGACCTGGTATCCGAAACCACGACTACCTGTATGGACAAGGACGAGTATTTGACCTTCTTTCTTGATTCCAAGCTTATCGGCGACTAATGAGTCAAAGATTTTATCAACTTTCTCAATCTCGAGGAAATGATTTCCGCTTCCTAGGCTTCCCAGTTGTGGACTTCCCCTCTGTTTCGCTACGCCCGAAACTTTGTCCGGGTCCGCGGTTTCCATACACCCATTTTCCTCGCAATGCATGCGATCTTCTGACCACCCGTAGCCATGGTCAACTGCCCATTCCACACCCTCTCGCGTAACCTTCTCCAAGTCCCCCACGGATAATCTGCCCACTTTCCCCCTACTTCCGAGGCCGGAGGGCACGTTCACGAACATCGTGTCAAGCAATTTTGAAAGCATTGGACGGACTTCCGTCTCGGTGAGATTCGTTCGAATAAGTCGTACTCCGCAGTTTATATCGTATCCAATTCCTCCCGGGCTCACGACGCCTTCGTCGAAATCGCTCGCGGCTACTCCTCCAATCGGGAAGCCATATCCTTCATGACCGTCTGGCATGGTAATCGACCATTTTTGAAGACCTGGAAGTGTTGCTACGTTCGCGCACTGTTGCAAGGTTGCGTCTGATCGCATCTTCTCGACAAGTGCTTCGTCAGCGTAGACGCGCCCTGGCACGCGCATTCCCGTCTGCGTTTCCTGAGGGATCTCCCAAATGTACTTGTCAACACGTCTTAGCTGTACATTACTTGAACCGTGACCGTATGCTCCTTGAGACATTTGATTCACCAAGAGAATTTCTGAGATGAGCAGCTCACTGATTTAAAGGGTCGGTGTCAAATCGACGGTTTCAAAGCATCACGTATTGGTCGACCTTCTGCTCGATCATCTTGAGGCTACTTCTCCAGAAGTCAGGTTTCTTGATGTCTATTGCAAATCGAGATCCGAGCTCGGCAGGAGTCCCTTCTCCGGTGCTCGCGAGGAGATTTTCATACTCTGGAACGAAGGCTGCGCCCTGCTTCTTGTAAATTGCGTAGAGGCCTAATCCGAAGAGTAGGCCGAATGCATAAGGGAAGTTGTAGAAGGATAATGTCGTACTATAGTAGTGAGGCTTCCAAGTCCACATATATTCGTGTAAGTACTCGTTGTCTAGTCCATCACCGTAGGTACTCTTCTGTGACTGGATCATTATCTGACAGAAATCATCAGCAGATAACTCCGACTTTTCACGCCGCTCGAAAATCTCTTTCTCGAACAGAAACCTTGAGGTGATGTCGACTACGACTTGCGTTGATGACATGAGCGATGCTTCTAGGACGGCAAATTTCTCGTCCTTGTTTGAGGCCTTAGCGAGTACTGCGTCAGACACTATTGTCTCGCAGAAGATTGAAGCGGTTTCAGCCAGGGTCATAGGGGTTCGAGTTTGCAGGACGGTTTTGCCCACTTGGCACTCGTTGTGGTATGCGTGTCCAAGTTCATGTGCCACAGTTAGAACTGAGTCTAATGAACCGTCGAAGTTGCAAAGAATTCGCGACTCGTCTACGACGGGGATTTCCATGCAGAAGGCGCCGCCGCGTTTTCCATCTCGCGGCTCAGCGTCAATCCAGTTATGTTGAAAGGCTCGTTCAGCGAGGCTTGCTAAGCGGCCGCCGAAGGTGCCAAACTGTTCCACTATGAATTTTCGAGTCTCATCCCATGAGTAATGATGATCCAACTTGCCTACGGGCGCAAAGAGATCCCACCATGGGAGGGCACTGTAACCGAAACGTTTCGCCTTTGCTTTGAGGTACCGCCTGAAAGATGGAAATGACTCTTGCATAGTGCCGATTAACGTAGTGAGAGTTTCTCGATCGATACGAGCTTGATCGAGTGAGGTGTGTAAAGCGTCTGAACGCCCTCGCCGTTTTGATAGCGTGAGTATCGTCCCTTTTACGCCGTTCAAGGCGGCTGCCAGTTGTTCGCGGACAGTCTTCCATGCTTCGAGTTCCGCCTCGTGCGCTCGACGTCTCACTTCCGGATTTTTGTCGTGACCCAAATTCAAGATCCTTGTGATCGGCATCTTCTCTTTCTTTCCATCTAACTCAAACTCCACAGTCAGCTGGGAACAAATAGTCCCTTGAAGTTTGGACCATGCATTTCCGCCGCTTAATTCAAGTTCTGCAGCGAGAGACTCTTCTGGCTCACTCATCAAGTAGCAGCTTTGTTCTAGGGCTTCGTTGAGATAGAACGAATGATCTCTACTCGGGCCGGGTGAGGCTAAAATTTCAGGAAGGTTGGCACCCATACTCTTGATCCAGCCATGGAAAAGTACATCAACCTTCTTGATCCGAGTCTCAATTATCTCAAATTCTGACTCTGCGCGTTTCGCAGCAGCATTGTATGAGTCTGTAGTCACGTAGGAAGCAATGAAGGCGTTAATGGTGTTCAAAAGACGTAACAGAGAGTTCACGCGGGTTAAGTAACCGTCGGTAATCTCTTTCGCCCTGAAGGCTCCCGGAGATGATTCGGCATGCCCGATCCCATACTGGGCAGCGTAAGCTTCAAGTTCCTCTATCTGTCGCTTGAGATTCTCGTTCGCCGTTCTGAACTGTTCAGATTTCAAACTTGGGTAAACGTTGGAAAGGTCCCAGCGTGGGAGCGTCCCTGGTTTCATCGTAATTCCTCACGTTCGCAGTAACACAGCTATCTGCGAAGCGCCAATTCTTATTTCTGTCTGCTTCAGGAATTCATCCGCTACTCAGACAGATACTCATCATTTCGGGTGAGCAGTGCGCGCAGACACTATATGGTCCTGCACCGCAGAATCCGCACCTTATACAGCGGGCATCGCAGTCACGTTTCCCCTCTGAGGTCATCAAATCACCCCCGTCAATCGGTCTGCGGAAAATCGCCGCTGAAGAGATCTTCAATAGTTCTCCTCCCGGATGGGGGAGGCTCTTCCGCCGCGTAACCTAAAGAGAACATGACTACTGGTCGACCTGTCTTCTCACCGACTACTTCACGCACAGCGTCTTCATCAAAATCTCCAACCCAAACAGTTGACAGACCTAAGTCCACGGCTGCCAGCATCGCAAATGAGCCTGCTATCGTAGCATCTTGCACACTGTAGAGCTCCCGCCCTCTGACCCCATACTTCGATTCACACCGCGAAGGATCAGTGCAGAAGACGAGACAAACAGGTGCTTCTTCAATGAAGCTTTGACCATGCGCGGCCTTCGCGAGCGCTTCGCGTTTAGATTCTTCTCGGAAAACGTACACATGGTAAGCTTGCAAGTTGCCAGCAGACGGAGCTAGGTTCGCAGCCTCAAAGACCCTCCGTAACTTGTCCTCCTCTACTGGTTGCTCCTTGAAGGAGCGGACGGAACGCCGCCGCTGTAAAACGCTGAAGAACTCCACCATACTCACCCTACCCTGGCATTCAGCATCATCTGAC
>Ga0187779_10000674_pt1 | contig 22746 bp, 16 predicted proteins | sample 1015_Q2_SP10_10__FD_132435 | JGI IMG/M metagenome (GOLD analysis project Ga0187779, IMG submission 132435) | Tropical peat soil microbial communities from peatlands in Department of Meta, Colombia - 1015_Q2_SP10_10_MG | ecosystem: Environmental > Terrestrial > Soil > Wetlands > Peat | place... | reverse complement strand
TGCGCGATCTCCCGGTCCGCCTGCAGCGACGCCTTCCGGCGGAAGAGTTCCCCGGCCAGCAGGATCAAGCCGTTGATGACCAGGAAGATGGCGGCCCGGATGGGCTTGCCGAACAGGACCCGGAACTCGTGCTCGAACTTGAGCCCGACCAGCCCGACCGGGATCGTCGCCACGATGATCAGCCAGGCGAGCCGCTGATCGGCCGACTGCAGCTGCCACCGGCTGGTCCCCCCTTCGGGCTGGATGACGTGGCGGACCGAGGCGAAGAACCCCTTGATGATCCGGACCCAGTCCCGCCAGAAGTAGATCAGCAGCGCGATCGCGGTGGCGACGTGCAGCCCGACGATGTAGGCGAGGTAGGGCGACTCGGGCTTGGCGACGTTGAGATCGGTGGCCCAGCTGCCGCCGATGAGGGCAGGAAGCAGGACGTTGTGCCCGAGGCTGGAGATCGGGAACAGCTCGGTCACACCCTGGACCAGGCCGACGACGGCAGCCTCAAGGTAGGTCAGGTGGGTCATAGCAGCCTTTCACACGGAGAGTCTCGGCCCTGCGCGCTGCCGCTGCGCGGGTCCGGACCTGCGCGCAGGACCATACTACGGAGCTTGTCCGCCCGCCTCCGACTCGTGGGACGCCGGTGCCCGGTATTGCCCGGCCTGGGTCGTGTGCGGGCCGATGGGGCTGGGGGTGTCAGCAGCTCAGAATCCCGTGTGCCGCCAGGGCCGCACCAGGTACCAGTGCCGTGCCCGGTAGATGTAGTTTTCGCCGCTGTGCGGAGCGCCGACGGAACCGTCGTACCAGTTGCCCGAATACCAGGCCCCGACGCATCCCCAGATATCCCCGGCGTGATACACACCCCGGGACCGGTTCCCGTGCTCGCGCAGCCACCATGCCCAGCCTTCATAACAGCCTCTCAGCCACCCGCCGAGCACGTCCACGGCCGCGGCGGTGGAATTTCGGTCCCAGGGAAAGATCCCCGGCCAGCTGGTGGACTTGGTTCCGACGATCCCGAAGGTTACCGGGCATGGCACCGTCCGGTAGCCGTGCGGGCATTCCGCGCGGTCATTGACGAAGTCGCCATAATTGGACTGGCGCCAGTCGGACTCCATGTACGCGATGGTGCGCAGCAGGTTGTCAGGGATCCCCCACTTCGCGGCCGCCCACTGGAAGATCTCATCGGTGGTGCCGGTGAAATCGCCGGTGATACGGCCCAGGATGTACTTGTTCCAGCGCGGGTCGTAGGCATGTGTATCCAGGTTTACCCGACGGAGGTTTAAGGCGGATGGAATAGTATGGTTATAGCGGGTATTTCCCGGCCGTGGTTCCCATGCAGACCGGTGAACCTCGGCTGCGGCCGCGGCATCTCCTGGCAGTGACGCATACGATCCCACCGGGAGCAGCTTGAAGTAGCCGGCTGCTGGCGGAGGCAGCGGATCCGGCGGCCGTGACACGCCCCAATTGACCATTCCGGCGGCGTGGAGGAGCAGCCCTCCGAAGGCGCCGAGAATGATAATCGAAATCGCCGAGGCAATTGTCGGCTTCCATTTCCCCGTCAATACCCAGCTGTCTAGCATGGGCCGGTGCTGTTCCCCGTCACGGGCGGGCGGCCCCACTGCCGGAAGCGCTGCTCGCCCGCCACGTCAGCGCGTGACACGCCGCGGCTGCCGTGCGGCCCCAGGTCGGTATCCATGGCCGCGAGAGTCACTCACGCCCCTCCCGCAGCGAAACCCCATCCTGCCGTGGCGGCGCTACGACAGTTGGGGCGGCGGGGGCAACCGGGAGAGATGCGGAAGCCGGGCCAAAGCCGGGGCCTGTACAAGCCGCGGAAATCGCAATGGTAGAGTAACGCTCCGGTGCGGGGGATTCGTGGTGCGGTTCTTTCGACGGTGGTGGCTTGCGGTGTCACCACCGCGGCCGTTCTTTTGCTGCCGCAGCTGCGCTCTGGCTACCGGCGGTCTGCACTGCACTTAGCGCTGGAGACGGCGGCGTCGCTCGTGGTCCTGCTCGCCGGGTTCCTGATCTTCGGCCGGCTCCGGCGGCGCGCCCTGCTGAACGAGCTGACGCTGGTGGCTGCGCTCGCCGTGCTCGCGCTGTCTGACCTGGTCTTCGGGACCCTGCCGCTACTTGAGGCGCCGGATCCGTCAGAGCTGGTGGCGCAAGCGTCGCTGATCGGCAGCATGCTGGGCGCGTGCCTGTTCGCCCTGGCCGCCTTCGTCCCACGTTACCGGCTGGCGCGGTCAGCGCCGGTACTGACCATGACGGCCGTCGCCGGGGTGATCGTGGTCGCGCTGGCCCTTGAACCGGTGTTCGCCGCCCAGGCGCCGCAGCCAATTGCGGCCGCGGCGACGGCGCTGCCCGCTTCCCAGCCGCTTCCCGTGCAGCCCGCCTGGCAGCTGGCGATGGCCGTGCTCTACGGCCTGGCGGTCATCGGCTTTCTCCGCCGCTCCAAGCAGCTTGATGACGAGTTCATGGGCTGGCTGGCGATCGCGGCGGTCCTGGCCACCGCCTCGCGCGTGGCCTACTTCCTGTACCCGGCCTACGACTCGGACCTGTCCTACCTCGGCGAGGCCTTCTGCCTGCTCTTCTACGGGGTCCTCCTAGTGGGCTCGGTGCGGGAGATCTGGCTGGACTGGCGGGCGCTGTCAGACGCGGCGGTGCTCGAGGAACGCAGGCGGGTCGCCCGCGACCTGCACGACGGGCTCGCCCAGGAGCTGGCCTATCTGGCCCGCAATCTCGACCTGGTGGGCGGGGCGGCCGACGCCGACACGGTAGGGCGCCTGCGGCGGGCCGTCGAACGGGCGCAAGCGGAGTCCCGGCAGGCGCTACGCGCGCTCACCGCCCCCGCCGGACAGGCCTTCGAGACCGTGCTGGCGGAAGCGGTCAGCGAGATCGCGGACCGGTTTGACATCGAGCTGGCGCTCGACACGGTGCGCAATGTCCACCTGTCGGAGATCCGGGCCGAGGCAATGGTCCGGATCGCCTGCGAAGCGGTCACCAACGCGGCCCGCCACAGCGGCGCCAGCCGGGTGCACCTCAGCCTGAGACGCGACGGCGAGCACATGCGGCTGCGCGTGAGCGACGCCGGATGCGGATTCAACCCCGGCGCCGACGGCAACGGGTTCGGGCTCATCTCGATGCGTGAACGTGCCTATGCGGTCGGCGGTGACCTGGAAATCTCGTCCATCCCCGACCGCGGCAGCCAGGTGGAGGTCGTGTTGTGAATGCCAGATCGGCGCCGCTGCGCATCCTGATCGCCGACGACCACCCGCCGACCCGTGACGACGTGCGGCGCGCCCTGGAAGCCGACGGCCGCTTCGAGATCTGCGCGTCGGTTGGACACGCCGCCGCGGCGGTGCAGGCCGCCGTGCAGGAGCGCCCTGACATCTGCCTGCTGGACGTCAGGATGCCCGGCGGCGGCCTCGCCGCCGCCTGGGAGATAGCCGGGAGGCTGCCGCAGGCCAAGCTCGTGATGCTGACGGTGTCCGACGAGGACGCGGACCTGTTCGCCGCGCTCCGGGCTGGCGCGGCCGGGTACCTGCCGAAGACGATGAACCTGAAGCGGCTGCCGGATGCGCTCGGCGGCGTCTACTTAGGCGAGGCGGCCATGCCGCGGACGCTGGTCGCGCGTGTGTTCGAGGCGCTGCAAGGGCGCGAACCGCGCTGGCGGCAGCTGGCTGGCAGCACCGGTCCGGAACGGCGTCTGACGAGCCGCGAGTGGGAGGTGCTCGAGCTGCTGGCACAGGGATGCTCCACCGCCCAGATCGCCAGCAAGCTCATCTTGTCGGCCAGCGCGGTACGGGTGCACATCGCCTCCATCGTGCACAAGCTCGAGGTCAGCGACCGCACGGCCGCGGCGCGGCTCTTCCACTGCGCGCAGGGCTGAGCGCTCAGGAACCTGAGCGCCCAATCTGGGCCGGCCGTCTTATCTGCTGGCGGCGGACCGTGTAAACCTTGTTGCTGGCCCCGGCAGGAACAGGCAGAGGATGAAGCTCCGGGCAGCGCGGGGGGGCCAGCTGCCCAGGAGTACGCAAGGGAGCGGGGGCCCGATGCGGCTTGTTTTCTGTGACGACAACCGGCTTTTGTGCGAGGCGCTCGCCGCGGTCCTGGAAGCCCGCGGGCACCAGGTAGTGGCGATCACCGCCGGCACCGCTGACTGCCTCGCCGCGGTAAACACGCACAAGCCCGACACCGTGATGCTTGATCTTCATTTCCCCGCCGGGGCGGAAGAATCCGGGGCCGACGCCTCGGCAGGACTTCGCACGGCCGGGATGCTGCGGCAGAACCACCCGGACACCGCCGTGCTGGTGCTCTCCCGGTTCGCGGACCGGCCAACCTGGTTAACCGCCATGAAGATCGGCGTGGCCGGCTTCCTCTGCAAGGACCAGGACGTCGGCCAGATCGCCGCCGCGCTTGACGTGATCGCCGCCGGCGGGGTGGTGTTCGACCCGATGGTGCCCAGCCAGGCCAGCTTCCGCTCCCCGCCCCGGCGGCGCTCTTCCCCCCGCTACGTACTGACCCCGCGGGAGAAGGAAGTCCTGCGCCGCATCGTCGCCGGCCAGACCACCGGCCAGATGGCTGGCGAGATGAACATCGCGGTCAACACCCTGCGCAGTTATGTGAAGAACGTCCTCAGCAAGCTCGGCGCGCACAGCCGTCTCCAGGCCGCAGCCCTCGCGACCCGGGAGAACCTGCTGGCCGAGGTCCCCGCTTAGAGCCGGTGCAGTACGCCTCCATCCGCTCCCGGTCGCGCCCAGGCAACCCCCTTACCTGGCGTAGATACGGCCACGCAGGCGGGGCTACCGGCCCCGGGCCCCGCGGCTGAATGCTCACGACCATGGGAATAAGTGTCTTCGTTATCGATCAGGAACGGACGTTCGCCGACGCATTAGCGGCCAGCCTGGAGGCCGAGGAGGACGTCGAGGTTGTGGCGGCTGTCCACCGGCAGGCGCCAGCGCCATCCCTGATCGTGGGCAGGCACGCGGATGTCGTCCTGCTCGACGTCGACCTGCCCGGCAACGCGGCGATCCGCCTGTGCGAGGAACTGTCTGAACGCAAGGACGCCCCCCGTGTCATCATGCTCAGCCGCGGCTCGGAGGCGGAGCGGATGGCGGACTCGATCCGGGCCGGCGCGGCGGCCTGGGTGCGCAAGAGCGAATCGCTTACTCACCTGCTGCGGGTCATCCGGGGGGTGACGGCGGGGGAGACGTGGCTGCCTCCGGCGGAGCTGGGCGCCGTTCTCCAGCTGCTGCTGGCCGAGCATGAGCAGCGGCGTGAGAGCGACAGGCTCCTCGCCTCGCTGACCCCGCGTGAGCGGGAAGTGCTGGCCTGCCTGGCCGATGGCGCCGGGCGCCGCGATGTCGCCGAGCGACTGCATCTGTCCGCCAACACCGTGCGCACTCACCTGCAGAACCTGATGGCGAAGCTTGGCGTGCACTCCACGCTGGAAGCGGTGGCGCTGACCAGGACCCAGCTGGGCACGACCCTCCTCGTACCGGCCCCCGCCGACCAGCCTTGATGTGCACACCGCCACGGCCTGCCGGCGGGATCTGCGCAGATCAACTACGCCAGGTGAGGGTTTCCCGCAACGGGCCGGCCCAACAGAATCGGATCAGTACCGGCGCGGCGTCAGGCGTGCCTCGTAACCTGCGGGCGGTGCGGCGACTTCCGCCTGTCGTCTCTGCGGCGCGGCGCTCCGGGTAAAGGGGAGCAAGGGGTGGGGTCAGTGTTCCGAAACCGATCTGACATCAACGGCTGGATGCGGCCGCTTCGCGGTCACCGGCGGCGTCAGCGTGACCGGCGGCTCGGCATGTGGATGCGCATCACTTTTGCTGCCGTCCTGGCGGCGGCCGGGCTTACGCTCACCGCCCAGGCGGCGACGGCGGCGGGCGCGCCCATCGTGTCACTCAACTTTGACAACAACCTGTCCAATCAGTACACGCTTGGCTACCAGGACGCTTTGCAGCCCGCCGGGGTGAACGCGACTTTCTATATCAACAGCGGCAGCGTGGGCACCTCGAACCACTTGTCATGGTCCCAGGTGAGTTCGCTCGCCGCCGCGGGAGACGACATCGGCGGCAAGACGGTTGACGGCATCAACCTGACGACCCTCACTGCACAGCAGCAGGTCAGCGAGATCTGCACCGACCGGCAGAACATCATCTCCCACGGCATAACGCCGATCACGTTCGCCTACCCCAGTGGGGCCTCCAACGCGACGATCCAGGCCGAGGCGCAGGGCTGTGGGTACGGCAACGCCAGGACCGCTGGCAGCATCTCCCCGACCGGCGCCACCTACGCGGAGACGTTGCCGCCGAAGAGCTGGATGGCCCTGCGTGCCTACGCCCCGAGCGGGCAGGTCACGCTGGCCAACCTGGAGGCGGTGGTGTCCGGCGCGGCATCCCACGGCGGTGGCTGGATCCCGATAGTGATCCAGCGGGTGTGCTCGGCCACGCAGGATCCGGCCAACTACAGCTCCTGCACGGCCTCGGCCGGCTGGATCGACTTGGGCGACCTGCAGACGTTCATCTCGTGGGTGCAGAACGCGGGGCAGTCCGGAGGCGCGCCGGCTGGAACGACGTTCCAGACCATGGGGGCCACGGCCAAGTCCGCCGACGCGGTCGCGCCCACGACCACCATCGCCTGCAACGGGTCGCCCTGCCAGTCGAGCACCTACAGCGGGACGGTCTCGGTGACGCTGGCGGCGACCGACCTCGGGTCGGGCGTGGCCAGCACCCACTACACTCTTGACGGCACCACTCCCACGCTGTCCAGCCCGACCTACACCGGGCAGTTCCCGCTGACCGCTTCCGCGACCGTCCAGTACCGGTCCTGGGACAACGCCGGGAACGCCGAGGCGGTGCACTCACAGCAGGTGTCGCTCCAGGAGTCCGCTGATACCACGCCACCCGTCACCACGATCTCCTGCAACGGGTCGTCCTGCCAGAGCGCAGTGTACGACCAGCCGGTACAGGTGACGCTCAGCGCGACGGACAATCCGGGCGGCTACGGGGTCGCGAACACGTACTACACCACCGATGGGTCCACGCCGACCACGTCCAGCCCCGTTTACACAGGCCCGTTCACCATTCACGGGCCGACGACCGTCAAGTTCTTCTCCACCGACCTCGCCGGCAACGCGGAACAGGTCAATACCCAGCAGATCAACGTCCAGACGGTCGTCTCGCTGACTTTCGACGACCAGTACGAGGACCAGTACCTGTACGCGGTGCCGTTGCTGCAGTCGCACAACATGACGGGAACCTTCTACGTCATCACCGCCGACAGCGACAACGGATACGGCTGCTGCATGTCCTGGTCACAGCTGGACACGCTGCAGGCGCAGGGCGATGACATCGGCTCGCACACCATCGACCACCCGGACAATCTCACCCTGCTGACCCCGGCGCAGATCACCCAGGAGGTCTGCGGGTCCCGCCAGGATCTGATCAGCCACGGCATCACCGATCCGGAGTCCTTCGCGTACCCGGATGGCATCTACAACGCGACCGTGGAGAGCATCGTCCAGCAGTGCGGCTTCGACAACGCGCGGTCGGGCGGTGGCATCTCCAACTCGAATACCACGCCCACGGCCCCGTATCTGGAAACCATCCCGCCCAAGGATCCCTACGCGCTGCGGACGATCGCCGTGGACGGAGCGAGCCCGGAGAACCTGTCGGACCTCGAGGCCTTCGTGAACGCGGCAGCCGCCCATGGCGGCGGCTGGCTCCCGATCACGATCCACGACGTCTGCGACCCGAACGCGTCCGACTTCGCCGACTGCATGTCCAAGTACGGGTCGGTCACGGACACCGTCTTCGGCCAGTTCCTCGACTGGCTGGGGGCGGCCGGGCAGCCCGGCGGCGCACCGGCCGGTGTCGTCGTGAAGAACGTGTGCCAGGTCATGAATTGCCCGTGACGCCCTGGCCCGGCCGGCCGTGAGGGCGGTCGGCCGGGTCCTGTTCCTGGCGGCGGCGCTCGCCGGCCTGGCCGCCTGCGCACCGGCCGGTGGCCCGCACGCGAGGACTGACGCCGCCGCCATGGCTCCCGTCCTGGCGGTGCGCGGCAATCATCTCGTCAGCCGCAGCGGGCAGATCGTGAGGCTGACCGGGGTGAACCGCTCCGGCGCCGAATACGCCTGCGCCGAGGGCTGGGGCATCTGGGACGGCCCTACCGACACCGGCCCCGCCATCCGGGCCATGGCCGCCTGGCGCATCAACGCCGTCCGCATCCCGCTCAACGAGGATTGCTGGCTGGGCATCAACGGCGTCAAGCCCGCCTACTCCGGCGCCAGGTACCGGTCGGCTGTCGCCGACTACGTGGGCCGGCTGGAAAGGTTCGGGATCACCCCCATCCTGAACCTCCATTTCTCCGCGCCCGGCCGCACCGTTCCCGATACCCAGGCACCCATGGCTGACGAGGGCCACTCCCCGGCATTCTGGAAAAGCGTCGCCACGTATTTCAAAAGTGATCACCATGTCATCTTCGACCTCTTCAACGAGCCCTACCCCGACTGGAAGCGGGACACCAGGGCCGCCTGGTCCTGCGTGCGCAGCGGCGGCGCCTGCCCGGGCGTGGGCTTCCTGGCGGCCGGGATGCAGCAGCTTGTCAACGTGGTCCGGGCCACCGGGGCAACCCAGCCGCTCATGGTCGCCGGGCCGCAAAACGCGGGCGATCTCGACCACTGGCTGCAGTACGAGCCGTATGACCCGCTGCACCAGCTCATCGCCTCCGTCCACATCTATGAGCCCGACTGGGCGCCCTGTGACACCCGCGCCTGCTGGCAGTCCCAGATAGCGCGGGTGGCTGCGAAGGTCCCCGTGGTGGAGGGCGAGATCGGATCCAAGAACTGCACAGCCAGCTCCATCGGCCCGCTGCTGAACTGGTCGGATGCCAACGGCGTCAGCTACCTGGCCTGGGCCTGGAACGTGGGAAGCTGCCGCCAGGAGCCGTCGCTGATCAGCAGCTACAGCGGCGCACCCACCCTCAGCTACGGGCAGGGCTACCGTGACCACCTCGCCGCGCTGCACGCGAAAGCCTGAGCGCCCCAATCTGACGTAGGCCCGGCCGCTCATGCGGGGGTACCGCTGCCTGGGGAAATAGATCAGGCTCCGAACATGACGCATACCGGCACGCTCTTTAGGCCGTCCGGGTAAAGCGTGCGGCGAGATCCGCACGCCATTAGGCGACACGCAGACCGCCGCTCAATCCCGCGAAAGGGATGACAAGGGCAAAGCAGTACGCACAGACGAGGGGAAGATGTGCGGACACAATCGCAGGAGCTTCGGGTCGGCGTCGTCGGCGTGGGTTACTGGGGGTCGAGGCACGTACGCGTGCTGCGGTCCACAACGGGGGTAGCCGCGGTCGTCGCGGTGGACCAGCGGTTCACCCGGATCGATGACGGAGATGGGCAGCCGCAGGTCGATCACGGCGTTGCCGCGTACGCCGACCTTGAGGATGCCCTGCCGCACGTCGACGCGGTCGTCATCGCCACGCCACCATCCAGCCACGCGGCTCTGGGCCAGCGGGCCATCGCGGCCGGCAAGCACGTGCTCATCGAGAAACCGCTGGCGACCACGACCGGGGCGGCGCGGTCGCTGATCGACGCGGCCGCCGCCGCCGGCGTGGTGCTCATGCCCGGCCACACCTTCGAGCACAACGCGGCCGTCCACAAGCTGCGTGACCTTGTGCGCGGGGGGCAGCTCGGGCGGCCCTTCTACCTCGATTGCGCGCGCCTGAATCTCGGGCTCTACCAGACGGACGTGAACGTCATCCTCGACCTGGCCCCGCACGATATCTCGATCTCCAACTTCGTGCTCGGCGCATGGCCGACGACCGTCACGGCGTGGGGGTCGCGCCACGTTCACCCGCAGTACGAGGACGTCGCCTACCTGCGGCTCGACTACGCCGACCTGGGCGTCCGGGCCAACATCCACGTGAGCTGGCTCGATCCGCACAAGGTCCGCAGGATCACCGCGGTGGGCTCGAAAAAAATGGTCGTCTACAACGACATGGCCGACGGCGAGCGGATCCGCATCTACGACAAGTCGGCGGTCCCACCCGGTGACGGCGACGGGCCGTGGTCGCAGGTCGCCTACCACCTGGGCGACGTGGTGTCGCCGTTCGTCGCCTTTGCCGAACCGCTCGCCGTACAGGATCAGCACTTCGTCGACTGCATCGCCAACGGCTCGCACCCGTCGGTGGATGGCGCCAGCGGCCTGGCCGTGGTCCAGGTCCTGGAGTGCGCCCAGATCTCCCTGCGGGAACAGCGCCCCGTGGCCCTGGCCGAGGTGACGCAACGGCACACCGCCGCCCAGGCCGCACCGGACGCAGCCCTGGCCGGGACACCTGTTGGCTGACCACCGTGCCCAGGCAGGAACCGCGCTCAGGCAGCGCGGCGGCAGAAGCGAGGTAGCGACCCAGATGCCCCCCGTTCCGTTCACCCACCTGGCCGCCATGGCCAGTGAGGTCTGGCCCTCGGTGGAGGGGGACTACCTGGCCTGCCTGCTCGGCGGCGGGTACGTCGGCGGCCCGCCGGTCGCCTCCTTCGAGCGGGACTGGGCCGCCTACTGCGGCGCCGATCATGCCGTGGGCGTGGCCAACGGAACGGACGCGCTGCAGCTCACCCTGACCGCGCTCGGGATAGGCCCGGGCGACGAGGTCGTCGTGCCGGCGAACACGTTCATCGCCACGGCCGCCGCCGTGGTCCGGGCGGGCGCAGCCCCCCGGTTCGCCGACGTCAGCGACGACACGCTGCTCATGACCCCGGCCACCCTGGCCGAAGCCATCACGCCGCGCACGCGTGCCGTCATCGTCGTCCATCTCTTCGGGCAGGTGGCGGACATGCCCGGCCTTCTCGCGGCGGCCGAGGACGCGGGGATCTGTGTGATCGAGGACGCCGCGCAGGCCCACGGCGCGGAATGGGACGGCCGCCGGGCGGGGTCGTTCGGTGCGGCGGCCTGCTTCAGCTTCTATCCGGGGAAGAACCTGGGTGCCTGCGGCGACGCCGGCGCCGTGGTCACCTCGCGGCCCGAGCTGGCCGACCGCGTGCGGGCGCTGGCCAACCACGGCCGGTCCGGCGGTGCCTCACATTACGAGCACGAGCACGTCGGCACGAACAGCCGCCTGGACGCGCTCCAGGCGATCTGGCTCTCGGGCAAGCTGGCCCGCCTCGACGGCTGGACGCAGCGGCGCATTGAGCTGGCCGCCCGGTACCGCGACCTGCTCAGCGGCGCGGACCTGAGGCTGACGGGCGTTGCGCCCCCAGCCCGCCGTCACGCCTACCATCTGTTCGTCGTGCGTGTCGGCGGACGTGACGGCGTCCAGGCGGAGCTGGCGTGCCGCGGCATCCAGACCGGTGTGCATTACCCGGTGCCGTGTCACCAGCAGCCTCCGCTCCGGCGGTTCGCGGACCGCCGCCTGCCGGTGGCCGAGCAGGCGGCCGGCGAGCTCCTGTCGCTGCCGATATTCCCGCACATGGCCGACGACCAGGTCGACTTTGTCGCTGAATCGCTCCGCGACGTGCTCCGGCCGATGACCGCCTGTGCGCAGACTGCGAAGGGACCCCCGCCGTGACCGACCTCGCAGAAAGGCAAGATCTCGCTGCGCCCGGGCTGGGGCACGAGGCGGCAAAAAGGCTGATGGACATTGCGCTGTCTTTGGGCCTGATCATCATCGTCGCGCCGCTGCTGGTGGCCTTGTGGTGCCTGGTCCGGATGACCTCCGCCGGGCCCGCACTGTTCCGGCAGGAGCGGCTGGGCCGCAACAGCAAGCCGTTCACGATGCTGAAGCTGCGCACCATGTACACAGATAATGACGACCGGATACACCGCGATTACATAACGAACATGCTTTCGGCTGACCGGGCCGGCGAGCAGGACAAGAACGGCCTTTTCAAGCTGGACGGCGACCCGCGCGTCACCCCGCTCGGCATGTGGCTGCGCAAGACCAGCCTGGACGAGCTCCCGCAGCTGATCAACGTGCTGCGCGGCGAGATGTCCCTGGTCGGGCCCCGGCCCGTGCTCCCCTGGGAGGCGCATATGTTCGGCGAGCGGTACCAGCCGCGCTTTGCCGTCAAGCCCGGCATAACCGGGCTGTGGCAGGTCAGCGGGCGCAGCCGGCTGTCCATGCGCTCGGCCCTCGAGCTCGACGTCGAGTATGCGATCCACCGCAGCTTCACGCTTGACCTGATGATCTTGATCCGTACCGTGCCGGCGGTGCTCCGCGGGGCCGCCAGGTGACGGGCACATCGCCGGCCGAAGCCCCCGGATCGCTCGCGGGGGGGTCGGATCTGTCCGCCCCCGAAGGCGCGGTGAGCGACTCGCTGTCGGTCGGCCTGTGGACCGCGGTCAGCCGTTTCACCGGTGTCCTGCGCGGCATCACGATCGCCGCGGTGCTGGGCGTGACGTACTTCGCCAACACCTACCAGTTCACCAACTCCCTGCCGAATCTCATCTTCTATGGCCTGCTCGCCGGGTCGCTGTTTTCCTCACTCCTGGTCCCGGCCCTGGTCCACCACATCGACTCCGGGGACCGGCGGGCGGTCACCCGGACCGCGGGCGGCCTGCTCGGGATGGCGATGCTCGGCATGCTGGCGATCGTCCCGGTCTTCGCGGTCTTCACCCCGTGGCTGCTCCGGCTGGGCGCGATCGGCGCTTCCGACGCCGCGGCTGCACACGGCCAGGCCCGCGTCGGCGCCATCCTGGTGCTGCTCCTGCTGCCCCAGGTGCCGCTCTACGCGGTCGTCGGCACGGCGACCGCGGTGATGAACGCCCACCGCCGCTTCGCGCTGGCGGCGGCCGCGCCCGCCATCGAGAACCTGGGCACGATCGCCGTCCTCGGGGTCACCGCCGCCCTCTACGCCAAGGCGGCCACCAGCCATGACGTCCCGTTCCCGCTGCTGCTCCTGCTCGGCCTGGGTACCACCGGCGCGGTGCTGCTGCACGCCAGCGTGCAGTGGTGGGGAGCCAGGCGGGTTGGTGTCGTCCTCGTGCCCAACGCCGGCTGGCGTGACCCTCAGGTGCGCGCGACCATCCGCCGGGCCATGCCGGCGGTGGCTCAGGCCGCGCTGGCGGCCTTGCAGCTCGCCGCGCTCCTGCTCGTCGCCGACCGGGTGGCCGGCGGTGTCGTGGCCTTCCAGCTGGCCACGAACTTTTACTTCCTGCCGATCGCAGTCGGCGCCACCCCGGTGGCGCTTTCGCTGGTGCCGAGGCTGTCCCGGATGACATCTCCGGGCCAGGCGGGGCTCTTCCGTGACACCTATGTGCGCGGCCTGGCCTTCGCGTCATTCCTTGTCGTCCCGGCGGCGACGGCCTACGCCGTCCTCGCCTGGCCGCTCGCCGGGGCGATCGGGTTCGGCGGCTTCGGCGCGGCCGGTGGCCGCGAACTGATCGCGGCCTCGCTGTTCGGCCTGGCGCCAGCGATCACCGGCGAGACGCTGTTCCTGGTGACCACGTACGCGTGCTACGCACGCAAGGACACCACCTATCCGCTGCGCGGGATGGTCATACACGCGGTCGTGTGCGCGGCGGGCATCGCCGCCGTGGCGCACCTGCGCGGCCCCGCCCTGCTTACCGGCCTCGGCCTCGCGTTCTCGGCGGCCAGCATCGTGGCGGCGGTCTACCTCGTGCACCACCTGCGGCGGGAACTGCCGCGGGGCGGCGAGCCGGCGCTGCGCCCGTTCCTGCGGACGCTCGCCTGCTCGGCCATCATGGCCGTCCCGACCTGGGCGGTCGCGACCCTCCTGTCCCGTCACCTGGTGAGCGCCCCAGAACGGATAGCCGCCACGCTCGGTGTCTGCGCGTTGGGCGCCGGTATCTATTTCGTCGCGCAGGCGGCCATGCATGCCCCGCAGATGCAGTGGCTGACGGGAGCGCTGGCGGGCCGCTGGCGCCGGCTGGCGGCGCACGTCCCCGCGTCCTGGCGGGCGGTTGCCCGCCGGCCACAGCGGTACGCCAGACAGCTGGCCACGCTCGGCGCGATGCACGTACTTGGACCGGGCCTGCGGCGGCGGCAGCTCGATGCGGCCCTGCTGCTCGCCCCCCTCGCGGTGGGGGCGCTCGCGGGCATCAAGATCAAGTACGCGGTGCTCGCCGTGGTCGCGATCGGCCTCATCGGCTGGGTCATCGCCCGGCCGGTCATCGCGGCGTACCTGCTCATCTTTCTCACCCCGCTCGTCGTGGGAGTCAGCGCGGGCGCGGTTGTCCCGGTGCTGCGGCCGAACGAGGCCCTCATGCTCCTGTTCGGCCTGGCCGTCGGCCTGCGCTGGCTGGCCAGGCTCCGCAGCGGGGAGGTCCGGTGGCCGCGGCTCGATGCGGTCGATGTCAGCCTCATCGCGCTGGGCGTCACGAGCTCGCTGCTGCCCCTGGCGATGATGGTGGTCCGGCAGCGCCAGATCACCATGGACGATCTCCTGTACTGCATCGTGATATGGAAGCTGCTCGCGGAGTACGTCATCGTCCGGGTGGTGGTCACGACCCGAGAGCAGGCGACGCGCTGCCTGGTGCTGCTGATGGCGGCGACCGCGATCGTCTGCTTTATCGGTATCGCGCAGGCAGCCGGTGCTCCCCACGTATCCGCGCTGCTCACGAAGTTCTACTCGCCGACCGGCGTGGGCGCGGAACCAACAACGACGAACGGCCGCGGCGGTTCCCTGCTCGGGCTGCCCGCCGCCACGGCCGACCTGGCGATCCTCGGCCTGTCCATCGCTGTCGCGATGCTCGTGCGCGGTTACCCCCGGCGCCTGTGGCTGGGTGGCCTGGCCGTTCTCTTCGCTCTGGGCGTCGTGGCCGCGGCCGAGTTCTCCACGATGATCGGCCTGGTCGTGGCGCTCGTCGTGCTCGTCATACTCACGAAATCGGGCCGGATCGTCGCTTACGCAGTTCCGGTTGCGCTCCTGGGCGGGGTGCTGCTCTGGCCGGTGATCCAGCTCCGGCTGGAGGGATTCCATTCCCCGACCGGTCTGCCGGTCAGCTGGGTCAACCGGCTTTACAACCTCAAGACATACTTCTGGCCGGTCCTGTTCTCCGATCACAACTGGATCCTGGGCGTGCGCCCATCGGCCCGGATCGCCACGTCGGTCAGGCGGTACGGCTACGTCTGGATCGAGAGCGGCTACACCTGGCTGCTCTGGGGCGGCGGCATCCCGCTGCTGGCCAGCTACTTCGCGTTCGCCGGGTCGGTGATACGGAAAGGCTGGGCCTACGCGCGGCGCGCCGACGCCGCCGGGGTCGCGGCCACCGCGGTGACCGCGGCCGTGTGCTCTCAGGTGGTCCTCATGGTGCTGGACCCGCACCTGACCTACCGCGGTTCCGGGGACGCGCTTTTCCTGCTGCTGGCCCTCCTCCGCCGCCTGCCCGCGCGGCGGGAGCCGGCCAGCCTCCCGGCCCAGCCCACGGTCGCCGTGACGGCCGCCGCCGAGCCCCAGGGGGTGCCTGCATGACGCCACGCAACAAGCTGGCCGCCGCTCTATCGCGCTTCTCGCAGATCTCAACTCAGGAACCACCAGGCGGACCCGCGCCCCAGCCGCTACGCCGGCCGGATGCGCGTGGCGGCCGGGCCGGACATAACGGAACAGGCAGGCAGTCATGACAGTGCTGCGTAAACATGGACTGTGGCTGATCATCGCCACCCTGGTCGGCATCGCGGGGGCCTGGCTGGTCGCCGCGGGCCGGCCTATGCTGTACGGCTCGACCGCCCAGGTCGACGTTGAGCCGCACATCGTCGCCAACACCACGCCGATCGTGCCGAACATGGGGACCGAGGCGCAGGTTGTCACGTCTGGCGTCGTCCTGGCCAGCACCGCGCACACGCTTCACGTGACGCAGCGCAGCATGGAAACAGACCTGTCGGCCAAGGTGTCGGGCACCGCCAACGTGCTGTCGGTCACCTGCACCATGCCGACGCCCGCCATGGCTCAGCGCTGCGCCGCCGCCGCGTCGGCCGCCTACGTCCACTTCCGCAACCTGACGGGAGGCTCCAAGTCCGCCCAGGCGCACGACCCCTATGCCGTCACGCTGGTGACGGCCGCAGACCTGCCAGCGGCACCGGCCGGGCCGCACAAGCGGATCTTGCTGCCGCTCGGCGCGATGCTGGGGCTGGCGCTGGGCATCGGGGCGGTCCTCATCCGCGACCACTTCGATGACCGGGTGCGCGACCGCGCGGACCTGGAGCGGTGCCTGGACGCCCCCGTGCTGGCCGCGATCCCGCGCATGCGGGGCCGCAGGGTGAACCCGGCGTTCGTCTTCTGCCGTGCCCCGCTGTCCCGGGCGGCGGAGGCGTATCGCTATCTCCGTTCACGGGTCAGGCCCCTTCTCACGCCGACGCCGGACGGCGGCGCGGTGGTTCTCGTGACCGGGGCGCAGGCTCTGGAGGGCCGCACCTGCGTGGCTGCCAACCTGGCGGCGGCTCTGGCGCACGCGGGCAACTCGGTGATCCTGGTCGACGCCGACCTGCGGCGCCCGTCGCTGAGCAAGATCCTCGGTGCCGGTGACAGGCCCGGCTTGACTGATCTGCTGGCGGCCAGGGCGACCCTGGAGGAGGTGGTGGTACCGACCGACGTCCCCGGGCTGCGGCTGGTCGCCGGCGGGATGCGGCCGGTGGCCGTCGGCGGGGTGGCGGACTCGCTGGAGGCCGTCCAGCTGACCCGCGCCTTCGCGGGGATGAGGGCCGCGGCCGACGTTGTGGTCGTCGACAGCGCGCCAGTGCTGGCGGTCTCCGATCCCATCAGCCTGGCCCACGTCAGCGACCTTGTCGTGATGGTGGCCGATGTCCAGCGCACCGGCCGGGGCGCCGTGAGTGCAGCCGTCGAGGAGATACGGACGAGCGGGCAGCAGACCGTCGTCGGCGTTCTCAACCGGGTGCATTCGCTCCGCAACAGCCGGGCCCGGTCCGGCGTCACGCACGAGCCGGAGCCATCGCTGGCCCCCCAGCACCAGGTGCCGGCGCTGCTGGCGGGCGCCGTGCCGCCGCGGGGACCGAATGGGCAGCGGAAAGTACGGTTTGATATCACGTCAGCCCAGCGGCGCGGGCCTGCCGATACCGGGACGGACCCCGGCGATCCCCCCGGATCAGGAACCGGGCCCGCGTAGCGGTGTTCCATAACGTGCGGCACGCATAAAAGGAAACATTTCCCTGAGCGCGAGCTTGACTTCCATTGGCGCACAAGCCGATCGCGGCCAGGCCGGTTTTCTGAGCATGAAATCATGCCCGGACTGCGGCATGCGCAGTTTTTATCGGCGGCAGGCATCCCTCACCCCAGGGACAAACGCTACGTCACATGGGGGGTGCGCCGATCGCAATTACCGGGCTATCTTCTCGTAAGAATCAGGTCAGCACCCTGGCCTGAACGTCGTGATCAAGCTGGCGACGCCTTCCTGCGAATCGACCGCCGTCGAGGGGGAATGACGTGCGAATTGCGATGATCGCTTACACCTTGTATGAGTGTGACGGTCGCGTGAAACGGGCCGTCGGCGCGATGACCGAGAATGGCCATCATGTCGACCTCTTCACCATCACCTCCGGGCAGATTAACGCGAGCGGCAACGGTGGGGGCGGCAACGGCGAGAGCAGCAACAATGGGCTCCTGTCCATCCACCGCCTTCATATGAGCCTGCGGCAGTCGGCGGCGGCCCGGTATGCCTACGAATACGGCGCCTTCTTCGCCTGGGCGCTCGCCCGGGTCAGCTTCCTCCACACCCGGCGGAGGTACGACGTCGTCTACATCCACAACATGCCGAACTTCCTGGTGTTCGCGGGAATCCTTCCCAAGATCACCGGAGCCAAGATCATCCTTGACGTCCACGACCCCGTGGCGGAGCTGCTTGCCTCCATCCGTGGGCGCGGTCTTCCGGGGTGGCTTCGGCGCCTGGCGAATGCCGAGGAACGGCTCAGCATGTCCTTCTCCGACGCGGTCATCACCGTCAACGAATCGATGCGGCGGCGGCTGAGCGCCACGTCGAAGCGGCAGGTGACGGTGGTGATGAACCTCCCGGATCCGGCGCTCTTCACCCCGCCGCCAGAACCCGGTGACCCGCGGGACCCGGATCTGCTCGTGTACAGCGGCACCGTCACCGAGCGCAACGGGCTTGACCTGGTGGTCAGGGCGCTGTCGATGCTGGCGGGGGAGTTTCCCCGCCTGCGCCTGCGGGTCATCGGCGATGGCCCGGCTCTCGAGCCCGTCAGGAGACTGGCACAGGACCTGGCGATCGCGGACCGGGTGGAGTTCCTGGGCTTCGTCCCCAACGACCAGGTCCCCTCCCTGCTGAGCCGCGCGGCCGCGGGCATCGCGGCTCAGCGCGAGGACATCTTCGGATCCCTCGTGTTCTCCATGAAGGCCGCCGAGTACATCGCCCTCGGGCTGCCGGTGGTCTGCTCGGGCGTCACCACGATGCGGCACTACTTTGCCGACGACGAACTGCTGTTCTTCGAGCCCGGCAGCCCGGAGGACCTCGCACGCGCGACCCGGGACCTGCTGACCCATCCGGCAGCCGCTCAGGACCGGGCGTTCAGGAGCCGGATAAAGCTGGGCAAGCTCGACTGGCCCGCGCAGAAAGAAACGCTGGTGGGAACCGTCGAGGCGCTCGCGGGGCCGGCGAGACCGCGCTCGCGGCGCGGGACGGCACCGCTGACCATCCCCTGGCCGAGACGGTCGGCCGCAGGCGAATCACCAAACGTCATGACAAGGAGATAACAAGGCATGTCCGATCCACGCCGTTCCCTCGGCCCATCCGCGGCAGCCGGAACCCTCGCCGGGAAGGACGACTTCCCGCCAGGAGCCTCCCGCGAGGCTCCGGTGCTGGTCGTCGGCCTGGGGGAGGTCGGAGGCCCACTGCTGGAGACCCTCCGCGGAGCACACCAGGCAGCCGGGCGGGACGTCGAGGACCTCGCCTTCCATGGCGTCCGGGTCCTTCATCTCTGCTTCCCGTTCGGCCCGGACTTCGTCTCGTCCGCGGCGGAATACGTCTGGGTTTATGAGCCCGATGTCGTGGTGGTGAACAGCACCGTGGTTCCCGGCACGACCAGGGCGATCCATGAGAAGACGGGAACCCCCGCCGTCTACAGCCCGGTGCGCGGAAAGCACGTGAGGATGACACAGGAGCTGCGGCACTACCGGAAGTTCGTCGCCGGCACGTCGGCTGAGGCCGCCGCGCTGGTGGAGGACCACTTCGCCGCCGCGGGCATGACCACGCGCCGCATGTCGTCCCCGGAGGCGCTCGAGCTCGCGAAGCTCCTGGAAACCACGTACTTCGGGGTCCTGGTCGCGTGGGCGCAGGAGATGGACCGCTTCGCCGCGTCCCTGGACGCGGACTACTGGGAGACGGCCGCGTTCTTCGAGGAGATCGGCTACCTGCCGCCGGTCAGCTTCCAGCCCGGCTATATCGGCGGTCACTGCGTGATGCCGAACATCGAGCTGCTCGAGCAGGTGCGGCGCTCCCCGTTCATCGACGTCATCAGGGAATCCAACCGCCGCCGCGCGCGCGAATGGCAAGAGCGCGGGCTCTCGACTGCGGACCGGCTTTCGCCCCGGCCGGCGCGGCAGCAGGTGAACCATGACTGACACCAACGTCGCCATCGTCGGCGCCGGGCCGTACGGGCTCGCCGCGGCCGCGCACCTGCGCCGGGCTGGGACGGATGTCCGGGTCATCGGCCAGCCGATGTCGTTCTGGCAGAACATGCCGGCCGGCCTGCTGCTGCGGTCCAACTGGACCGCCACCTGCATCGCGGAATACCAGGGCGAACTGTCCCTGGACTCGTTCTGCGCCGCCACCGGCACCAGTTTTGCCAAGCCGGTGCCGCTGGACCGCTTCGTCGGCTACGGCCTGTGGGTGCAGCAGCAGGTCGCGCCGGACGTGGACCGCCGCCTGGTGGAGACGCTGGAAGCGGGCCCGGGCGGGTTCCGGCTCACCCTCGATGACGGCACCGCGATCAGCGCCCGCCGGGTGGTCGTCGCGGCCGGCATCGAGCTGTTCGCCAACCGCCCGGCGGTTGCGGCCGGGCTGCCGCCCGAACTGGCTTCGCACACCGGTGACCACCGGGACTTCCGCCGCTTCCACGGAGCGCGGGTGCTGGTGGTGGGCGGCGGGCAGAGCGCGCTGGAGTGCGCCGCGCTGCTTCACGAGAGCGGCGCCCGGGCCGAAGTGGCCGTCCGGCAGGATCACATCAACTGGCTGCACGGCGGCAAATACCAGCGGACGCTCGGCCGGTACGCCGGGCTGGTGTACGCGCCCACCGACGTGGGCCCCATGGGACTGTCCCGGCTGGTAGCCATGCCCGATCTGTTCCGGCAGCTGCCGCGGCCGGCCCAGGACCGGCTCGCCTACCGGGCCATTCGCCCGGCCGGGGCGGCGTGGCTGGCGCCGCGGCTGACGGAGATCCCGGTCAGGCTGGGCTGCAGCGTGGTTTCCGCGACCGCGCGGGGCGGGCAGGTGGACGTCACCTTCGCTGACGGCGGCACCCGGACCGTGGACCACCTGCTCTTCGGCACCGGCTACCGCGTGGACATCACGCGTTACCCGTTCCTCACCGCCGCGCTGGCCACGCGGATCAGGCGGGCCGGCGGGTACCCGTTGCTCGGCCCGGGGATGGAATCGTCGGTGCCGGGTCTGCATTTCCTCGGCGCTCCGGCCGCGTGGAGCTTCGGGCCGATCATGCGCTTCGTGTCCGGCGGCTGGTACACCGGCCGCGCGCTGGTGCGGACCATCGCCGGCCCGTCCCGGCTCCCTGGGCCGGCCGAGCCAGCGCCGGTGCCCGCCAGCGCGGGGCAGGCGCCGTGACCCGCACGCTGCCGGCTGGACGGCGGGCCGGCCCGGGCCTGCCCGGCCCGGACGTGGGCGCGGTGGTGATCGGCGGTGACTACCAGGGCCTGGGCATCGCGCGCAGCCTCGGGCGGCGCGGCATCCCGGTGTGCGTCATCGATGACGAGATCTCCATCGCGCGCGCGTCGCGATTCGTCCAGGACACGGTCCGGGTCCGCGACCTGCGCACCGAGCAGGCCCTGCTGGACGCGCTGGCGCTGGCCCACAGCAGGCTCTGCCTGTCCGGGTGGGTGCTGTATCCAACCCGGGAGGAGAACGTCGTGGGCATCGCGGCGAACCGGGAAGACCTCCAGCGGGAATTCCGGGTGCCCACCCCCGAGCTGGCCTCCATCCGCCACGCCTGGGACAAGCGGGAGGTCTACCGCCTGGCCGAGCGCCTGAGCATCCCGGTACCCAAGATGTGGTTCCCGCGGTCGGAGGAGGACCTGGCCGCGATCGACGTCGATGACCCGGTGGTCCTGAAACCCGCGATCAAGGAGCACTTCTTCTACGCCACGCAGGCCAAGGCGTGGCGGGCCAACACCGCGGCGGAGTTGCTGGCCGCCTTCCGCCGGGCCACGGCGATCATGCCGGCCAGCGAGATCATCGTCCAGGAAATGATCCCCGGAGGCGGCGAGCAGCAGTATGCCTACTGCGCGTTTTTCCGCGAGGGCCACCCGGTCGCGAGCATGACAGTGCGGCGGCGCCGTCAGCATCCGTCCGACTTCGGCCGGGCCAGCACGTTCGTCGAGACGATCTCGCTGCCGGAGCTCGCGGAACCCTCATGCCGTTTCCTGACCGCCATCGACTACTACGGGCTCGTGGAGCTCGAATACAAGCGCGATCCCCGCGACGGCGTCTGCAAGCTCCTCGATGTCAACGCCAGGACGTGGGGTTACCACTCGGTGGGCGGGCCGGCCGGAGTGGACTTTCCCTACCTGCTGTTCCGCGACCAGATTGGCGCGCCGGTGGCAGAGGCACACGCCCGGCCCGGTGTCCGCTGGATCCGGCTCAGCACCGACGTTCCCAACGCGCTGCGAGACATCCGGGCGGGCAGGTTGCGCCTGGGGGAGTACCTGCGCTCCTTCCGTGGCGTGCACACCGAGGCGGTGTTCTCGGTCAGCGATCCCCTGCCCGGCCTGTACGAGACCGCGCTCCTGCCCTATCTCGCGGTCAGGCGCGGCCTGTGACCTCGCCTGCAGCCCAAGGAGGATACGTTGTTCGAGGCTTCCCACCCGTTCGCCTTCTTTGACTACTTCCGCACCCCCTACGAGGTCCGGCCGCCCGCGCAGGGGAACGGCTCCGCGGGTGCGGCCGCCTTCGTGCGCAGCCTGACCGCGGTGGCACGTCCCGGCCGGGCTACCCGTTCCCTCATGTGGGTCGGTGCCGACGCCAGGCCGGCGGCGCAGAGCGCGGCGGGCCAGCTCGGCCGCTACCAGCTTGATGACTTCACCTTCTTCGGGCACGTGGCACCGGACGCCGCGGCGACGGCCATGCTCCGGCCGTCGGGGCGGGGCTGGCACCCGGCCGAACCCATCCGGGCCGCCGACGGCCGCCGGGTGGCGGCTGTCTGGCGGGACGCGGACGGCAACGTGTTCCTGCCGTTCGATCCCGGCGAGGTGATGCGGCTGTACTGGTCAGAGGGGTACCGGGCGGTCGGGCGCTCCGCCGTTGCCGCTTTCTGCCGCGCCACCGCGCTGCGCGGGTATTACCTGGCCCGACCGGCCCTGCCCCGGTCGGTTCAGGTTGCGCTGCGGCGTCAGTTCACCCGGGTGCAGGCCGCCTCGCCCTTCCCGCGATGGCCGGTCGAGGACAGCCTCCACGACTTCTACGGCTGGCTGTTCGCGGTGGTCGCTGATCTGGCGGATGGGCCGGTGCCGTATCTGGGTCTGTGGCCGGCCGGCCGGTCGTGGGCCCTGGTGCTGACCCACGACGTGGAAACCGCCGCTGGCTACCGGGA